>ERZ1740070.19-NODE-19-length-148165-cov-10.145574_pt1 | contig 148165 bp, 149 predicted proteins | sample MGYA00581734_ERZ1740070 | MGnify/ENA primary metagenome ERZ1740070 (study PRJEB43018, sample SAMN04849744) | marine metagenome | isolation source: floating plastic debris | place: Pacific Ocean | collected 2008-09-01 | study: EMG produced TPA metagenomics... | reverse complement strand
GGCGGATGTATGTGGCCATGCCGGTGACTGGAACGGCCTATCTGATCCCGGCGAGCATCAGGCCCAAAAGAGCGGTTGCGGGGCGTCACGCCAGTTGTGGTTCGCCGCATGGATCATTGGATTTCAACGTCCCATTTGTGGCGGAGCCAACAACCGGATAAGGCACGATGGCAACCAAACCTCAATCCTTTCCGAAAATGCTGATGATTTATTGCGCCATCTCGCAGGGCAGGTCGATGAAAAGATGGTGTTGGACGTCAAAGTCAGCCGCGCACTTCCCGAACTGCCTATCATTTACCTGCATGGCAAACGGGTCGCACCCGGTGCAAAAGCCCGCTGCAATAATGGGATCGGGGCGCTTTACCAGAGGTTGGATCGGCTTGCTTTCCACGTTTCAAAATGTATTGGCGTCTGTTCCCCAGACAGGGGAATACCCAGTATCAGATCGCAGTGTTTGCATTGTTGCACCATTCAAAGCCCGGCTGGATAATGACGTCGCAACAGCGTCTGACCGGCTGAACAAGGAGGCAAGGTTTCATGGCTGATCACATTGTTAAGGATATCGCTGAACTTGAGGCGATCTATGGCCAGCCGGGCACGGCGTCGCTGATAAAGGTGGCTGATCATCTGACCCCGCTTTATGCAAAATGGATCATGGCCTCGCGTCTGTGCGTGGTGTCCACGGTCGGGACAGAGGGTACAGATGGGAGCCCCCGGGGCGACAACGGCCCGGTTGTGCGGATAAAAGATCCCAAGACGCTCTTGTTACCCGATTGGCGTGGGAACAATCGCATGGACACCCTGCGCAATATCGTTGCAGACGGTCGGATCAGCCTGATGTTCATCGTGGCAGGATCTAACAACGTGATGCGCGTGAATGGGAAAGCAGTCGTGTCTGTGAAGCCAGATCTGCTGGGTCAGTTTGACCAAAGGGGTCGCCAGCCCCGAAGTGTCGTGGTGATCACGGTAGCCGAGGTTTATAGCCAATGCGCTCGTGCGCTGATGCGGGCCAAGGTTTGGGCATCGGATGATGAAAGCGCGGATCTGCCGACAGTAGGGGAGCTGCTGGCAGAGCAGGAGGAGGGTTTTGATGGTGTTGAATATGATGCTGCATGGGGCGCAAGGGCGGCCAGGACGATGTGGTAGTCACGGCCGTCTGATTTGCAGATTGCTGTCGCGCCCCAGCCCGTAGCGCAGACAACATCCGATCACAATCAGACTTATGACCAGCCACAATCCGCCCCACATCATTGTGGTTCCACCGAATTCCTCAGCCAGCATCCGTGCGTCAGAGCGCAAGTTTGACCGCGCAATCGTGTCGCTGAAAATGTCGTAGGGCACATAGATCATACTGGCAAGACCAATGACACGAAGCGCCAGATCGTTGGCGGCATGTCCCAGAAACCGGGCCATCGCCAACATGGCGACACCCGTTCCGATGGCAAAACCAAGCGCAAAGAAGTCGCGGATGTAAAACCCCGCGATGATCAGCGTCATCACTCCACATGCGCCCATAATCACGCGATCCGCCTTCGTCCGGGTGGCGGCGATCAACAGGCCAATCCCGATCATCAGGGAGCCCAGATATCCCGCCGTCAAGGTGATGAACCGATTGCCACCGCGACTCCAGACGACGCCGCCCTGATTGGCAGAAATGCTCAGGCTGATGACCTCACCGCCGGTGAGGAATGTGGCAATCGCGTGCGAGACTTCGTGAAAGAAGACAATCAGGATTTTCAGCGGGACAACAACGGGGGTCTGCCACAGCGCGAAGACAAGCGCGGTCAGCAGCAATAGCTGCCAATGCCCCTTCAGAATTGCCACTTAGGCAGCAAGCCCTTTGGAACCAAGGCTCAGGTACTTGTTGCGGCGGTCACTGCGGAGCTTTTCACCCGACAGGTCGCGCAGTTCATTCAGCATCTGCACCAATGCCTCGCCCACCGACGCGATCGTGGCTTGCCTGTCACGATGCGCACCGCCCTGCGGCTCCGGGATGATCCGGTCACAGACACCCAGCTCTTGCAAATCCTTAGGCGTCAGGCGCAAAGCTTCTGCCGCCTCGCGCATCTTTTCGGCATCTTTCCATAGGATCGAAGCACAGCCTTCGGGGCTGATTACCGAATAAACCGAATGCTCCAGCATAGCGACGCGGTTTGCAGTGGCAAACGCGACCGCCCCGCCAGAGCCACCTTCGCCAATGACGATGCTGATCAGCGGTACTTTCAGATACAGGCATTTCTCGGTCGAACGGGCAATCGCCTCGGATTGACCGCGTTCTTCGGCCCCTTTGCCCGGATATGCGCCAGGGGTGTCGACAAGCGTGATAACCGGAATGCCAAAGCGGTCTGCCAAATCCATCAGACGTATCGCCTTACGGTACCCTTCAGGCCGTGCCATCCCGAAATTGCGTTCGATCCGTGATTTGGTGTCGTTGCCCTTCTCGTGTCCAATCACCATCACCGGATTGCCATCAAGCCGTGCCAGACCGCCCATAACCGCATGATCGTCTGCAAAGTTTCTGTCGCCCGCCAATGGTGTATACTCTGTGAAAAGAGCATCGATATAGTCTTGGCAATGCGGACGTTCGGGATGCCTGGCCACCTGGCATTTCCGCCACGGAGTAAGATCCGCATAAAGCGACTGCAAAAGATCTGCGGCCTTTTTGTCAAGCGCGCTGGCTTCCTTTTCAACATCCATTTCGGGGGTCTCGCGGGCCATGGCGCGCAGCTCTTCGGCTTTGCCTTCGATTTCGGCCAGCGGTTTTTCGAAGTCGAGATATTGGGTCATGGACGCGCCTTCTTTACGAAACTCCAATAGTATATGGCGTAAGGACCAGGCGATGGCAACGGCACCAGAATGTCACGATCTTGCCATGGGAATGGCGCATGAGAAGTCGACAGAAGCCACGTACGTTTAACGCATACATAGGAATACACCATGCGAATTTTTTGGTCTTTGGCTCTTATTGTGACCGCCGCAGGCGGACCTGCTTTTGCGCAGTCTATCAATTTTGGCGACGACAGCAGCCAGTGGGCAAATGACGGTGAATGTGACGACGGTCGTTTTACTGGGCCAGGTCTGACGTCAACGCCACTACTGGAAGAAGATGTGCTGGCGGACGCTACCGATTGCCGTTTGGCTTATCAAGCAGGGCGCCTGACGCTTGCTGGCGTTGCCAATGACGGTACGATTGATTTTGGCAATGACAGCGGCGAATGGTCAAATGACGGAGAGTGTGACGACATGCGCTTTGCCGGGCCGGGCATGACGACGACGCCGTTGCTGCAGGATGACATCATGCGCGACGCAACTGATTGCCGCAATGCATTCAACGCCGGGCGTCTGACGCTCGCCGGCCAGTAGACTACAATGCGTCAGCCCGCGATCATCTCGGACTGACGCACGATGACTTCGGCCTGCTTGATCGACGCGATGTCGACCAGGCGGCCTTTGTAGACGGTCGCCCCTTCACCGCGTGCCTTGGCATCTTCCATCGCGGATAGGATTTCGCGCGCCTCAGCTACGGCTTCGTCCGACGGGGTGAAGACCTCGTTCGCCAATGCGATTTGCTTTGGATGGATCGCCCATTTACCGACCATCCCCAGTGTCGCAGACCGGCGGGCCTGCGCGCGATAGCCTTCATCATCACTGAAATCGCCGAAAGGTCCGTCAACTGGCAGTACCCCATGTGTGCGGCAGGCAGCGACGATTGCCGTTTGTGCCCAGTGCCATGGGTCTGAATAGTGCCGTGTATCGCCATGCAGCATGTAATACTGTTCTTGCGTGCCGCCGATCCCGGTGGTCTGCATGCCCATTGAGGCGGCAAAGTCTGCAGCACCAAGGCTCATCGCCGCCATGCGAGGCGAGCTTGCCGCGATTTCCTCAACATGCGCGATGCCTGCGGCAGATTCGATTATCACCTCGAAGCTGATGGGCTTTGTCCGCCCTTTGGCGGTTTCAATTGCGGTAACGAGTGCGTCCACCGCATACATATCTGCTGCGCAGCCCACTTTCGGGATCATGATCTGATCCAGTCGGTCACCCGCCTGTTCGAGCACATCAACCACGTCGCGGTACCAGTAAGGTGTATCAAGGCCGTTGATCCGCACACTGAGATACTTGGTGTTCCATTCGACCTCATTGATCGCTTGAATGACGTTGGCACGGGCCACGTCCTTGTCTGACGGTGAAACGCTGTCCTCCAGATCAAGGTTGATAACGTCTGCCGCAGAAGCTGCCATCTTTTCAAACAGCTTGGCATTCGAGCCAGGGCCAAAAAGCTGGCAGCGGTTCGGGCGAGAAGGGGGGGTGGGTTGCAGGCGGAATGACATTGCGGATCCTTAGCGAACTTAAATTTCTTAACGCTTCCAGCGCCGGATATATTATTGCGCATAGATCGACAAGCGCGGTTTTGCACCTGCAGCAATTATTCCGGGATAGACCGTGCCTCACGTGCAATGGACCATTCAATCAGATGCTGCCACAGCGTTTCTGCAAGGTCGGGATCTAGGTCATTTTCCGCGGCCTCGGTGCGAATATGCGCAATGACCTCGTTCACGCGACTGGGGATCCGTGCAGGGAGCGCTTCTTGCTTCTTGAGTGTAACAGCGCGATCAATATAGCGCGACCGTTCAGACAGCAACGTAATCAACGCGGTGTCCAGCGCATCAATTTCGGCACGAAGTTCGACCATTGACCGACATGCAGACGGTGGTTTACGCGGTACGTGCTTCGGATCGACGGACATTCCACCTCTACCATGTGTTCAGTGAATAACGCGCAGGCCAGAAAGAAATTCTAGAACGTCCTTGGCACCTATCAGATCCCTGCGTTCACGATTGCTTTGGCCAAGACCGGCACAGTATCCGCATTCAGCCCGGCGATGTTCATCCGGCTGTCGCCTATCAGATAGATCCCGTGATCATCGCGCAGCGTGTCCACTTTATCCGGCGTCGTGCCTAAACGGCTGAACATGCCGCGATGATCGGCCAGAAAATCAAACCGGTCAGAGTTGGTCAGCCGCTTTAGTTCATCCGCCAGTTGTTGCCGCAGGTCCAGCATGCCAAGGCGTGTCTCTTCCAACTCTGCCTCCCAATCAGCGCGCAGGTCAGGGTCTTTCAGGATTGTTGTGACAACCCGTGCCCCATGGTCCGGTGGAAAGGAATAGTTCTGCCGGTTCAAAAAGGCGAGATTCTGTTGCGTCAACGCCTGCTGGTCCGCGTCCTTGCTCACGGCCATCAAGATGCCAGTCCGTTCGCGGTAAATGCCGAAATTCTTTGAACAGCTGGCCGCAATCAGGCAGTTTTCGAAAGAGCTTGCGATCTGACGGGTGATCTTGGCATCCTCGGCCAACCCATCGCCGAAGCCCTGATAAGCGATGTCGACCAAGGGCACGGCACCTTTTTTGTGCATAACACCAATGACTTGCTGCACTTGCTCATAAGTCAGATTTGCACCCGTCGGATTATGGCAGCAACCATGCAGTAGCACGATATCACCCGACGCCACCTGCTCTAGATCGGCCAACATTCCTGCAAAATCCACGCCGCGTGTTTCGCTGTCAAAATAGCGATACGTGGCCATGTTCATGCCCAAATACTTGATGATCGACGGATGGTTGGGCCAAGTCGGGTTGGACAGCCAGATCGTTGCCTTTGGTGCAGCCAGACGGATCAATTCCAGCGATTGACGAATGGCACCGGTGCCGCCAGGGGTGGCAATGGCGGCTACGCGCTCGGCGGGGACACTGTCACCCAGCACCAGATCCCGCATGGCCGCGCCAAATTCCGGATCACCGGCGAGCCCGGTATAGGCCTTTGTCGTCTGGTCAGACAAAATGCGTCGCTCTGCCTCTTTGACGGCCCGCATGACAGGGGTCTTGCCGGTGGCATCCTTGTAAACACCCACACCAAGGTCAATCTTGTTGGTCCGTGGATCAGCGCGAAACTTTGCGACAAGAGCGAGTATTTTGTCGGCGGGTTGGGCAGATAGGTTTTCCAGCATCAGGATGCTCCGGTTGCGATAGGAAGGTCGGCATACATGCCCCATTCGGACCATGAGCCATCATAAAGCGAGTGATCGGTTACTCCGATCCGTTCAAGGGCTAGTGACAGGATCGCAGCCGTGATGCCAGACCCACAAGTTGTAATGACAGGTTTGTGCAGATCAACGCCAGCATCCATGAAAATCGTACGGAGCGTATTGGCGGGCTTCATTGTGCCGTCCGCGTTCAGCAGATCCTGATAAAACACGTTTTGCGATCCCGGAATATGGCCAGACCGCATGCCTTCGCGCGGCTCTTCAGACTCGCCTTTGAACCGACCGGGTGCCCGGGCGTCGATGATGCTGTGATCGCCCAGCTTTGCAGCACGTGCGACCTCGGTGACGTCGCGGACACGCGCGGGCTCCATCTTTACCGTCATATGCCGGTCGCGGATCGTTGGAGATGTTGTCGTCGTTTTGTGCCCGTCTGCCAACCATTTGGGCAGGCCACCATCAAGCACAGCAATATTGTGCTGGCCCATCAGTTTGAACAGCCACCAAACCCGCGCAGCAGAGAAAATCCCGATACCGTCATACACAATGACCTGGTGCCCGTCGCCCACGCCCATGGCGCGCATGCGCGACATGAACTTTTCAACTGGTGGCGCCATATGTGGCAACTCGGACCTTGCGTCGCTTACGTCGTCGATATCGAAGAATCGCGCGCCTTGAATGTGCCCTGCGTCATACTCTGCTTTTGCATCACGGCGCATATCAGGCAGATACCAGGATGCATCGAATATCCGCAAATCCGGGTCTTTGAGATGTGTGGCAAGCCAGTCCGTACTGACAAGCGTTCTGGGGTCATCGGCTATGGCAGGTGTCATCACGCGACCTTTGTCATCAATCATGCCAGAGCTACCGTGGGTCAGCCGACAAAACAAGGCTGTCCGGTGGAATGCTCGGTGCAACGATTGTGCAGATACACCATTGCGGTCGCAACGACAGATGATAGAAGCGTAATGAATATTCATTACTAATGGTGCTATGCCGCGTCCAACCAAAGATCAGGTGTTTGAAAAGATCAAAGCGGCGGTCGTCACTGTCGTCGCTCGCAATGGGATCGGTGCGACCTCTGTCGGTGAGATTGCGAAACTTGCACAGATTTCTGCGGGCACGATCTATCTGCATTTCGAAAACAAGGACGATATGCTGCAGCAGGTCTATCTGCGCATCAAGCAAGAGTTTCATTTCGTTCTGATGCAGGCAAAGTCCGCTGATGGCCCGCGCGATGTCGTGCGGGGCATGTGGTTGAACCTCTTTATGTTTCTTCAACATCGCCCCAATGACTTTCTTTATCTGGAGTATGCGGGTGCGGCCCAGGTTCTGACACCGGCGCAAAAGGCACTTGTCGCCCCGCTTCAAGCCGAGGTTGGCGCTTTGCTGCAGCGGGCCCTGGATGATGCGGGGCTGTCGCATGTTGCGCTTGATATTGCGGAAACCCTGCTGATCGGCCCTGCGATGCATCTGGCACGCAAGGCCGTGCTTTCCGAAACGACCCCATCGCCAAAGGAGGTTGATGAAACCTTTGACCGCGTATGGTCCAGTTTAACGATGTGATCTGTTTGAACCGATACCTTCTGATTGAAAGGACAAGACTATGTCGAAAATCATCCTGATTACAGGTACATCGACCGGGCTGGGTGTCAGCCTTGCAGTACAGGCTGCGCAAGCGGGTCACAAAGTCTATGCCACTATGCGCAACCTTGCCAAACGCGAGGTGCTGGATGCTGCCCTGAAAGAGGCGGGGGTTAGCGCCGAGGTCCTGCCGCTTGATGTACAGGACATGGACACGATTACGACCGCTGTTGATCAGATCATCGCCAACGAGGGACGGATCGACGTACTGATCAATAATGCCGGCGCAGGATATGTGCGGTCGACTGAACAGGCCTCAATGGATGATGTCGCTTGGGTCATGGACGTGAATTTCATGGGCGTGGTGCGCTGTACCAAGGCGGTCATCGGCCATATGCGCAAGGCCCGGTCAGGTCATGTGATCACGGTGTCGTCGGTTGGTGGTCTGGTGGGCCAGCCGTTCAATGAGATCTATTGTGGCGCGAAGTTCGGCGTTGAGGGCTATATGGAAGCGATGGCGAGCTACATCACTCCCAGCTTCGGGATCAATTTCACGACTGTCGAGCCAGGCGGGATCAAATCCGAATTTGCGGCGTCTGTCCTCAAACAGGTCAGTGATACGGGTGGCATGCTTGAGGATGAATACCTACCGATCCTGCAAAAATACGTGGGTGGGTCGCAGGACCGCCAAGGTGATGGATCAGACATCTATCAAACGGCTGATGAGGTCGCTGCTGTGGTGATCAATTGCGTGGCTTCCGATGCGCCACCAATCCGCTCCCGTACCTCGAAATGGGGTGAGGCCTTGTGCGCGCTGAAGACGGAATTGGACCCCGATGGCAAGAAAATGCAGGCGCAAGTCATCGCGCAGTTCCTCTAGCAGAATTCCTGAATGTTTCGCCAACGAAGACCTGTCACATCTTGTGGCAGGTGTGTCGACATTTTGTGATTTTGTTTGCCAAAGCCCTTTCTTGAGAACATAGTGTGAACATACGGCGCCGGTGAAAGGGGCAAGACATGCAGGACATTGCACTTTATCTTCCTGGAATTCTGACGGCATATGCGGCCTTTCTTTTGGGGATCGCCAGCCCGGGCCCAAATATTCTGGCGGTTATCGGAACATCGATGAGTGTTGGGCGCAGCTCTGGCATGGCCTTGGCGATGGGTGTTGCAATAGGCTCGTTCACCTGGGCGCTGTTGACCATTGCAGGGCTATCGGCACTTTTGGCGACCTATGCGTCAGCACTGATTGTGATCAAGATTTTCGGTGGGCTTTACCTGTTATGGCTGGCTTACAAAGCCTTCAAATCTGCCACCAGCCGTCACGATATCGCGGCGGCAGAGCTTGCTGACGGTCCGCGAAGCCCATTGGGATATGCCAAGCGAGGGTACATCGTTCAGATGACAAACCCAAAGGCCGCCCTGTCCTGGATCGCGATCATTTCACTGGGTCTGCAGGCCGGTGCGCCGTTCTGGGTAGGCGCGGCAATTGTTTTGGGCACATTTATAATGTCTGTCGTGCTGCATCTTTTATACGCGATCGCGTTTTCCACGCCCGCCATGGTGCGTATCTATGGTAAGGCACGGCGCGGTATTCAGATGGTATTGGGCACATTCTTTGCTTTTGCCGGCTTGCGGTTGCTGACCAGCCGAAACTAATCAGTCGCCATGTCGCAGCAGGCGTTGTTTCTGGCGACCCCAGTCGCGCTTGGCCTCAGTTGCCCGTTTGTCGTGGTTTTTTTTACCTTTGGCCGTCGCGATCTTCAGCTTCACCAGCCCACGATCGTTGAAATACATCACCAGCGGAACCAGCGTCATGCCTTCCCGCTTTGTCGCGTTCCAAAGTTTCGCAACCTCACGTTTCGAGCACAAGAGTTTTCGCTTGCGCCGCTCTTCATGGCTAAACATGGCCCGGTCGTAAGGCGCGATATAGGCGTTAGTCAGCCAAAGCTCCCCATCATCCACGCTTGCGTAGCTGTCGGCAATGTTGGATTGGCCCGTACGCAGGGATTTGACCTCGGACCCCATCAGGACGATACCGACCTCAAGGTCATCCTCGATCGCATAATCGTACCGCGCGCGCCGGTTTTCGGCGACGACTTTGTAGTTTTTGTTTTCGAGTTTCTTGGCCATAGTTGGGCTGAGATAAGCGAAGCCGTGCCCTGGTACAAGGTCCGCAGGGGGAGAGACGAGACCAATGTTCATTCAACTTGCAATCGGAACGCTGCTGCTTGTGGCATCGGTTATGGTTGCAGGCATCAGCTTCTGGTTTTTTGAGTGGCGCCTGACCGTTGCCGCCCCTTGGCTGACGCGCAGCCCACATCGCGCCAAGTTGATGCTTGTGCTCTGCGCCACCGCGATTTGGGTGCTGCTTCAAATGACGGTTGCCGTTTGGATGTGGGCGCTGACATTCCTGGTGCTAGAGATTTTTGGGACACTGGAAGAGGCTGTCTATTTCGCGCTTGTCGCTTTCACCACATTGGGTTTCGGCGACATTCTTTTGCCGGTTGAATGGCGGCTTTTGGGTGGCATGGCGGCCCTGAATGGTCTGCTGAATATCGGATTGATGACAGCGGCAATGGTTGAGACATTGCGGCAGTTGCGACTGCAGCAATTGCAAAACGCCAAATCAGAGACATGAGCGTTCCTGTTCTTCAAAATCGTGTTGCCCGACATGTCTTTCTCGCCCGCCATGGTTTGGCGACACGTCCCAGTGGTCCTGGCAAGGGCACAGATTTGAAATCCGTGATCGACGATCTGGGCTTTGTGCAGTTGGACAGCGTAAACACCTTCGCCCGCGCCCATGACCTGATTCTCTGGTCGCGCCGTCAGCAATACCGGCCCAGAGCGTTGCAGCATCTTTTGCATCGCGACCGGCAGGTTTTTGAACATTGGACCCATGATGCTGCAGTGATCCCAATGGAAAGCTTCGCGCATTGGCGTTTGCGCTTCGCCCGTGATGCAGTGCGGATGGAAGAACGTTGGAAAGAATGGCGGCGTGGGGACTTTACCGCCAAGATCGATGCTGTGCTGCGACAGATCGCGGATCACGGCTGCTGCACATCAGGCGATGTTGGCACGGATGAAAGCCGGGGCTCTGGTGGTTGGTGGGACTGGCATCCTTCCAAGACGGCGCTGGAGTATCTATGGCGATCGGGGCAGGTATCGGTCGTCCGGCGCGAAGGCTTCACCAAAGTTTATGATCTCACCGAACGCGTGATCCCGGCGGAACACCTGAACCGTCGCCATCACCCCGAAGACACGATTGAGTGGTGCTGCGCCGGTGCACTTGATCGGTTGGGATTTGCAACAAGCGGAGAGCTCGCCGCTTTCTGGGATCACATCACTGCCGCAGAAGCCAAGGTATGGTGTACAGCGGCATTGTCGGCGGGCCGGATCATTGAAGTCGATGTAGAAGGTGTTGACGGCAAATTGCGTCGCTCTTTTGCGTGGCCGAAACTGCTAGATGAAGCGGTCACACAACCCATCCCCCGCCTGCGCATCCTGTCACCCTTCGACCCCGCACTCCGGGATCGCAAACGCGCCGAGCGTCTTTTCGGCTTTCACTACCGCATCGAGATTTTCGTACCAGAAGCAAAGCGCAAATACGGGTATTACGTCTTTCCCGTGATTGAAGGCGACCGGATGGTCGGCCGGATCGACATGAAACGGGAAAATGGGGTGCTGGCCGTGCGGGCGTTCTGGCCGGAGAAAGGCGTGCGAATGGGAACAGGGCGCATGGCCGCGCTGGAGGCTGAATTAGAGCGCGCGGCTTTGTTCGGCGGGTGTGAAGGGGTCAGCTACCCGCAAGGATGGGCCAATTGATTGGATGCAGGTGAAAACTTCACCCCTTTGAAAATCGCGACAGCGGCATATCGTCTGCCGCCGACAGGACCGACACATCAGTATCTTGCCACCCATGGCTATGATAAGACGAGCCCAACGTTATCAGATGTTCCAATGACGAAATGCCTTCGCGTACGATATGGGCATCCTTGGCCGGGTGTGTGAGCACCGATAACAGACCGTCTGCATCCAGCGGACCAAGCGTGCAAAGACGCTCTGCCTCCCAAATCCGCAGCGTCTTGCCTGGTGTGCCGACATAGGTTGCGAAAATCGCCTCATACGTCAGATCGCGATATTTCAATTCATCGTTGGCGTCGATGTAAGGCACCTTGTCGGTGATCGCGCGGATCGGCAGCTCGCGTGCGGCTTCCGGCGTCGGTTTGTCGGCCCCTGTGATATGCAGGATAGCGATCAGGTAACGGGCATAAAAATCCTCGTGCCGCCAGCGGTCGAAGACCGCGAAACCCGCCCAGCTGTCTGGCGTGTAAGGGGCCTCAATCGTGTCGGGCTTAGACCCATGCCATTGAAGGGGCAGGGGTGTTCCATCCATGGCGGGCATGACCCATAGATCACCAATATCAAAGAGGTACTTTTCGGGGCCCTTTATCATCTTGCGCTTGCGCGGCTTTGGATGCGGGATCGCCCATTTGGCCTTCAGGTCCTGCAAGACCTTGGCGCGCTTTTCCAGGTCACGCGCGCTCAGGTCCAACTCTTGCTTGGCTTTCAGGTCTGCCCCGCTATCGATGATCCGATGCGCTGTCTGAAATGTGGGTGCATGGTCCAGCGCAAAAAGGTGCAGTTGATCGGCGATCACCAGCCATCCATCAACTTCTTCTTCGCTCAGCGGATCGGTGCCCAGCCCACTTTTGCGGGTGACACGCGCAACCAATTCGTCAACATCAACGGGAAGTTTCACCGTATCGGCGAATGTCAGTTTTACGTCTTCCGCTTCGTCACACTGATAAAGCCCGACACCCCAGGCACCCACTTAGTTCAACAACCCTGCATGCACCATCGCTGACCGTACCTTTTCCTTGGTGCTGTCTGTCAGGCCGGTCAAGGGTGAGCGCACCTCTTCACTGCACATCCCTAACAGCGACATGCCGTATTTGGCGCCGACAAGACCGGGCTCCGTGAAGACTGCCTCATGCAGCGGCATCAGCCGGTCGAGTTGGGTCAGCGCCTTGGTATAGTCGCCTGCAAGCGTCGTTTCCTGGAATTCAGACAGCAGCTTCGGCGCAATATTGGCGGTGACCGAGATGCAGCCCATGCCGCCATGGGCATTGAAACCCAAAGCTGTCGCATCCTCGCCGGAAAGCTGGATGAACTCTGGCCCACAGCGCATCCGCTGGGCAGGCACGCGGGACAGATCCGCAGTTGCGTCCTTGACGCCGACGATCATTTCGTGCTTGGCCAGTTCGGCCATGGTGTCCGGCGTCATGTCGATGACCGAACGGGGTGGGATGTTGTAGATAATGATCGGCAGCCCGCAATCGGCAGCGGCGGTGAAATGCGCGATCAGGCCACGTTGGGTCGGCTTGTTGTAATAGGGCGTCACCACAAGCGCGGCGTCGGCACCGGCGGCTTTTGCGGCTTGCACTAGGCGCACGGTTTCAGCGGTGTTGTTGGAGCCTGCACCGGCGATCACGGGGATGCGCCCGGCGGCTTCATTCACGACAGTTTCGACAACTAAGTCGTGTTCCTCATGACTAAGCGTCGGGCTTTCGCCTGTTGTTCCCACCGGCACCAGCCCGTTGCTGCCCTGTTCAATATGCCAGTTCACCAGTTTTTTCAGCGCAGCCACATCAACCTGGCCGTTCGCGAACGGCGTGACGAGGGCGGGGAGAGATCCCTTAAACATGGCACGCTTCCTTTGCATTTTTGGCTGATATGAGCCGGGGTAAAATCGCGCGGAACCTAAGCGGCAATTGGGTTTCCCGCAAGCCCTTCTTGACGCGGCATCTGCCTGTTCCTTTGGTGGGTTTATCACAACAGACCTGACCGCTTTCCGCCGAGTTTCAGGTTTGTGAGTTGCGATCAACCACGCTTTGGGTGACGGTCGACCACGTGGATAATCTGATGCGCATAGTAACTCTGATTTTGCTGGCATTTGCTGCTGCAACGCCTGCATCAGCCCAAAGTGTTGATCCAAAAAGCATTGCCGCACTTCAAGAGGCTGAGACGGGCTGGAACCGCGCCTACTTGTTGGCGCCCGATCAGCAAACGAAAGATGTGCTGACATGGCTACGGTTGCGTGAAGGGGCCGCGCGATTTAGCGAATATCAGGCGTTCATTGCGTCACATGGGGATTGGCCAGGCGTCGGTCGTTTGCGTGCAGAGGCTGAACAAGTCATCGAAGAGGGCCATGACAGCGCAGAGGTGATTGCATGGTTTGCCGATACCCCCCCGCAGACCGGCGTCGGCGCGGTGCGTCTGGCAGAGGCCTTCATCACATCAGGTCAGATGAAAGAGGCCGAAGCCGTGCTGCGTCGCGCCTGGATTGACTTGCGTCTGACTGAAGATGGGCATGATGCTATGATTGACGCCTTTGGCGATCTGCTTGCGCCATTCCATCTGGCGCGCACGGATGCATTGTTATGGCGCGGGCGACGGACAGAGGCGGCGCGGATGTTGCCTTTTCTTAGCGATGATCAAAAGGCTCTTGCGTCGGCGCGCATTGGATACATGAGCCGGACCCGGAACATGCTGCCATTGTTCAATGCCGTCCCCGAAGCCTTGCGCGAAGATGCAGGGCTGGCCTACGCGCGCTACACATGGCTCACCGGTCGCGGTAGCCGATCCGAGGCTGTGGATATGCTGCTGGACCGGTCAACATCGCGGGCTGCATTGGGTGAGCCGTTTCGCTGGTCCGGCTGGCGCCGTATTCTTGCCAGATGGGAAATGCGCGAAGGGCGTGCAGAGCGTGCCTATCAAGCCGCCGCGCGTCACTATCTGACTGAAGGAGCGGCTTTTGCAGATCTGGAGTGGTTGTCTGGCTACATCGCGCTGACCTATCTGGGTGATCCGACTCTGGCCCTGGCACATTTTGAAAAGGCCGCCCGTGTCGTCAGCACGCCGATCTCGCTGGGGCGGATGCATTACTGGATTGGTCGGGCGCACGAGGTGACGGGTGCTGCGGATCTCGCGGCAGTCGCTTATGCGACCGCTGCCGAGCATCAGACGGGGTTTTATGGCTTGCTTGCCTCTGAAAAGGTAGGGCGGTCCTTGGACGCAGCACTGGCTGGTGCGACGTCGGACATAGCGACGACATCGGTGTTTGATAACCCCATTGTGCAAGCGGCATTGATCTTGCGCGCCGGTGGTGAACGCGGGCACGCTGTGACCTTCTTTGCCCATCTTGGTCGCACATTGGACCCCGCAGAGCTGGCACAGCTTGGTGCCCATCTGACTCAGATTGAAGAACAATATTATACGCTTTTGCTGGGCAAGTCTGCTGTCACGCAAGGCAAGGTGATCCCCTCAATTTATTTTCCGTTACACGATCTGGCAGAGTTGGACTTGCCCGTTGATGCCGCGCTCGCCCTATCGATCGCGCGACGCGAGAGTGAATTCAACATCGGCATCCGCAGCCCGGTGGGTGCGTTGGGCCTGATGCAGTTGATGCCAGGCACGGCAGAAGAGGTGGCGGGGTTTCTTGGTCTGCCTTATGCGCAGGGCCGATTGACCAGCGACTGGCAGTATAATGCGACATTGGGTGCAAAATACTTGCAGGTCTTGCAGGCAGAGTTTGGCCCCACGCCCGTGCTGATTGCTGCGGGGTATAATGCTGGCCCCAGTCGCCCAAAAACCTGGATCGACGAACGCGGTGACCCGCGGTTACAGGAAATGGATGTGATCGACTGGATCGAACATATTCCTTTCCGTGAAACCCGAAATTACGTGATGCGGGTGACCGAAAGCCTACCCGTGTATCGGGCGCGTCTGACCGGACAGACAGGGCCGGTGGACTTCACAATGTTGCTTATCGGGGCCAAGCCACAGATCCGTCCCATCGCGCGTCCGTTGCCGCAAGAAGTGGGTGACGTGCCAGCTGTCAGACCCCAAATGCGACCAGAGCGGGGATGACGTAAGATGGGTTTAAACCCATCTTACACTTTGCGCGTACGCCACAGCGTGAACAGTCCCGCACCCACAACAATGGCCGCTCCGATTGCGACATTCGGACGAAGTGTTTCATCCAGCAACAGCAGCCCAATCGCACTGGCAAACACCAGTTGCAGGTAGGCAAATGGTTGCACTTCGCTCGCTTCGGCCACCTCATAGGTTTTGATCAGCAGCCAATGCCCGCCGGCACCCGTGATGCACAGGGCAGCCATCCATTGCCAGTCATTGGCGGTCATCGGTTCCCAGAACCAGATACCTGCGACCGTCATGACAACTGCCCCGGATGTGCCGGTCCAGAAGAATGACGTAGCCGCACTGTCCTGCCGCGCCGCATAGCGCGTCAGCAGGCCATAAAGCGCAAACATCAGCGCGGACAAAAGGGGGACTGCTGCTGCAGGGGCGAAGACAGTGTAACCCGGTTGCAGGATCACCAGCACCCCGATGAACCCGATCCCGATCGCCACCCAGCGGCGCCAGCCGACCTTTTCGCCCAGGATTGGGCCCGATAATGCGGCGATCAGCAATGGGTAACAGGCAAAGATCGCATGGCTTTCGACAAGGCCCAACAAAACAAATGCACTGACCATCACGCAAATCTCAAGTGCCAGAAGCACACCGCGTGTGATTTGCAATAAGGGTTGCTGGGTGGCCGCCGCAGCCCGAACCGATCCAGACTGTCGGGTCGCGATGGTGATCACAAAGGCTGCAAAGAACCAGTAGCGGATCATCACGATCATAATGACATTATAGTTCTCTGCCAAATGGCGCGAAATACCATCTTGTACCGCGAAGACAAAGGTCGTGGCGATCATCAACAGAATACCGATGCGCGGGTTATTCTGCATCCGGCATCCGGGCTTTTGTCATGTGTCGCTTGCGTCCATAGCCCGGTGCGCGGGTGACAGAGAAACCCGCAGCACTCAAGCTCCTGCGGATTTGTCCCGCCGCGCTATAGGTTGCCGCGGTTCCGCCCGGTTTGGTGTGGCGAGCGACTGCATATAGCAGGTCGGCTTCCCAAAGTTCAGGGTTCTTTGCAGGTGAAAAACCGTCCAGAAACCATGCATCCGCCTGACCGTCCCATGCAGGCAAAGTGTGGCGCGCATCGCCGGTAATCACCTGCAACGTCAGGCCATCGGTCAATTTGGTCGTGCCTGAACCTGGCACCCAGGTTCTCAGCAGCTTTTCCGCATAAGGCGTGAGCGTCGGAAAACCGGCAAGTGCTGCTGCCATATCCGCCGGTGCCATCGGATACGCCTCAAAGGAGGTGAACTGCAATGTGCCGGGATACCCTGCCAGTTTCCACGCAGCCCATGTGACCAACAGGTTCAAGCCTGTCCCAAATCCAAGTTCCGCAATGTGAAAATCGCCATCAAACCGCGCAGGCAAACCGTTTCCACCCAGAAAAACATGCTCAGTTTCGGCAAGCCCGTCATCCAGAGAATAGTAAGGATCATCAAACAGGGTGGCGATAGGAACGCCGCCTTTCCAGTCTAGTTTTGCCGTCTGGTCTGTCATGTCCACCCGCCTTACAACAGCGCCATCTTTGGGCGGAAGGGCGCAGAATGGCAACGGTCGATGTGACAGTAATGGGGGCGGGCATTTTTGGCCTGTCGGTTGCCTATACATGTGCGCGGCGCGGCGCAAAGGTGAGGGTGATTGATCCGAATGGCGTGGCGTCAGGGGCCAGTGGCGGTCTAGTTGGCGCTTTGGCGCCGCATGTGCCCGAAAACTGGAACGCCAAGAAGGCATTTCAATTCGAAAGCCTGATCATGGCAGAGGCTTTCTGGTTCGGGATCAAAGACTTGACTGGACAAGATGTGGGCTACGTGCGGTCAGGACGCCTGCAGCCCTTGGCCGACGAGCGCGCTGTAGGTCTGGCCCGCGAACGGGCTGTGAGTGCTGTTGCGCTTTGGGAAGGTAAAGCGGTGTGGAAGGTCGTTCCGGTCGGCGACGCGAATTGGATGCCACCTTCACCAACGAATTTGGTCGTACATGACACGCTGTCAGCCCTTATCCACCCGCGCCGCGCGACCCAAGCTCTTGCCAATGCCGTGGTGGCTTTAGGAGGAGAGATCGCTGCCAAAGGTCCGGAAGAAGGCAAAGTTGTCTGGGCCACTGGCTGGCCCGGCATGAAGGAAATCGGTGGTAATGGTGTCAAGGGACAGGCCGCATTGTTGCACCATGACGCTGCAGGCCAACCACAGCTTTTCGCCGATGCGCTGCATATCATCCCGCATAGCGATGGCACCGTGGCGGTGGGGTCCACGTCAGAGCGTGATTTTGATGATCCGGTATCAACGGATGAAGCCCTTAATGACGTGCTGAAACGGGCAATTGCGGCCGTTCCGGCGCTGGCGGGGGCCGAGGTGATCGCCCGCTGGGCGGGCGTACGCCCCCGGTCCAAATCGCGCGCGCCGGTTTTGGGCTCGCATCCTGCCCGAAAGGGTCAGTTCATCGCCAATGGCGGCTTCAAGATCGGATTTGGCATGGCACCCAAAGTGGGTGCAGTGATGGCGGATCTTGTGCTGGATGACAAAGACACCGTGCCAGACGGGTTTCGGTCGCTGGTCTGAACTTACTTGCCAGCATCCTTCTGCAACCGCGCTTTGGATTTGCGATAAAGCCGTTTGTTGAGGTCAATGAACTGATCAATCATTCGGCTCAGCACCCCATCACCACTTCCGCGCAGGTAAAGGTATCCAGCAAAAGATCCCAGCGCTGCACCCGCCCCGTTGATCATGATGTCATGCATCGTGTCATCAAGGCCCGACTTCTGCATGTTCAAGCCGAACCAGGTATCCATCAGAAACTCGAATACCTCCCATACAGCCCCGACTGTCATACCGACGCAGAATGCTATGAACGCCATGGCAAAGGGTGGCGCAGCATAGCGGTCTCCCTCAAAGAGCATGAACACAAAAAGAAACCCGATTAGCCCAAAGCCCACTGATGACGCGGCGTGCAAAGCCACATCCCACCACCAGATACGTTCATAGAAATCAAACGCCTCGCCCATAAACACGCTGGCAAAGATGAATAGTGTTGTCGCAACAAGGAACGGCATTGGCAAAGAGATGTGCAGTCGCGAAGCCAGAAATGCGGGGGTCAGTGCAAGCACAAATGTCGCGAAAGCGACAAAGCTCAGCTCCCAAAAGCCTAAAAAAAGAGCAGTGAGAGACGTCAAAAGCAGCAGGCTCCACAACAGGGTGACTATTCGGCTTTGACCAAAGAAAGATGCTTTGACCATTTCGCTTCCCCCTTTGCGAATGCGCGCGCTGACCCCATGTTTTGGTCATGACTGATATAGATAAAGGGCTGCGGATCGCCAGTTACAATATCCGGAAGGCAAAAGGCCTGGATCGCCGGCGGGATCCAGGCCGGATTTTGCGGGTGCTGAACGGGCTGGATGCGGACGTGATTGCGTTGCAAGAGGCAGACAGACGCCTTGGCGCGCGGCCATCTGCCTTATGTCGGAGCTTAATCGCTGCCGAGACTGATTTTGAGGTCGTACCCGTCGCCCGAAACGACGTGAGCCTCGGTTGGCACGGCAATGCGGTGCTGATCCGCAAAGGGTTGGACCACGGCGCCGTCAGTCATATCGATTTGCCGGGGCTAGAGCCGCGCGGGGCGGTGCGCGTAGAACTGGACGCGTTCAGTTTCGTGGCCACCCATCTGGGCCTGATGCGGCGGCACCGCGCAGGTCAGTTGCGGGCGATCGCGCGTGCGCTGGAGGGGGCGAACAAGGCCATTGTTGCGGGGGATTTCAATGAATGGTCCCCGCATAAAGGATTAGAGGTTTTGGACGCCTTTGATATTCACGCACCGGGGCATAGTTTTCACGCTGCACGGCCAGTTGCGGCACTTGACCGGATTGCAGTTTCACAAGGGTTGCAAGTACGCGGGACGGGCGTGATGAAAGAGGGTTTGGCACTCCATGCCTCTGACCATTTGCCGATCTGGGCGGACATAGCATCAGCCTGACAATTCCACGCAATTCAGCGCGGCAGCGGCATGTGCCGGTTGACATCCTTGTAAAGCAAATACCGAAACGGCCCCGGCCCGCCCGCATAGCAGGCTTGTGGGCAAAAGGCCCGCAGCCACATGAAGTCACCTGCCTCCACTTCAACCCAGTCCTGGTTCAACCGATAAACGGCCTTCCCTTCCAAAACATATAACCCGTGTTCCATCACATGAGTTTCTGCAAATGGGATCACGCCGCCCGGTTGGAAAGTGACGACGTTGACATGCATGTCGTGGCGCATGTCATCAGGGTCTACAAAGCGGGTTGTCTTCCATACCCCATTCGTGTCTGGCATCGCGGCCGTCGTGGCAGAGCCTTCGTCAGAGACAAAGGCGACAGGGCTCTCGATTCCATCTACTGCTTGATAGGCCTTGCGGATCCAGTGAAAGGTGGCGCCCCTTTCGCTGCTGACGGTCCAGTCAGTAGCTGGGGGTAGATAGGCATAACTGCCCGGTACCATTTGATGTGCCGCACCTGCGATTGTGAGTACAAAACCACCATCTGTCACAAACAGAACGCTTTGTGCACCTTGGTCCGTTTCCGGCTGGCTGCTTCCTCCTTCCTCGCTAAGCTCCATGATGTAGTGGCTGAAGGTCTCGGCAAATCCCGAAAGCGGACGCGCCAGTACCCAGACCCGCGTTTTATCCCAAAAGGGCAGATTGCTGGTCACAATATCGGTCATCGTGCCTTTGGGGATGACGGCATAGCTTTCCGTAAATGCTGCCCTGTCGGTCAGCAATTGGGTCTGGGGCGGCAGCCCGCCTTTAGGTGTGAAATACGATGTGGTCATGAGGCCCTCCGCCTGCATTAAATGCCACGCACCGCGCAACGAGAAGAGGAACCGCACATATAGGTTCCTTCGTATTTTCTTGAAAGTTCAGCGGTTTGGTGCGCTGGCAAAAGGCAGATGACCGGTTTTGATCCAAAGCTTTGCGCCATCGGTAGCCGCGGTCAGAGTTAGCGGGGCACCTTCGGGCAGCCGCAGCCATGCGCCTTTGCCCAAGCTGTCGCCTCCTTCAATGGCACTGCCAGTGATCATCAGGATTTCTGCACCCCCCTGAGGGGTCTCATCCAGCGTTGCACCAGGCTCTAGCATGACAAAGCGAACAGTTTCCCGGGCATCCTGATGCAAAGTCTGAATTTGGACCGCACCACCGGATAGATCATTCGCCATCTCAACGCGGAACTGCGTCCGGTCATCAGGATCAAACTGCCAAAGCTTGACAAAAATCGTGCAACCTTCAGACGCACCTGGCGTATGCGCTGTTGTTGGTGGATTGCGTACATAGGTCCCCACGGGATAGTCGCCATGCTCGTCCTGAAACGTCCCTTCCAGTACGATGAACTCCTCCCCTCCATCATGGGTATGCGCCGAAAACTTGCTGCCCGGCGCATAGCGCACGATTGATGTGGCCCGCGCCACCTCATTCCCGATCCGGTCGAGCATGCGCCGGTCCACGCCGGGCATTGGCGAAGCCTTCCAGGGAATATCATGCGTGTGCAACAGGACGCGCTGGCTGAAATCGGCATTAAGTTCCATGAGACCTCCTTACAAAGGGACGAGCGTGATGCCAGCATCGGTCAGATGCCGCCGAATGCCCCGGGCCATGGTGACCGCGCCGGGCGTATCTCCGTGCAGGCAGATGGTGTCAATCTGGGCGGGGATGTGTTTTCCAGATTCGGCGATAATCGATCCCGCCTCAAGCATTTTCAGAATGCGGGGCGCGGCGATGGCAGCGTCATGCAGGACTGCGCCTGGCAGGCTGCGATCCACGAGTGTGGCGTCGTCATTATATGCACGGTCCGAAAAGATCTCTCCTGCCCAGTTGCAGCCCAGTTCGCGCGCGGTTTCCTCTTGCGCGGTTGCCGCCAGCACCATGATCACGATATCGGGGTCCACATCCAGGGCGGCTTGATAACACACCCGCGCCAGCGCATGATCAACGCTTGCCATATTCGCGAGCGCACCATGCAGCTTCAGGTGCCGCACCTGACCGCCAGCACGTCTGGCCATCGCCTGCGCGGCCCCGAGCTGATAAGCGACCGCATTTGCCAATTCGTCATGGGCAAGCGGCAACTGACGCCGCCCAAAGCCTTTGAGATCCGCAAAGCCGGGATGTGCGCCGATGCCGACACCTTTTTCGATTGCGGTACGCATGGTTTGGTTCATCACATCCGGGTCGCCTGCATGGAAACCGCAAGCGACATTGGCCGAGGTCACAATGTCCAGAAGCGCCGCGTCATCACCCATTTTCCAGGGCCCAAAGCCTTCGCCCATGTCAGAGTTTAAGTCGACTTTGCGTGTCATTTCAGGACCTTTCAAGATCGTCGCCGCGGGTCGCCCCACTGATCAATTGGTAGCCCAGCAGATCAGCGATGTCATTGGGATCCCGGACGATCGTTTGGCACATCTTGGTGAGCTGGCTGAGCAACACCTGATCGGAGAGTGCAGTGGCGTCAGCCTCTGCAATGGTCAAGAAACCGAATTGCAGCGGCGTGCCAGGGGCGGCCTGTGCAATTTTGGGAAGATCAGCGGGGATTACGCTGCCGATCCGGGGGTAGCCGCCAATGGTTTGGCATTCGGCAAGCAAGATGTAGGGCACGCCGTCTCCAGCCATCTGGATATCCCCCGGAACGATCAGGTCCGACACGATGTTGCGGCCGCCATCGGCAGGAAATCCGTTCCCGTCATAGTCCAGCTTAATGCCCTGCCTGTTTCCGCGTGGGCTGCGGCTGAATTGGGTTTGCGTGAAAGAGTGCAGCGTTTCGGGGGTGAAAAAATCCGTCTGTGGGCCGGGCATGATGCGGATCGCACCGCCCGTGAACCGGGTCTCTGGCGCAATCCTCATTGCTGGACGGGATCGGTCGGGATCAGCGCCAAAGGGGAGTGCCTCACCCGCCTCTAACCGCTTACCGATCCCGGCTGTCAGATGGGTGGCGCGGCTATCCATGATTTGCGCAGTCATGATACCACCAGCAAAGGCAAGATAGCCAAAGAGGCCCGCTCTTGCGCTGCCGATATTTAGCATGGCACCGGCGGTCAAAAGGTGGGTCCTATTTGGCGCAATGGGCGTGCCGTCAATATCCGCCTGCATTTCGGCGCCGGTCAGGGCGATGCGCGTGTCGGCGTTTGCGTGGAACGTCCCGCCAAATCCCATCATCTCAATCACGGCCTGCCCGGGACTGGTACCTAGCAAAGCAGCGGCCTCGAAAAGGGCAAGCCGGTCAACGGCGCCGCCCGATGAGAGACCCTGCGCCTTCCAGCCGGGGCGGCCAAGATCCTGTACGGTCAAACCGGGTCCCGCACCATGAATGGTCAGCGTTGGCATCAGCGCAAAACCTCGCAGCGCGCACTGCCATCTGGGTCAGCTTGGATCGCGGCAAAGTCGGCCGCCGAGACAGCTTCAAACTGCACTGCATCGCCGGGTTCAAATGCAAAGGGCGTGGACGTTTCAGGCCGATAAACACGAAACGCTGTCTGCCCGATATGCCGCCAGCCAGTTGGCGCGTCAGCGGCCCAGATGATCAATTGCCGCACAGCAGTGATCAAGGCCCCTCGCGGTAAGCTTTCAGTTAATTGGCTTTGGCGCGGGATGTCCCAATGATCAGGCAACATCCCCAAGTATGGCTGGCCTGGCGCAAAGCCGATGGCGATGACGCGCGTGGTTTGGCGCGTGATTTGCGCGACAGCCTGATCGGGGCTGACACCCGCAAGTGCGGCGGCTTCGCCCAGCTGTGGGGCGTGGTTTGGGCTAAAGCATGCAGGAATGCGCCAAAGCCGCTTTGCGTCGGATTCGGATGCGTCTACATTATTGATCAGTGGATGGATTGCTTCAGTGACTGTCTGCCGGTCGGTTTCTGTCGGATCAAATCCTATGCGAACCGAGGTGAGTGAAGATGCGACCTCGGTAACGCCCGGTAATCCCGCGCTCTGCACCTGATCCCGGAAACGAAGTGCTTTGGCGTTGGCGTCCTCTGTCAATATGCGCGCAAATCGCACAAGGATGCCGTCGATGCCCAATGGCAGCAATTCCGGTTCGGTGGTCATACCTGTGTTCTATGTTGCAGGGTCAGTCCTGTCGATGGGCGCATCGTGTCTTTGCCAGTCGGAAAAGCCGTCTTTGAGATGCGCGCAGGGGAAGCCCATATCATTAAGCGTGGCAACCGTCAGGGCCGATCGCCAGCCGGAAGCACAATGGAAAACAAAGGTGCGATCCTCACCAAAAATCTCTTTGAAATAAGGGCTTTCGGGGTCCACCCAGAATTCTGCCATCCCGCGTGGACAATGAAAGCTGCCCGGAATGAAACCACTGCGTTCGCGTTCGCGAATATCACGCAGATCCACGAACATCACATCGGGGTTTTCCAGCATCGTGATGGCATCCGCAGTCTCAACTTCCTCGATACGGGCGCGTGCGGCGGCAACCAGCGTAGCTGCGTTTTTTTGAAGTTTGGGCATTGGCGATTCCAAATCTGTTAACCTGATTTATGCACGCGCCTTTGGTCTCTGCAACAATTCATGACACCGAAATGATCAGGGTTCATTTCGCTTATCTGCCTAAATGATTGTATGTGCGATGCGACGATCAACCAATCAACTGACGGAGATGCCGACAATGCGCGCAACCCCATTGTTTCTGATGTGCCTTTTGGCAACGCCTGTTTTTGCGCAAGAACAGACCAACGAAACGCCTGCCGAAGAGATCACCCAACAGGTATCCGACGAGGCGGATGACAGTGCTGGCGACCTGATGGAAAGCATCGCTGAAGCTGAATCTGCATTGGACCTGCGCAGGGGCGAAGATGGACAGGTCGAAGCTATGGTCATGCTGTCGAACGTGTTGTTTGGGTTTGGTGACGCGTCATTGCGCCCCACAACTTTTGACGTCTTGCGGGTTGTGGCTGAGCAATTGGAGGGCGTTCCCGCCATCGAAATCACCGGCCATACGGACTCGATCGGCAGTGATGCCTACAACGCCGCCCTTGGACAGCGTCGGGCAGACGCCGTACGCGACTGGCTGATCACCAACACAGCGCTGACTGCAGATGTCGTTACGGCCCGTGGTGTGGGCGAGGCTGATCCCATTGCTCCTAACCGGACCGAGGCTGGTGCGGATAATCCCGCAGGCCGCGCGCTGAACCGCCGTGTCGAGTTTGTGATACCCGATCAGTCGTAATCGACGTTGAATTGCTGCACGACCAGCCGCACCTGGGCGTCGGTCATTCCGATGGCATCCAGACTGCGGGTCAGAATGGCGAGCTTGGCGTTTTCCTCCAGCTCTTCCATCGCATAGACCGTCGCGGCAAGCTCTTTGCCCGCCACGACCGGTCCATGATTGGCCAGCAGCACGGCACTGCGCTTGCCAGCGATGCCGCGCACGGCTTCGCCCATGGCAGGATCACCGGGCAGGAAAAAGGGCAGCAGTTTGACCTTGCCCAGCCGCATGATGGTGTAGGGGGTCAACGGGGGCAGCACGTTGTCAGGATCAATATCGGGCAACATCGAGAGGGCGACCGAATGGCTGGGATGAAGGTGCACCACCGCCCCTGTCCCGGCCCGTGTATCGTAGAACGCCGTGTGCAGAGGGATTTCCTTGGTGGGTTTGTCGCCGGACAGATGTTCGCCTTCGGCTGTCATTAGGCTGATCTGGGCGGGATCTAGAAAACCCATGGAACTGCCTGTTGGCGTAACCAGGATGTTGCCATCCGACAGACGGACCGAGATGTTCCCCGATGACCCGCAGGTCAGCCCGCGATCAAAGATCGATTTGGCAAAGCGGGTGATGTCTTCGCGCGCTTTTGCCTCTTCGCTCATGTGCTGGCTTCCATGTCTTGCAGGGCTGTCGTGAAGAAGTCCTCGGCCCCGAAGTTCCCGGATTTCAGGGCGAGGGCCATATCGCCATGCCGCAAGGCGGGCACACCATGGGCCAGCTTGGGGCCGATATGCAGGGTGTGTGCCTGCAATCCCGTGACAACCGCGCCAGAGGTTTCGCCGCCTGCCACAACCATCCTTTTGACCCCTTTGGCGGCCAGATCAGCGGCCAAATCGGAAAACAGCGTTTCGATCTTTTCTGCAATCGTCTCGCGCCCGTAATCCTCTTGCGCTTTGGCAACTACATCGGGGTCGGCAGAGGAATAGATCAAGGGCGGGGTGTTCTGGCTCAGCGCCCAATCAGCCAGCTCTGCGGCGACAATTTTACCCGCCATGACATCGCCCGCAGCAATCTCAAGGCTGGGGGCAGTGGCCTTGTAATGGGCGACCTGACCGCGCGTGGCGCGGCTGCAAGATCCTGACAAGACAATACCCGGCCCTTTGATATCGGACCATGGCGGTGTTGCGGGGCTTGCCCCGAAATTCGCTGGCAGGCCAATGGCGATGCCAGAACCACCGGTCAGCAGCTTTTGCCCCTTTGCGGCCTGTCCCAGCGTATGCAGATCCGCCTCGCTGATCGCATCGACGATGATCATCGCGCGCTCGGACGGCATGGCGCGCCCGATGGCGGCGGCCCCTTGTGCCACGATGGCATGGGGGAGGTGACCGACAGGCCAGGTCGTTTGTCGTGCGAGCACCCGGCGCAGATCGGCGTCTTTCATCGGCGTCAGTGGATGATCCTGCATGCCGCTTTCATTCAGCAGCATATCATTCACAAAAAGATGCCCCATATAGACGCTGCGCCCATTGGCCGGGAAAGCGGGGCAGGTCAAGATATGCTGGGCCTTCAGATGGTCGCCAAGCGCCTCGGCTACTTGACCGATATTGCCTGCGTCGGTGCTGTCGAAGGTGGAGCAGACTTTAAAGACGATCTGTTCGGCCCCTTGGGACAGCAGCCAGTCGCAGGCCGCGATGCTTTGTGCGATGGCGTCAGCAACCGGGATCGTGCGGGATTTCAGGGCGACAACGCCCGCTTCCACATCCGTATCGTCGTCAGGGACACCCACAAATTGGGCGGTGCGCATCCCGCCTTCGGCGAGTGTCAGGGCAATGTCAGAGGCACCGGTGAAATCATCCGCGATGACGCCAATCTTCATGTTTTTGGTCCTTGGTCGAGGCGGGTGATGTGCTCGGCCTTCCCTATCGGAAAGTTCTCGCGGACAAGCGGGTCATGGCCGGGGATGATGAGCTTCGGTGATGACGCAAGTTTGTAGAGTGTATCAAACCCATCCAGCATGTTTTGCAGATCGACCACGATAGGGAATGGTTTGCGGGCTTCGAAATTCTCGTAGTAATGCGCCGCATCAGATGCCAGAACCAGCCACCCTGCAGAGGTGCGCACGCGCACGCATTGCAGCCCGCGAGAGTGGCCGCCAATGCAGTGGACTGTCACGCCATCCGCGATTTCGCCATCTCCATCGTGGAAGACCAGTTTGCCGGAATAAAGTCGCTTGATTGCCTCGCAGACATGGCTGGCCGTGAAAGGCATGCGCAGCGTGTCGTGACACATGCAGGGGCCGGTGGCGAACGCCATCTCGGCAGCTTGCATGTGCAGCGTCGCATTGGGGAACAAGTGCAGCCCGCCTGCGTGGTCGTAATGCAGATGCGTGACGATCAATGTGGTAATGTCTTCGGGCCTTAGACCCAGTGGGGCCAGCGCTTCAACCGGGTTCAGGCGGATCGGGCGGTCGCGCGCTGCGGCTTCTGCATCGTCATAGCCGGTATCGACAAGGATCACCTCATCACCGTGCCGCAGCACCCACATGAAATAATCCATGGCATGCGGTGCGTCGTGATTGTCATCAAAGATGAAGCTGTCGGCGCGGGTCCGCGCGTTGCGGTCGGCATATTTGACGGCGTGGACTTCCCAATCGCTCATTGCTGCACATTGCCCCAGGTCTGCACGATCTTGTCTTCGATCAGATCGGTCACCGCCGTATCAAAGACCTTAAAGTGCTCACTGTCCAGATGCGCATCAAATGCCGCCCGGTCGCTGTAGATTTCATATAAAAAGACTGCATCGGGGTGGTCGTTGTTCCAGGCAACGTCAAACTGGTGGCATCCCGGCTCTCCCAGCTTTGACACCCGTGCATTTTCAAGGACGAGTGGCAGGAAATCCTTGGCCATCCTCGGTTTCAGGATGAAGTTCACGCAAACGGCATACATCAGCGACCTCTTAACTTTGCAAATTTACGTTGTAGGATTGGGAACTGGCTTGCAATCAGTGCGATGTTCAAAGCCAGCAGAATGGCAGCACCCGGACGGCTGACAAAGACGGACAGGTCGCCATCAGATAAGAGTAGTGAGCGGCGGAAGGTTTCGTCAAAAAGTCCACCAAGGATCACGCCGATGACCAGCGGTGCTATGGGGTATTTCATCAGGTTCATCAAATAGGCCACGGCCCCCACGCCCAGCATCAGGTAAAGGTCGTTGATCCCGCCGCCCACGCTGAATGACCCGATGGTGGTCAGTACCATGACCACGGGCAGGAACAATGTCTGCGGCAGCCGCAGGATCTGGATAAAGATCTTGGCGGTGAAAAGCCCCATCAGGAACATGGTGAATGATGCGAGCACCATGATGGCCACAACCCGCAGGATGATTTCCGGGTCGATGGTGGGGCCGGGGATGATATTGTTGAGCTTAAACGCACCCATAAGGGCTGCTGCCGGCGGAGAGCCGGGAATGCCGAGCACTAGAAGCGGGATCAGTGCGCCGCCAATGCAGGCGTTGTTTGCTGTTTCGGAACTGAGCAAACCTTCGAGTGACCCTTTCCCGAAATTCTTGCCATCATGGCTGACGGATTTGCCGACGCCATAGCTGACCCAACCGGCCACATCCTCGCCCACACCGGGCAAGGCACCGACACCGGTGCCAATCACACCAGAGCGGGCAATGGTGGGCATGTGCCGTTTGATCGCTTTCGTGTTGGGCATAATGCGTCCCTTAAGGGCCACCAGTTGCCCGGTATTCACGTGCCGCAGCCCTTCGATGATCTGGGGAATAGCGAAGGCCCCCATTAGAACGGGCACGACCTGAAAGCCGGAAAACAGATAGGACCAACCAAAGGTGTAGCGTGGTTCTGACAAAAGCGGATCAAGACCCACCATCGCCATCGCAAGGCCCGCAAGACCGGCGATCCAGCCTTTTACGACCAAGTCCTCGCTCATCAAGGTGCCGGATAACAGGATGCCAAAGAGGGCGAGCAACGCCTTTTCCGGGCTTGCGATGGATTGGCTGATCAGCAGCAAAAGCCAGACAAAAATCAGCAGTGCCGTTGTGCCGATCAGCGTGCCGATAAAGCTGGCCGTGGTTGTCAGACCCAGTGCCTCGCCCCCCCGGCCAGCCTTGGCCAACGGGTGTCCATCCATCGCGGTTGCCGCACTGGCGGCAGTTCCAGGGATATTCAACAGGATCGATGGATAAGACCCGCCATAGATCGCGCCCACATAAGCCCCCAACAGGGCGATCAGGGAATAGTCCAGCGGGATCTTGTTGCCGAAGAAGCCGGTCAGGATGGTGACGGCGAGTGTGGCGGTCAGGCCGGGCAATGCGCCGAAGACGATGCCAAGAAAAACGGATGTGACGATGTAGATATAAGCGACCGGATCGGTGATCAGATCGATGAATTCAGCGCCGAAACCGGCCAGTTGGGTCAGGAAAAAGTCCATCAGTCGCGCCAAAGGGGTCGAAGGGTGACGTAGTAGTGGTACTCGATCTTGCTAAAGAACAGCCCGCCCCGGTTGGGCACGTTTTGCCGGAAGCCAAAGGCCATCGCGCTGACCAGGATCAGAGGCACGATGGCGGCAACAAAAGGGATAGCCCGGATCACGGGGCCTTTGGCGGTGAGGATTGTCCTCAAGGTCAGTGCGCCCCAGAGGATCAGGCTCACCCAGTCATCATCATGGGGTTTGCCCCATTCGGCCTGTGGGAAATGCGCAATCAGGGCATAAAGACCGGCAAGTGCCATTGTGGCCGCGGACATTATCATGCGGCGCGGATGACTGCCATGATAGCCGAAGATCAGACAGGTGATCAGCAGCCCGCTGCAAATAATGAAATCAACGCGCGGCACAAGGCCGAAGATGTAGAATGTCAGGATAATGGCGATTGTGGCGATGCGGATCGCTTCGGCCGGGTCCCAGCCGATCCCAGCGGCAGTGAATGCGCGCTGGGCGCCGCCGTCACGGATGGCGATGACCAAAAGAACGACAGACAGGACAAACATCGCCGACCAAATGCCCAAAGGGACGATAGCCGCGGAATTGTACCAATCTGCGCCGCTCACACCGGCACGGTTCTCACCAAACAGCGGGATAAAGCTCGTGCGCCAGAGAAAGAAGAGCGACAAGGCCATCAATACAAGTGCGCCCCAGAAATCACGGGTGCGCAAAGTGGCTTTTTCGTCGTCTGTCATCTGTCCCTCCCTGAACGGATGAACGGGGCGCCGATGAAAGCGCCCCGTGTGAGTGGTGTGGGTCGTTCAGGGTTTCGCAATACCAAGCGACATAGGATCGACCGTTGTCGCGCCGAGTTCTTTCAACGTGTAGGCAAAGTTGGCTTCGAGGGTCTCAAAAATCGCTTGTGCGTCCGCGCCATATGCACCGCTGACGTCATAGTTATTGGCTGCGGCCCATTCGGCGACCACGTCTGATGCAATGGCTTGTTCGAATGCCGCACCCAAAGCAGTTTTCACGTCATCGCTGGCCGAGTTGTGGACAGCAAAGCCAATAGCCTGCTTAAGCGGCAAATACTTGTCCAACCCATCGTAAATGTCGAAAGCCGAGGGAATGGTGGCACCAGCAAAGTCCGCCGCATCAGGCGTCAGCATGGCCAAGGGCTTCAGCTTGCCGCCTTCGATCAGTGGGGCCTGTTCGGCCAGCGATGTGACGACAAGCGCCACCTCACCCGCCATTGCCGCCTCTTGCCCGGCGGCAGAGCCTTCATAGGGAATGAACTTGAATGTGGCATCTGCGCCGTTTTCAATGGCCAGCAGGTTCAGGTGATGGATCGAACCAGCACCTGATGCCGCGGCAGGAATTGAACCAGGATCTGCTTTGGCAGCGTCAATCAACTCTTCCAGCGAGTCATAGGGGCTATCTGCGGGTACAGAAATCAGGTCGGGCGAACCGCCAACGATGAACGGATACCAGAAATCAAACTTCTGATCCCAGCCACCTTGTACGGCGGCGGTGACGTTCGATTCCGAAAGTCCGACCAATGTGTAACCGTCATCGGGTTGGTTTTGGACATAAACCATGCCGTTAGACCCGGCGACACCACCAGTCTGATTGGTGACGTTGATACTGACCGGCAGATGCTTCTCCATCTCCGCCATGATCATGCGGTTGATACTGTCGGTGCCGCCACCGGCACCCCAGACAACTGCGGTCGTAATGTCACGGAATGGGTAGTCCTGTGCCATCACTGGCGTCGCAAGCAATGTTGCGGCTGCAATTGCGTTTGCAAAAAGTCTTTTCATCGTATCCTCCCATTGGATGTGCGTTCTTCATTGCATATCTTTGCGTATGCATTAATGTATACGTTGTCAACGACTGAGTAAGAATTGGAAAGCAGACCATGGTCCGAAACTTTGAGATTGCAGTATTCGAGGGGGATGGGGTCGGCCCAGAGATTATGGAACCGACCGTTGATATCCTTGAAAAAATTGCTGCTGGATCCCCCTCATATGGCCTGAGATGCACGGCCCATCCAGCGGGTGCTGCACATTACGCAAAAACCGGGGAAAGCCTGCCCCGCGCCTCACTCGAGGCTGCAAGCAGCGCGGACGCGATTCTGCTGTCAGCGATGGGTTTGCCGGATGTCCGTTACCAAGACGGCACCGAGATTTCACCACAGATCGATTTGCGCAAAGCCTTCAACCTCTTTGCAGGGGTCCGCCCTGTGCGCGTAGGGCCTGGCCAACGCACGCCCTTGAAAATGCCCGAAGGCCGCAGCATTGACTTTGTCTTGATCCGCGAAAGCACCGAAGGTTTGTTTCATACCCAGGGCATCGGAGAAGTGACCGAGAATGAGGCCCGCGAGACCCTGCTGATCACGCGCGATGTATCAGAAAAGCTGTTCAAATTTGCCTTTCAACTGGCGCGTGACCGTAAGGCCGCCGGGCGCGGGCCGGGCCGTGTGACATGTGTGGACAAGGCAAATGTGTTTCGTGCCTTCGCGTTTTTCCGGTCGTTGTTTGATGCAGAGGCGGCAAAACATCCTGATCTTGTCGCGGATCACGCTTACGTAGATGCAACGGCACTTTGGATGGTTCAGAAACCTTGGGACTTCGATGTTCTCGTGACTGAAAACATGTTTGGCGACATCTTGTCTGATCTTGGTGCGGGGTTGATGGGGGGGCTAGGTCTAGCCCCGTCGGCCGATATCGGGTTAGAGCAGGCTGTGTTTCAGCCTTGCCACGGGTCGGCCCCCGACATTGCCGGGCAAGGCAAAGCCAACCCGCTTGCGATGATCCTGTCCGCAGCGATGATGCTGGAATGGCTGGGGCTGCAACATGATAGCAACGCGATGGTTCATGACGGTCAACGCCTGCGCGATGCGGTCGAGGCGGTTTTGCAGGACACGCGCCTGCTGACGCCCGATCTGGGAGGCCAGAACACCACAGCCGGCCTTGGCCAGGCAGTAGCAGACGCGCTGCGCTGATGGTTTTGCGTGTTGCGTGTGTCGGCGCAGGCTATTTCAGCCAGTTCCATATCGGCAGTTGGCGGCGTCAGGCGCGGGCAGAGCTTGTTGGCGTGTGCGATCGCGACCTTCCAAAGGCGCAAGCGACAGGGGTGCCGGCCTTTACTGATGTGGCCCAGATGCTGAACGCGGTAAATCCCGATATACTGGACCTTATTCTGCCGCCGTCGGGCCATGTCGATGCGATCCGGACGGCTATTGCCTACGGCGATCTGCAGGCCATCATCTGCCAAAAGCCTTTTTGCGAAAACCTTGCCGATGCCGAAGCCATGGCAGCCCTTGCTGATCACGCCGGTATCCCGCTGATCATCCACGAGAATTTTCGTTTTCAACCCTGGTATCGGGCGATAAAAAAAGAGCTGGACGCGGGCGTGATAGGCGATCTGCAACAAGTGACGTTCCGGCTTCGTCCGGGTGACGGACAGGGACCTGATGCTTATCTGGCGCGGCAGCCGTATTTTCAGCAAATGGAAAAGTTCCTGATCCATGAGACGGGTGTTCATTGGATCGACACGTTTCGTTATCTTCTGGGTCCCCCGGAGGCCGTTTATGCCGATCTGCGCCGCGTGAACCCGGTGATAGCAGGTGAAGACGCCGGGTATGTTATCTTTGATCATGCAAAGGGCGTCCGCGCGCTTTTTGATGGGAACCGCAGTTTGGACCATGTTGCTGACAACACGCGTCGCACGATGGGCGAGGCATTGATCGAAGGCAGCAAAGGCACATTGACCTTGAAAGGTGATGGGTCGGTGCATTTGCGCGGCTTTGGTGCAGAAACTGAAAGGGTTGTTTTGGCACCTGACACGTTTGATGGTTTCGGGGGCGACTGTACGCATGCATTGCAATCGCACGTCATTTCGGGACTAATTGACGCGCAACCGCTGGAAAACCTGGCCACTGACTATCTAAACGTCATCCGTGTTGAACAGGCGATCTATCGGTCCGCGAAGATAGGTCAAAAAGTGAAAGTTTAGAAACCATGCCCTCTGCCCCTCGCAAATCAAAAAGTAACTGTGCCATCGCTGTCGAGGAATTGCGAAAACTGATCTTTTCAGGGGACTTGCCAGCAGGTTCGGATCATCTGGAAAGCGAACTGGCCTTGCGTCTGGGTATGTCGCGTACACCTGTGCGCGAAGCCGCGTTGTTGCTTGAGGGGCAAGGGTTGCTACAAGTACGCGCGCGAAAGGGCGTGCGTATTCTCCCATTATCAATCAAGGATATGGTTGAGATCTATGATGTCCTGACCGAACTGGAAAGCATGTCCGCTGCGCGCGCGGCCGAACAGCACTACGCTGCGCAGGATCTCGAGGCGCTTGAGCAGACTATTTCGGATATGGAAGCTGCTTTGCAGGCCGAAGACCGCGACGCTTGGGCCGCCGCAGATGATGCGTTTCACGCTGAACTGGTACGGCTTGGTGGCAATTCACGTGTGGTTTCGATTGTCGCGCTTATGGTTGATCAGGTGCGCCGTGCCAAGGCAGTGACCCTTTATATGCGACCTTTGCCAACCCAATCAAACAAGGACCACCGCAGTGTGTTAGAGGCCATCGCCGCAGGCGATGCCCAAGCGGCGCATGACATTCACTATACCCACCGCGCCGCCGCAAAAAACGTGCTTATCGATCTTTTGACAAAGAACCGGCTGCATATGCTGTAGAGCCTGCATTTACGGCAAAACTCTTATGCGTGCCGCATTTTTGCCAGAATGATACCGGGTACTCTGGTATCTGCGACAATCTGACCTTACCTACCCGTGATCCGACGCAGCTTCGCCCGATGGCGTGATGCGTCTTTGCTTGTTCAGGGGTGAAAACGATGCAAGAGGATAAGAAACCTGACTTAACAGGTCGTTTGACATTCGACAGTGATGCTGGGGCTGGGAGGTCAAAGTGGATCGCCATTCTTCTGGCGCTTTTACTGATTGGTTGGATGGGCAGTGGTTTTGTATTCCCGTCCGAAAGCGTCGATGCCCCTGACGAGGCATCAACATCCCGCACTGTAGCGGTTGCGGTGATGCCGTCTGTCGCGCAGGATGTCGGGCTTGTCCTGACAGCCGAAGGACAGTCGGTACCCGATCGGATAACCGGAGTCCGGGCCGAGGCTGGTGGGCAAATCACGGATGTTTCAGTTGGCCGCGGTGACTCTGTGACCGCAGGCCAAGAGATCGGGCGCATTGATGCTGAAACGACGCAGGCGCAGCTATTGCAGGCGCGCACGTCGCTGCAGCAAGCCACCCGTGATTTTGACAATGCCGTGGCATTGCAGGTGCGCGGCATCGCGACAGAAGATCGTGTGACGCAGGCCCGTGCGGCAAAGGCCGCCGCCGATGCGGCATTGGTTGCTGCACAACAGCAGTTGGACAACACAGTCATCCGCGCGCCATTTGCGGGGCGACTGAACGAACTAACACTCGATGTTGGCGAGTTTGTCAGCAATGGCGACGTTGTGGCCGAGGTCGTTGATAATGATCCGCTGACGGTCGTCATTCAGGTGCCGCAAGTTGCCCTGTCGCGGATCGCGCAAGGGCAGATGGCCGAGGTGCAATTTATCACTGGGGAAACGCGACCCGGTCGGGTCGGTTTTATCGGCAGTAATGCCGACCAGCAGACCCGAACTTTTCGGGTCGAGATCGAAGTGGACAATCCTGACAGCGTCATGCCCGCTGGCCTTAGCGCGCGGGTGGCCATCCCAACCGGTCAGGCGCGGGGGCACTTCATTTCTCCGGCTATTCTGTCTTTGGGTACGAATGGCGATCTGGGCCTGAAAACCGTCGCGGCAGACAATACCGTGGCCTTCCGTGAGATCGAGATCGTGCGCGCCCAGACAGACGGGATTTGGGTCACAGGTTTGCCTGAGAATGCGGATATCATCACCGTCGGTCAGGGCTTTGTGAATGCGGGCGATGTGGTCGATCCGCGCGTGCAAGCCCCCAAATCCACTGCAGAGGTGCAGCAATGAACGCGCTGATCGATGCGGCCTTCAATCGCAGCAAGGTTGCGCAGCTATTGTTGGTTTTTTTGCTCGCCGTCGGCGCATTCGCCTACATGGCCATCCCCAAGGAAAGCAACCCGGAGATCCCGATACCGGTTGTCTATGTCTCAACGGGGCTTGATGGTATTTCGCCCGAAGATGCCGAGGATGTGTTAATCGGTCCGATGGAGGCTGAGTTTGCCTCACTCACAGGGCTGAAAACGATTACGTCAACCGCTGGCGAAGGCTATGCCAGCGTCCAGCTTGAGTTTGAGCCGGGTTTTGACTCGGATGAAGCACTGGATCAGGTGCGCGAAGGGGCCGACAAGGCAGAAAGCGAACTGCCACAGGATGCCAACCTGACAGTGACCGAGATTAACACCGCGCTGTTTCCGATCCTGACGGTCATTCTGTCGGGTGCCGTGCCTGAACGGACCTTGAATACGTTGGCCGATGACCTGCGTAACGACATCGAAGCGCTGGGCGGCGTGCTTGAGGTGGATGTTGCCGGTAAACGGACAGAGCTGCTTGAAGTGCTGATCGACCCGACGGTTTTTGAGACTTACAACATTTCGTTTGATGAGTTGATCAGTTCAATCACCCGCAACAACCAGCTGATCGCAGCAGGTGCAATTGAAAGCGAAGCAGGGCGCCTGGTGCTGAAAGTGCCTGGTTTGATCGAAGGTTTCGAAGACGTGATGGAGCTGCCGATATTGGTGCGTGATCAAACAGTGGTCACTTTCGCTGATGTGGCAACCGTGCGCCAGACATTCGAGGATCCAACAGGCTTTGCCCGCATCGACGGGCAACCAGCATTGGCGTTGGAGATCAAAAAACGGGTTGGTGCAAACATCATCGAAACCGTGGCCGAAGTGCGCGAGGTCATTGATGCCGCCCAAGCAGATTGGCCTGAAACCGTTCAAATCCGGTACACTTTGGATGAAAGCCAGACCGTACAGGATATGCTGTCGGATCTTGAGGCGAACGTGATTGCCGCGATCATTCTGGTGATGATCGTTGTCGTTTATGCGCTGGGCTTGCGCTCTTCCTTACTTGTTGGCTTGGCGATACCAGGTGCGTTTCTGACGGGTGTTGCTGGACTCTATTTCCTTGGCTTTACGATGAACATCGTCGTCCTGTTCTCGCTGATTCTGGTGGTGGGCATGCTGGTCGATGGTGCGATTGTGACGGTCGAACTGGCAGATCGCTATCTGCATGAAGGACAAGGCCCAAAACAGGCGTATGCCAGTGCGGCCAAACGGATGGCCTGGCCCATCATTGCATCCACAGCAACCACTTTATGCGTGTTCTTTCCGCTGCTCTTCTGGTCCGGTGTGGTGGGGGAGTTCATGAAGTTCCTGCCAATCACCGTAATTTTTACCTTGGCTGCCTCTTTGTTCATGGCGCTTGTTTTTATTCCTGTCGTGGGCGGGTTGATCGGCAGACGTGCGGCACAAACCGCCAAAGCCAAAGCACAGCTTTACGCCGCTGAACGCGGTGACCCACGCAAGATGACGGGTTTCATGGGGGGCTACGTCCGGGTTCTGGAATGGTCTATTCTGCGTCCTTGGACAACGCTTAGCCTTGCGGTGATCGCCCTTGTTGGATCCTTTGCCGCGTATAGCAGCCTTGGCAGCGGGCTGACCTTCTTTCCAGAGGTTGAGCCGGAATATGCGCAAGTGAGCGTGCGTGCCAAAGACAACTTTTCCGTTTTTGAACAAGATGCCCTGGTTCGTCAGGTCGAAGCGCGGCTCGAGGTGTATGACGAGATCGCCAGCGTCTATGCCCGTTCGGGCGGGTCAGGACAGGGCAGCGATACGATCGGGTCAATCCAGCTTGAACTGGCCGAATGGGATACACGCCGACCTGTTGCCCTGATTGCCGAAGATATCCGGGCTGACATGTCCGAAATCCCGGGTATCGAAGTGGTGGTTGAGACGGATGCTGGCGGGCCCGGTGGCGGCAAACCGATCAATCTTGAGGTGCTGGGGCGCATTCCATCCGAACAGGAAGCCGCCGTGCAGATGATCCTGGCCGAGATGGAGCGGATCGGCGGTTTTATCGACGTCGTTGAAAGCAGACCCAACCCCGGTGTCGAATGGCAAATCGCCGTTGACCGATCCGAGGCCGCGCGCAGCGGTGCAGATGTGGCCCTGCTGGGGCAGGCCGTACAGCTACTGACCCGCGGGATCACAGTGGCCGATTTTCGCCCCGAAGGCAGCGAGGATGAGGTTGATATTGTCGTCCGCTTCCCGGCCGTTGACCGGACCTTGGCCGAACTAGAGGCACTGCGTGTGCCCACCAATGCGGGGCTCGTGCCAATATCAAATTTCGTGTCGTTCAATCCGTCACCTCAAAGCGGTGTCATCACCCGGATTGATCAGGCGCGTGTGATCACGATCTCTGCTGATGTAGCCCCAGGTGTCTTGGCCAATGACCAGACCGTTGCATTGCAGGGTGCATTTGCAACGCTTGATCTGCCGGGCAACGTCGATGTGAAATTTGGTGGCGAGGCCGAAGACCAGGAAGAAGCGATGACGTTCCTGATCGGTGCCTTCCTGTCGGCGATTGGTCTGATGTTCCTGATCCTGCTTACGCAATTCAACAGCTTTTGGCAGGCCTTTATCGTGATGTCGGCGATTGTGTTCTCGGTAGCCGGTGTGCTGCTTGGATTGTTGATCACCGGGCGTCCTTTTGGCGTGGTGATGGGGGGCATCGGCGTGATTGCCCTCGCGGGCATCGTGGTCAACAACAACATCGTTCTGATTGACACCTTCAACCAGCTGAAAGCGCAGGGTCTGTCTTCGCTTGAAGCCGCCTTGCGTACCGGTGCGCAGCGTTTGCGGCCTGTTGTGCTGACTTCTATCACGACGGCGTTGGGGCTGATGCCGATGGTGATCGGGCTCAACATCAACTTCTTCACACGTGAAATTGTCTATGGCGCACCGTCTACCCAATGGTGGACCGAGCTATCAGCTGCGATTGCGGGCGGCCTGGTCTTCGCAACGATCCTGACGCTACTGGTCACGCCGGCCATGCTGATGTTGGGGGAAAGGCGTGCAAAACGATTTGAAAGCGGCCGCCTTCAGGCTGCGGCGACGTAGGAATAGTGTATCGCATTCAACCGCTTTTATCCGATGACCATTTGTTAATGGACCGCACCCGTGACCCTGTGCGCGGCACCTTCTCCTAACGTCACAACTTTCACATCTTCACAAATGCGCCTTTCGCTTTAGTGTCACGAGGAAGTTTTGGGAGGAACGTATGGCAGACAGCGAAAAACCTTGGACGGCCTTTTATGGACCATCCGTGCGGGCCGAGATCGGTAAACCGAAGTTTCGCACCCTTGGCGGCTTTATCAGCGAAACGGCTGAAGCCTTCGGCGATCTGCCCGCATTTACGACCTGCCTGCCCAATGGGATGAACGGAACACTGACCTTCCGGCAAGCCGATGAGATGTCGGATGCCTTGGCCGTCTACCTGCGTGAAGTGGCGGGCCTGAAGACCGGCGACCGCGTTGCAATTCAGATCCCCAATTGCCTTGCTTATCCAGTCATGGCCATGGCGATTTTCAAGGCGGGCTGTGTGCTGGTCAACGTCAATCCGCTTTATACGGCCGAAGAGATGGCCAAGCAATTCGCTGATGCTGAACCCACTGCCATCCTGACTGCCGATATGTTTGCCGACAAATTGGTCGAGGCAATGCAGGGCCATCCGATCCCCAATGTGATCGTCACGCGTGTCGCTGAATTCATGCCTGCCTTGCCAAAATGGATCGTCGGGCTGGTGCAGAAATATTGGGACAAGTCGGTCAAGCCTATCACCCATGCCCATGTCCGGTTGCCTGATGCCATCGCGGCAGGGCGTGAGAAACGCGATCAACTACTCAACGCCATTGCCGAATATCGCAGCGATGTGGACCCCGACGATGTCGCTTGTCTGCAATATACAGGTGGGACAACCGGTGTGTCTAAGGGTGCAATGCTGACCCATACCAATCTGCTCATGAACATGGAACAAACCATGGAGCTGATCAACACGCTGGAAAAAGGCAAAGAGGTCGCTTTGACGGCCCTGCCGCTTTATCATGTCTTTGCTTTCACCGTGAATTTCCTGGGTTTCTATTCGATCGGTGCGCGCAACATCCTGATCCCGAACCCGCGCCCGCTGACGAGCATGAAGCGGGCGTTTGAGAATTACAAAATCACCTGGATCAGCGGGGTGAACACTTTGTTCAACGGGCTCTGCAACGAAATCTGGTTCACGGATTCACCGCCCAAAAATCTCAAATTCGCCTCAGCCGGGGGGATGGCGCTACAAGGGGCGGTCGCCGCGCGCTGGGAAGAGGTCACCGGCAAACCCGTGGTCGAAGGGTACGGGTTGACCGAATCCTCGCCAGTGCTGACCTTCAACCCGATTGGCAAATCACGGCCCAATTCCATCGGTGTGCCCGTTCCGTCAACAGATGTGCGCTGTGTGGACGAAGATGGGGCGGACGTGCCCATTGGCGACAGCGGCGAACTGATCGCGAAGGGCCCGCAGATCATGAAAGGGTATTGGAAGAAGCCCGAGGAAACAGAAAAGACCATCCAGAATGGCTGGCTTTTGACCGGTGATATCGCGGTAATGGAACCCGACGGTTATTTCCGGATCGTTGACCGCAAGAAGGATATGATCCTTGTGTCCGGTTTCAACGTCTATCCTAATGAAATTGAGGACTTGCTTGCCGCGCATCCCGCCGTGAACGAAGTTGCCGTGATCGGTGTGCCCGACCCTGCATCGGGTGAAGTCGTCAAAGCCTTTATCACCAAACAGGATGACGGGTTGTCTGTCGATGCCGTGCGCAAATACTGCAAAGAGCATCTGACCGGCTACAAGGTCCCCAAAATGGTCGAATTCCGGGATGAATTGCCGAAATCCAATGTCGGCAAGATCCTCCGTAAAGATCTAAGGGCCGAGGAAATGGCCAAAACAAACGTGAAAGAGCAGGCATAAGATGGTTGGTGCGTTCGAACAGGCCATTCTGGCCCTGATGATTTTCGTGATTATGCTGGGGATGGGCGCATCCCTGACGCCACGGGATTTCTATCTTGCGCTGCGGCGGCCTTATGGTCTGGCTATTGGCGTGATCTCTCAATACGGCTTTATGCCTTTCATCGGGTTTTTGTTGATCACACTGCTTCCCTTACCCGAGGCGATTGCGATTGGTGTCCTGATCATGGCCTGTATGCCTGGCGGGACCACGTCGAACATATTCACCTATTTCTCGAAAGGTAACTTGGCGCTGTCGGTGCTGATGACGGTCACGTCGACTGTCTTTGGTGTTCTTTTGATCCCGATCATTCTGGTGGTCTATTCCGCTGCGCTTGACCTCGAAATCCCCCGCGAAAACATTATTGCGACCCTTGTTTTGCTGTTGGTTCCCGTCGCCATTGGCATGGTCATGCGCAAACTGAACGCAAATGTGGGCGCTGTGACGGAATTCTTCGGGTCACTCTTGGCATTGTTCTTTATCGTTTTCCTGATGGTCAGTTGGGTGCCCCGGAACTGGCAATTCCTGATGACCACGACGTCGGCCACCTACGTCGCGGCCATCGGATTGGGACTATTCGGGATCACCATCGGCTACCTCTTCGCCCGCGCGCTCAAGCTGCATCCGCGCAATGCCCGCACTGTGGCGCTGGAAACGGGTATCCAGAACGGTCCGCTTGCCATCGCTATCATCGCGTTCACCTTCGCGGGGACCGAGGCGCAAAGCTATATGGCCGTACCGGTACTTTATTCGCTCTTTATCGTGATCGTCTCAACGCTGGTGACGCTGGTGTTCCGGCGTGCGAACACGGCGGCAGAGCAGGCGATGCCTGACGGGTTGCTCTAGGTGTGCCAAACCCGCTTTACGATCACCTTTTTGCACCGCATGCAGGCAAGGCATCGGTCTTTCTGGAATTACCCGATGGGCGCGAGATCACGCATGATGCCTTCCTTCAGCAGTCCGCGCAATTCGCCCATGCGCTGACAAAGGCGGGTTTGGTCCCCGGCGACCGGGTGGCGGTACAAATTGCTAAATCGCCCGAAGCATTGGCCGTCTATGCCGCCTGCGTCCAGGCCGGGCTGATTTTTCTGCCCTTGAACACCGCCTACACCCCAGCAGAGGTTGCTTATTTCGTCGAAAACAGTGGCGCGAAAGTCGTCCTATGCGATGCCGCGATGCAACAGGGTCTTGCGCCCGTCGCCGCTGCCACAGATGCGCGGTTAGAGACGTTGAATGGCGACGGCACCGGTTCATTCATCGATCTGGCACGGCCATGCGCGACAGTGTTTGACACGATCGACCGCGCAGCAGACGACCTTGCTGCGTTCCTCTACACGTCCGGTACAACGGGCCGCTCCAAAGGCGCGATGCTGACCCATGCGAACCTGCTTTCTAACGCGCAAACCTTACGTGATTACTGGCGGTTTACGGGTGACGATGTTCTGCTGCACGCGCTCCCGATTTTTCATACCCACGGTCTGTTTGTGGGCACCAACATCATGCTGCTGACGGGCGGCAAGATGCTGTTTCTGCCGCGTTTCGATCTTGATCAGGTCATCGCTGCCATGCCGCAGGCGACATCAATGATGGGTGTGCCGACCTTTTACACACGGCTTCTATCCGATGATCGTTTCACCCGCGACCTGACGGAGCGCATGCGCGTTTTCATCTCCGGCAGCGCACCGATGCTGGCCGAAACGCATGACGCCTTTGCCACACGCACCGGCCACCGCATCCTTGAACGCTATGGGATGACTGAGACGAATATGAATACCTCCAACCCCTATGACGGCGAACGCCGTGCCGGGTCTGTTGGTTTTCCGCTGCCGGATGTGGAACTGAAAATTACCGATCCCGACACCGGCGTTACCTTACCCCAAGGCGAGATCGGCATCATCGAGGTGCGCGGCCCCAATGTCTTCAAAGGCTACTGGCAGATGCCTGAAAAGACAGCCGAAGAACTACGTGCAGACGGGTTCTTTATCACCGGTGATCTGGGCCGCATCGACGGAGATGGCTATGTGCATATCGTTGGACGCGGCAAAGACCTGATCATTTCCGGCGGCTACAACATTTATCCCAAAGAGGTCGAACAGGTGCTTGACGCGCAATCCGGCGTGCTGGAAAGCGCAGTCATCGGCGTGCCGCATCCTGACTTTGGCGAAAGCGTTGTCGGTGTGCTGGTGGCGCGGGATGACGCTGTGCTGGATATCGACGCAATCCGCGCAGCAACCGCGAAAGCGCTCGCAAAATTCAAACAGCCTCAACGACTTTTCGTATTGCCGGAACTGCCCCGCAACACGATGGGCAAGGTGCAAAAGAACGTGTTGCGCGAAACTTACGCTGGTACATTCACCGGCTGACCCGTTTCAAACGATTGCGCGGCCGCATCCGCCAAAAGCTGCGCGCGCAAACCGTCATGGATCGTCGGGTTTGGGGCCTTACCCGCCTCCAAAGCCTCAACAAACTGCGCGATCTCGGCGATATAGGCCAGCTCATACCGCTCCAGAAAGAAATGCATCGTTGGCGCACGTTTGAACCCGGCCTCGGTCGCGGCCTCGACCGTATTTTCCAACACATTCTCCGCGCGCAGCATGCCTTTTGATCCATGCACCTCGATCCGTTGATCATAGCCGTAAGAGGCGCGGCGAGAATTCGAAATCTGGCAAATCCTGCCGCTCGCCGTGGTCAACGTCACGGCAGCCGTGTCCACATCGCCCGCCGCACCAATCGCAGGATCAACCAGCGAAGACCCAACCGCAAAGACCTGCACCGGTTCCTCGCCCAGCAGAAACCGGGCCATGTCAAAGTCATGGATCATCATGTCGCGAAAAATACCGCCAGAGCTTTGGATATAGGAGATCGGGGGCGGGGCAGGGTCGCGGGACAGGATCGTCACAATCTCCACATCGCCAATCTCGCCGCCCCTTATACGGGTCTGCACATTCGCGAAATTCGGGTCAAAGCGGCGGTTGAACGCGGTGAAGAAGCCCACGCCGTTGTCCTCAACCACCTTGATGCAATCGCGAATGCGGTCAGCGGACAAATCCACAGGTTTTTCGCAGAAAATCGCCTTGCCCACACGGGCGGCGGCATGGATCAGGTCATAATGCGTGTCGGTCGGCGTGCCAATGATCACGGCATCCACATCATCGCTGGCGATGATAGCCTCACTGCTGCGGACCGCTGCGCCTGACTTCTGCGCCAGCGCCTCTGCCGCCTCAGGGAACGCATCCGCCACCGCAACCAGCCGTGCATTGTCCAGCCGCGCGATGGAGCGTGCATGCACCTGCCCTATCCGCCCACAGCCCAAAAGCCCGATATTCAGCATCCTACTCTCCTTTGAACGCGCACAGCACGGCACGGGTGGCGGTAACCAGCGGGTCATGGGTGTCTTGCAGGATCTGGACCCGGTCAAACCTGTCGGGGTCGCTGTCCACGGCCTCACGCAGGGCCGCGCCAAACGCCATGCGCAATTCTGTCCCGATGTTGAACTTGCAAATGGCCGAACCACGGGCGAGGGCGGTGCGTTGCACCACGGGCACGCCCGACCCGCCATGAATGACCAGCGGCACATCCGTCACCGCCTCAATCGCGCGGATGCGCGGCTCATCCAGCCCTCCTGCCTTGTCCTGTTGCAAATGGACATTCCCGACCGAAATGGCCATGGCATCTACCCCCGTTTCCCGTGCGAATTGCGCCGCTTCATCCGGGTCTGTCCCGGCAGAGCTTTCGCCATCCGCATAGCCGACAAACCCGATCTCACCCTCACACGAAATCCCTGCAGCATGGGCCATTTCGGCAATCGCGGCGGTCTCTGCGATGTTCTGCGCCAGTGGTTTACGTGATCCGTCAAACATCAGCGAGGTGAAGCCGCTCTCCAGTGCTTCACGACATTCCTCCATCGTATAGCCGTGATCCAGATGGGCCACGACCGGGACAGACGCATGTTCCGCCAGATGCCGGAACATCTTGCCCAGAATTGGCAGCGGCGTATGCGCCCGGCAGGATGGTCCGGCCTGCAGGATGACAGGGCAGTTTTCAGCCTCGGCCGCCGCCACATAGGCCCGCATGTCTTCCCATCCCAGCGTGACAAGACCAGCCACGGCATGACCATTTTTCAGCGCAGGTTGTAAAACCTCAGCAAGTGTGACGAGTGGCATGGTGAAACCGATCTTTTGGGCGCGTTATTTGAACTTGGCAATCATGTCCTTGATGCCCGGAATCGTTTCGATCTGATAGGCATGGGATGGCTGGAAATACTGGATCAGCGACCGCTGGGACAGCCCGCCAAGGATCGTGAAGTAATACATCTGGTAGCCCGGCAACACCGCGCAGGGGTGATAACCGCTATCAAGGCAGATCGTTGAGCCATCGACAATATGATAGGCATCGCCGGCCTTCCCGTCCTCGCGCTGCAACATCTGTACGCCGGACCCATGATTGGGTTTGAACCGGAAATTGTAGGTCTCATCATGCCGGGTTTCATCCGGCAAACGGTCGGTGTCGTGCTTGTGGCTGGGGAAACCGGACCAGCCGCCTTCGCCAACGGTGAAGAGTTCGGATACCAGCAAGCGCCCGACTTTGTCGTGATACTTTGTGCCCAGAATATGTTTGATCTTGCGGTGGGTTTTGGTGTCATCCGACCCGTACTGCACAAGGTCCAGTTCATCCGACCGCACAGCAAAAGCATCCAGCACTTTGTCATAGCGGGCACCGCAGACGAAGACCTCTGCCGCGTCCGACTGGCATACCATCTCTGCTTTGGCAGCAGTGGGGACATAGACGCCTTCGGGCTCGCCATCCCAGACGTCTTCGACCCGGTTGCCCAAGGCGTCCGCCTTGAACCCTTCGATATTTACATCGACCGTGCCGGTAGCGGGCACGATGCAGGTTTCATAACCGGGCACGGCATATTCAAACGCCTCACCCTTTTTCAACTTCACGATGTTGAAGTAATTCAGCGGCACCGTTGGATCACCCACATCCACGATGGGTTTGTTCTGGTTGTCAAAAGGGGGGATGTGCATCGGGTGGCTCCTTCAGGCTGGGATGGTCGGGCCGGGATGATTGGCAAGAAAATCGGATAAATCAGCGGGGTAGGGCATGGCAGGGGCGCAGCCGGGTTTGCCCACGACAATGGCGGCACAGGCAGAGCCGCGCATCACCGCGTCGTCTAAGGACAGCCCATCGGCGATGCCAGTCAGCAGACCGGCCATGAAACTGTCGCCCGCCCCGGTGGGTTTGAGCGCGGTGACGGGGTAGATGCCTGTCCGCGCCTCTCCAGATGCGTCGATCGTGATGGCGCCATCTGCGCCCATCTTGTAGATCACAATGCTGGCGCTTGTGGCGGCAAGCTCCCGGGCCTTGTCCAGCCCCTTGTCCATGCTGCCGGCCATGAACCCGAATTCTTCGTCATTGCCGACGATCACATCTGACAGGGCCCCGGCGCGGGAAAGAACATCAGACGCGACCGCCGCTGATGGCCAGGAATAGGGGCGGTAATCCACGTCAAAGATGATGGGCAGACCGTTGTCTCGCGCGTGATCAAAGGCGCGGAAGGCCGCGCTACGCGATGGCTCTGCGGCAAAGACGGTGCCTGCGGTAACAAGCGCGCCGAACCGGCTGTAATCCACCGCGTCCACATCAGCCGCGGTCATCTCGAAATCCGCGGCCCCGTTGCGGTAGATCACTGACTGGTGCCCCTCCACCCGGCTTTCATAAAGGGCGAGCGAATTGCGCGCCTCCCCACCTACGGTCCGCAGATAGGTGTCATCGACCCCGTATTTGCCCAGCATCCGCTGGCAGGCGCGCCCCACCGCATCATCGGACACGCAGGTCACAAGCGACGCCTTACCGCCCAGCTTCACAATGCCAGCGGCGATATTGGCGGATGAGCCGCCCATGTCGACATGCAGGCTGTCGGCCTCCTCAATCCCGATGCCCGGCGTTGTGGGGAAAAGGTCCATCCCCACGCGACCAACCACCACAAAGCGGTTCTGCCGGATGCCTGCCAGCACATCGGTCATGCGCGGCCTATGGTGTTGCCCGCTACGGCCTGATCGAGCACCTCCGGATAGGGGTAGTTGAGGCCCAGAAGCTGGCGCAGATCATCGGAGGCTGCGTCGATGAAGCCGGGGGGCAGGGCTGCAGGCATATCCTCAAGCGGTTTGACCCATTTGGGCAGATAGTTGATCAGCACGGCAGAGCGGTCGATGTTGGATGTGTTCGGCATCGCGCAGTGCCATGCTGCCCCGTAGAAGATAACGACATCCCCGGGTTCCCCCAGCATGCGTTCGCATTTGTCGTAGAAATTGTCCGCCTCAGTCGGGTAACGCAGTTCTTTCTGCGAGCCCGGGACATAGGCTGTGGCCCCGGTTTCCGGCGTGAACGGGTCCAGCAGGATCGACACCTGCGCGTTCATCGGGAAACTGGCATTCAGCCCGGTGGGATGTGTCTCGGATTTGTAAAAGTCCCAATAGGGGTAATCCACATGCGGTTCTTGCCCCGGCCCACCGGGCAACAGCCGGTTGGCTGCGATAGAGCCCATGATGAACTCTGTCCCCAGAAACTTGCGCAGGATCGCCATGACCACCGGATGGGCGGCCATATCCGAGAATACATCGCCCTTGGCCAGCAGGTTCCAGACCCGGCGTTGCAGATGGAACGTGCCTTCTTCCTCGGCCTTGCCCTGGAAATGCGCAACCTTGTCGGCCTCAGCAGAGTGTTGATGGATGATCGCGCGGGCGTCAGCAATCTGGGCGTCGCAGAAAAGCCCAGTCAGCAGCACAGCCCCTTTGCCGCGCAGCAGCTCATCGACGATTGTGTCTGGGTCGGCGGTTTCAGATGTGAAGCGTTGCATCAGACCCCCTTACGCTGTTTTGGCCGGGTGGATTCCCAATCTTCATGGGCGGCGTGCACTTTGTCGGATGTGGTGATATGGGGGGTGCCGACCTCCCACCATGCATGTCCTTGGGCGGTCCAGCCCTCATACGGGTCGACCTTCATGCAGATCACATAGGTTTTGTCACTCGCCTTCGCGCGCTTGAACGCCTCGCCCAACTCAGTCGGGTTGGCGACGGTCTCAGCCGTGGCCCCCATCGCGGCGGCATGTGCCTCGAAATCGACGGCGAATTGTGTGGTCGCCGTGGGCGTGTCCGCAATCAGGTTGTTGAAGCTTTCATTGCCCGTGTTGTTCTGCAGCTTGTTGATGACGGCAAATCCGCCATTGTCGAGCACGAGGATGATGAGCTTCTTCCCCGTCAGAACCGACGAATAGATATCCGAATTCATCAACAGATAAGACCCGTCCCCGGTAAAGACGATGGTATCCTTGTCCGGTTCCCGCTCCGCCTGCGCGATGCGCGCGCCCCAGCCGCCGGCGATCTCATAACCCATGCACGAAAAGCCGAATTCCACATCGACGGTACCGATGTCCAATGTGCGCCAGTTGGCGGTGACCTCAGCCGGAAGGCCGCCTGCCGCCGCCACCACCCGGTCGCGTGGATCGCAAAGCGCGTTCACGACGCCGATGGCCTGTGCGTAGGAATTGGGCCGGTTCCCATGCGCCACATTGTCCGCGACATAGGCGTCCCATGTCTGCCGCTCGGTCTGGGCTTGTGCCGTCCAGGCTTCGGGTGCCTTGTAGTCGGACGCCATGGCCGTCAGCGCCAGTTTCGCGTCACCCACCACGGTCATGGACATGTGCTTGGCCGCATCGTGCCGGCCGACATTGACACCTATGATCCGGGCATCATGGGCGAAGGCCGTCCATGATCCGGTGGTGAAATCCTGCAAGCGGGTGCCGACGGCCAGGATCACATCAGCCTTTTCGGCGATGTTATTGGCGCTATCCGATCCGGTCACCCCAATGGGCCCGATGTTAAGTGGATGATCTGCGGTCAAATTGGCGCGCCCGGCGATGGTTTCGACTACGGGGATGCCCGTGGCTTCGGCAAAAGCGGTCAGTTCCGCCACTGCGCCGGAATACTGCACCCCGCCGCCCGCGATGATCATCGGGCGTTTTGCCGTCTTCAGCAACGCGACTGCATCGGCAACCTCTGCCATGTCAGGGGCTTGCCTGCGAATGCGGTGCACGCGTTTGGCGAAAAAACTGGTGGGGTAGTCATAGGTCCAACCCTGCACATCCTGCGGCAGTCCAATAAAGGCAGGGCCGCAATCGGCGGGGTCCAGCATTGTGTTCAGGGCAGCAGGCAAAGACTGAATGATCTGGGCGGGATGCGTGATCCGGTCCCAATAGCGGCTGACCGCCTTGAATGCGTCGTTCAGGCCAAGGGTCGGGTTCCCGAAATGCTCCAGCTGCTGCAGCACAGGATCAGGCAGGCGGGTCAGGAACGCGTCACCACATAGCATCAGCACCGGCAAGCGGTTGGCATGGGCGAGGGCCGCACTGGTCAACAGGTTTGCCGTGCCGGGGCCCGCGCTGGCGGTGCAGAACATGAAACGCTGGCGCAGCCATTGCTTTGCGTATCCTGCGGCGGCAAACCCCATCCCCTGTTCATTCTGGCCGCGATAAAGCGGCAGGGTATCGCGATTGTCATAAAGCGCTTCGCCCAGACAGGTGACATTGCCATGGCCGAAGATGCCAAAACCACCGCCGCAGACGCGTATTTCCTGTCCGTCAACGACAATGAACTGGTTATCCAGATACCGGATGATCGCCTGTGCGACGGTCAGGCGCACGGTGTCACTTGCCATGATGATCCTCCCCCGTGGCAGCGATTGCCGCTTGCACGTTTTCGAATCCGAGGATAATGATTTTGCAACCGGTTGCAAACGGATTTTCCGGGGGAGGACATGGGCAATGGCCGAGATCGGAATTGGGATTGCCGGCGGTGGATACATGGGTAAGGCCCATGCCGTCGCCATGGCTGCGGTGGGGGCGGTGTTCAACACGCAGCTCAGGCCACGGCTTGAGATGGTGTGCGCGACCTCGCCCGCCTCCGCCGAGAAATACCGCACCGCCTACGGCTTTGTCCGGGGTACGGATGACTGGCAGGCGATGGTGCAGGACGACCGGGTTCAGGCCATCATCATCGCCACCCCGCAGAACATGCACCGCCCGATTGCAGAGGCTGCGTTCGCACTGGGCAAGCCCGTCTTTTGTGAAAAGCCCCTTGGACAGGACGTAGACGATAGCCGCGCCATGGTTGCGGCGGCTGAAGGTCACATCAACATGACCGGCTTCAACTACATCCGCACGCCTGCCAGCCAATACGCATACGACCTAATCCAATCTGGCGAAATCGGCGAAATCACTGGCTTTCGCGGTGAGCATACAGAGGATTTTCTGGCCGACCCAAACGCGCCCGCCACGTGGCGCACCACGGGTAAGGCCAATGGCACGATGGGTGACTTGTCACCCCACCCAATCAACTGCGCACTACGTCTGATGGGTCCGATCCAAAGCCTGCTGGCCGAGATCGAAACCGTCTATGACGAACGCCCCGGCGGCAAGGTCACCAATGATGACCACGCCCATATGCTGGTCCGTTTCGAAAGCGGGGTGCTTGGCTCAATCTATGCCAGCCGCGTCGCGACGGGCCGCAAGATGGGCTATGCCTATGAAATTACAGGCACAAAGGGTGCCATCCGCTTCGATCAGGAAGACCAGAACGCGGTCCATCTGTACAAGATGGAGGGGCCAGAGGCCCAACGCGGCTTCACCAAAATCCTGACTGGCCCCGCGCATCCCGATTATGAACCCTTCTGCCAGGGCCCCGGCCACGGCACCGGTTATCAGGACCAGATCATCATCGAAGCGCGCGATTTCCTGCGCGCCATCGAGACTGACCAAAATATCTGGCCCACATTCCGCGACGGGATGGCGGTCAACCAAATCATTGCCGCGGCCCATGCGTCCTCGGACGCGAAAGCCTGGCGAAACGTCAACGACTTCTAAGGAACACCCATGACCATCCGCATCGGCAACGCGCCCTGTTCCTGGGGCATCGAATTCGCTTCCGATCCCGCCTATCCGACATGGCAATCCGTGCTGCAGCAATGTGCACAGGCGGGCTACAAAGGCATCGAACTCGGCCCCATCGGCTACATGCCCGAAGACCCCGCCATCTTGCGCGACGAGTTGCAAAAGAACGATTTGGAGATCATCGGCGGGGTCGTCTTCCGCCCGTTCCATGACCCGGACAAATGGGACGAGGTAATGGATGCCAGCATCCGCACATGCAAGGCACTCGTTGCCCACGGCGCCGAACACTTGGTCCTGATCGACAGTATCTCACCCCGCCGGGCGCCAACGGCTGGCCGCGCGGATGAGGCCGAGCAGATGGATCAGGCCGAATGGACTGCCTACCGTGATCGCATTGCGACAATTGCGAAAATGGGGGCAGAGGAATACGGCCTGACCGTCGGCATGCACGCCCATGCGGCAGGGTTTCTGGATTTCGAACCAGAGCTTGAAAGATTACTCGATGAAATTGACGAGAAGATCTTAAAAATCTGTTTCGACACCGGTCACCACTCCTATGCGGGCTTTGATCCCGTCGCCTTCATGAAGCGGCATATCGACCGGATCAGCTACATGCATTTCAAGGATATCGATCCGGCAGTAAAGGCGGACGTCGTGGCCAACCGCACCGATTTCTACAAGGCCTGCGGGCAGGGGATTTTCTGCAATCTGGGGCAGGGGGATGTGGATTTCCCCGCCGTGCGGCAGGTCCTGCTGGATGCAGGTTTTGAAGGCTGGTGCACGGTCGAACAGGATTGTGACCCGTCGCTTCCCGGCACCCCGCTCGAAGATGCGCGGGCCAATCGGCAGTACCTCGAAAGCATCGGGTTCTAAATACGAACTGTACGTACAACATCTGTACAGGTTCTGTACGCGAAACATACGAAAGAAAATGCCATGACAAAACTCAAATGGGGCATGATTGGCGGCGGCGAAGGCAGCCAAATCGGACCGGCGCACAGGCTGGGTGCAGGCCTTGACGGGCTGTTTGCATTCACCGCAGGCGCGCTGGATCACCGGCCGGAATACGGGATCGAATATGGTCAGCGGCTCGGCCTTGGCGACCGCGCCTATGGCGGCTGGGAAGAGATGCTGCAGGCCGAGAAAAAGCGCGACGACAAGGTCGATCTGGTCACTGTCGCCACGCCCAATTCCACCCATTTCGAGATCACTAAGTCCTTCTTGGAAAACGGTTTTCACGTCCTCTGCGAAAAGCCGATGACGATGACGGTTGAGGAAGGCGAGGAGATCGTCGAGATCGCAAAAAAGACCGGCAATATCTGCGCAGTCAACTACGGCTACACCGGCTATTCGCTGGTCCGGCACATGCGGGCCATGGTTGCACGCGGTGATATCGGCAAGGTGCGCCTCGTTAACGCGGAGTTTGCACATGGGCATCACGCTGATGCAACCGATGCCGACAACCCGCGCGTCCGCTGGCGCTACGATCCCGCGCAGGCCGGCGTCTCCGCGCAATTCGCCGATTGCGGCATCCACGCGATGCATATGGCGAGCTTCGTGACCGGGCAGGAGGTTGAGAAATTATCAGCCGATACAGTGTCTTGCATCGATGTGCGGACGCTGGAAGACGACGCGATGGTGAACTTTCGGATGGATGGCGGCGCGGTCGGTCGGCTTTGGACCAGTTCCATCGCCATCGGGCGGCAGCATGGTCTGACGATCCAGGTCTTCGGCGAAACCGGTGGGTTGCGCTGGTCTCAGGAGCAGCCCAATCAGCTCTACTACATGCCCTTGGGTCAGCGGCTACAGGTCATCGAACGGGGCGAGGCCGACTTATCGCCCGAAGCAGACCGGACCAGCCGGGTCACCATCGGCCACGCAGAAGGCATGCCGCTGGCATTTGCGAATATCTACAGTGACCTGGCCGAGGCCATCAGCGCGCGCAAAGAGGGCCGCACGATGGACCCTGCAGCCAATCTCTACCCACGGGCAGAAGACGGATTGCGATCAATGGCGGCGGTCTATGCGGTTGCAGAGTCGGGTAAAGCGGATGGCAAATGGCTGGATGCGCGCCCACCGATGTTCAGGTAGATAGAGGGCGCAGTGTACCCCGTTCGATGATCTTGCAGGAGAACAGTCGTGCTTCGGGGTAGCGGTCGGGCTCTTCAAGCATCGCCACCATCAATTCGACGGATGAATTGATGATTTGCGCAATCGGTTGGCGGATCGTCGTCAGGTTAATGTTCTGCCATCCCGCCATTTCCATGTCGTTCAAGCCGATGATCCCAATGTCATCAGGCACGTCCAGCCTGGCATCAGCGATGGCGCTGAGAACGCCAATAGATAGGACATCGTCGCCGCAGAAATAAGCCTCTGCACGGGTGTCTTTATCCAGCAGCCGCTGCATCTCTTTTCGTCCCGCTTCAAATGAATAGGCGTCGGCAAAGGAATGCGAGAGTGTGATATGCGGGTGCTGAGCCAGCTCTGCGGCAAAGCCTGCGAAACGATCCTGAGTGGATGTGGCCGATTCGGGGCCACCAAGGAAAGCAACGTTACGATACCCCCGTTTAACCAATTCGCGCGCGGCCATGCGCCCGCATTCCGCATTGTCGATCCCGACCACATGCACTTGTGGCGCCGCAGAGTAACGGCCAAAGCTGTTCACCACCGGCACACCTGCATCGCGAAACGCTTTTGAGAACTCAGGTGGCAATGTGGATGATGCAACAACGACACCGTCGACCGAGTATTGTCGCAACATGCGGACCGAGTTTTCAGGGTCTGTTTCATCAGACAGATTAACCAAGAGTGGACGTAGTCCGCTCTCCTGCAGTTTTCGTGTGAAAAGGTCAAAAACCTCAAGAAAAATGGGATTATGGAAGTTGTTTGAGATAAGCCCGATCAGCTTTGTCCGCCGTGTTGTCAGGCTACGTGCAAGGAAGTTTGGGCTATAGCCAAGCTCTGCCGCTGCTTTTTCAACTTTGCGGCGCATTTTTCCCGAAACAGATGCTCCATCAGTAAATGTGCGGGACACCGCAGATCGGGATACTCCCGCACGTTCAGCAACGTCTTTCAGCGTGGCATTCATGGTTGTTTCGCTCGTCATCCAGTTACCGTGGTCTACCACGATATCGATAAAGGGAATATCCGTGACGGGCGTCTTTTTTGCAACCGGTTGCAAAATGAACCACTTCATGCTTTGTTTTGAATTGGAGAGGCGTGTTTCAGTCCGTCCGATCCACACAATGAACACAGAGTCTTTGGGAGGAACTCATGTCATCAATGATCAAAAGCCTGTTGGTTGCTGCGACCGCGGTCGCAATTCCAATGCTGTCCGCAACAAGTGTGGCTGCAGAGGGCGAGAAATACATCCTGGTCAGCCATGCACCAGACAGTGATAGCTGGTGGAACACGATCAAGAATGGGATCGCACTTGCTGGCGAACAAGTCGGGGCAGAGGTTGAGTACCGCAATCCGCCGACCGGTGATATCGCTGATATGGCGCGCATCATCGAACAGGCCGCTGCGTCAAGCCCAGATGGGATTATTACAACGCTTGCAGATTTTGACGTGTTAAAAGGGCCGATCACAGCTGCGGTCGATCAGGGCATTGATGTGATCATCATGAATACCGGCACGCCCGAGCAAGCACGTGAGGTTGGTGCCCTGATGTATGTGGGTCAACCTGAATATGACGCAGGGCTTGCAGCTGGCATTCGCGCAAAATCCGAAGGCGTGACCAGCTTTCTGTGCGTGAACCACGCCATTCAACAGCCCACCGTGGGTGAGCGTTGCCGTGGCTATGCCGATGGTCTGGGTGTGGAACTTGGCGATGCCATGATGGACAGCGGCACCGACCCGGCTGAAATCAAGAACAAGGTTCTGGCGTACCTTTCTGCCAATCCGGATGTGGACGGCATTCTGACTCTGGGGCCAGTTTCTGCTGATCCAACTATCGCAGCTTTGGAAGAAAACGGTATGGCCGGTGATATCCACTTCGGCACCTTCGATCTGGGCGAAGAAATCGTGCGGGGGATCAAAGGCGATATCATTAACTGGGGTATCGACCAGCAGCCATTCCTGCAGGCCTATATGCCCGTTGTGATCTTGGCCAACTGGGACCGCTATGGCGTTCTGCCCGGTAACAACATCAACTCTGGTCCAGGCTTTGTCACCAAAGACGCGCTGGCCAAAGTTGAAGAGTTCGCTGGCGAATATCGCTAGGCGTAGCTGACCATGGGCGGCCCTTGATCCCAAAGGCCGCCCGCATTCTATTCTTTTTACGCAGGAGCCCTCTGATGGCTGAGACCTCGCAAGTTGACGAGCGGATCAAGGACATCTCGCCGCTTCGCCGCGCCCTGATCCGCCCTGAATTAGGCGGGATTGTTGGGACCGTCGCTGTTTTCACCCTGTTTTTGCTGTTTGCTTTCGATAGCGGCATGTTCAACACGCAAGGGGTGATGAACTGGTCCACCGTGTCGGCGCAATTCATGATCATCGCTGTGGGGGCCTGCCTGTTAATGATCGCGGGTGAGTTTGACTTGTCCGTCGGTTCGATGATCGGTTTCGCAGGTATGATGATCGCTGTTTTTGGTGTCGTGCTGGCATGGCCCATGTGGATGGCCATTATCATTACATTTGTCATCTGCACGGCGTTGGGAGCGTTAAACGGCTGGATCGTGGTCCGCACGGGCCTGCCCAGTTTTATCGTGACGCTGGCGTTCCTGTTTATCCTGCGTGGCTTTACCATCTACATTCCGCAGACGGTTGAAAACAAAACCATCATTGGCGGTATCCGCGACGCGGCAGAGGGTGACTGGCTTGCATGGCTTTTTGGCGGCAAGATCGCGCAGCCGGTATTCCATTGGCTGGGCGATATGGGCATCATCGCGGTGTTTGAGCGTGGGTCGCGTACCGGTGAACCTGTCGTCGATGGCATTCCGATGCTGATTGTCTGGGCAATTGCGCTGGTGATCTTTGGCCATATCCTGTTGACCCGCACCCGGTTCGGCAACTGGATCTTTGCCGCCGGTGGTGACGCCGACGCGGCCCGCAACTCCGGTGTGCCAGTGAACCGCGTGAAGATCCTGATGTTCATGTTCACCGCGTTTTGCGCCACGGTCTTGGCCGTCTGTCAGGTGATGGAATTCGGCTCTGCCGGGGCGGACCGCGGTCTGCTCAAGGAATTTGAGGCGATTATCGCGGTGGTCATTGGCGGCGCGCTTTTGACCGGTGGCTACGGTTCGGTCATCGGGGCTGCCTTAGGCGCGCTGATCTTTGGGGTGGTCCAGCAAGGGCTGTTCTTTGCGGGCGTCGAAAGCTCGCTTTTCCGGGTGTTCCTGGGTGTGATCCTGCTCTTCGCGGTGATCCTGAACACCTATATCCGGCGCATCATCACGGGAGAGCGGTAAGATGGGCGATCCAATCATCCGGATGAAAGATATCGAAAAGCATTTCGGCTCGGTCATCGCGCTTGCCGGTGTCTCGGTCGATGTGCATGCGGGCGAATGTCATTGCCTGTTGGGGGATAACGGGGCCGGGAAATCGACCTTCATCAAGACGATGTCCGGCGTGCATAAACCTACAAAGGGCGAGATCATTTTTGAAGGTCAACCGCTGGACTTCGCAGACCCCCGTGATGCCATCGCAGCCGGGATCGCGACGGTTCACCAGCATCTGGCCATGATCCCGCTCATGTCGGTCAGCCGCAACTTTTTCATGGGCAATGAGCCGATGAAAAAGAGGTTCGGCATCTCGTTCTTCGACCATGACTATGCCAATGAAGTCACCATGCGCGAGATGAAGCAGATGGGTATCAATCTGCGCGGACCTGATCAGGCGGTTGGAACGTTGTCGGGTGGCGAACGGCAGACAGTCGCAATCGCGCGCGCTGTCCATTTCGGGGCAAAGGTGCTGATCTTGGACGAACCAACATCGGCGCTTGGTGTGCGCCAGACCGCAAATGTGCTGGCGACTGTGGACAAGGTACGCAAACAAGGGATCGCAGTGGTCTTCATCACCCACAATGTCAGACATGCGATGGCGGTCGGCGATCGTTTCACTGTTTTGAACCGCGGAAAAACGTTTGGAACTGCTAACAAGGGTGAGATTACGCCGGAAGAGCTGCAGGATATGATGGCCGGCGGACAAGAGTTGGCAACGCTGGAAGGCTCGTTAGGCGGAACCGTTTGACGGCCAAATAGTCTGCCGAACGCGGGCATTCGCGTAACATGTGGCACGGGGCAGATTAAGCTCTGAATTGGTCGTCAGAAGCAGCGCGCCGTCCAAATATCGCTGTGTAAGGCGAATACGGTTCTGGACGTCACGCAGACTTTCCCGAAGCGCCCGGATCACGTGGCGTGTGCAGGTCTGATCAGATGTGTCCGTTTGTCTTGATCTGTTTGGTCAGGAGCAGCACATCTCCGGTGTAGTATGGTTGGCACGGATGCTGCAGCACAGGCGCTTGGCCGACTGTCTTGAAGCCAAGTCTTTGGTACAGCCGGACCGCACCGATGTTTTGTGCATAGACCTGAATGCTCAAGGTGCCGTATCCGGCCTTGCGGGCTCGATGTTCGACATCGGCCATCAGATGTGAGCCTACCCCAACGCCCCGTGATCCAGCGCGCGCGGCAAGCGCGTTGACGTACCAGGTGCCGACAGACTGTGCCTCCAATTCAATAAATGGCACAATAGGTGTGGGCAGCGCGGATGTATCGGTATCGGGCGCATTGTCGATGGGATAGGAGAGTGCCATGCCAAGCACCTGGCCTGCGCGTTCGACAACGAAGGCATTCCTGTACGAAAAGCCGCCGGTGTCTCGCCGAGCGCGGTCGATCCCGACATCAATCGGAGACTGGCTATCGTCAGCGCTTTGGGCCCAAAGCCACGACGGAATTCCCTCTCCGGCAATGTCGATGAGAAGGGCGAGGTCCTTGGCGTCGCCAGGGTTTGCAGCACGGGTTGTGTAGTCTTGAGAGCTGTTCATTAGTTTGGATCCGTTCATTTCATATCAGGGATGCCCTGACCACCAGATTGGCGGACAGGGTCGGTTTTCTTGTTTTCCGTCAGGATGCCGGTGCACCCACGCGTTCGATCGGTCCAACGGGCATGCCAGAATCCCATTCGGTGTGGTCCTTCTGGTCAATGTGTCCGAAGTAGGTGTTGTGCCAGTTTTGGGTTTCGGCTTTCGGCATCAGTGCAGCATGATCATGACCAGGAATGTCGACCGATAGGCGCACCCCGTAGCCGTCCGTCATCCCAAGGAGGGTCTGGCTCATTTCCGCACCGATATGGGCATATGCTCCAGTGCCGCCAGTGATGGCGCGCGGGGCGGCCACGTTGACATCTGCCAACTCCGCACCTTGGTTGATCAGGATCTCGCCACTGTCGAATTCAAAGACTTGCCGCGAGATGACCCAGGCGCCTGTCAGAGTGCGGGCGCCATCACCCACAAAGAAGCCGTCGCAGGTCCAGCGGCCAATGACTTTGTCGGGAAAGGCAGGGCTGCCGTCTGCCAGCGTGCCTTCGGCCCCGCCATCAAGTGTGCCGTCTTCATAGATATAGCCTTGGGTGATGAAAGCGTTGCCATAGGCAGGCATTCCATCGTCAAAGACAGGCTCTGCAGCAAAGACGAAGCGTGTGAGGTCTTCGGCCACGTCGAAGGACATCGGTGCGTCCTCGGCCATTGCAAAATCGGTGGTGGCCAGCAAAGCCAGCATGGAGAACGTTGATTTGAACATTTGTTTTCCTTTCAGGTGTTCAGCTTGGTTTTGGTCGTGTTCACAGTGCTCCGGGGGGCGAGCCCCGGCGTCGCTGTTGCGTATCGGACACCGTCAGCGTCCGGACATTCAGGGTTTGGCGGTTGTTGCCTCGCAAATCGCGGCGACATGGCGGTGGTCGGTGCCGCAGCAACCGCCCATCACGGTGAGGTTCGGCAAGAGCGCTGACAGACCGGCATAAAGCTGACCCAGTTCATGCGGATTGCCGTCGTCCAGCATTTCGGCGGCATCAAGTTCGGCGTGGCTCATCCGTGAGGCATTCGCACGCAGACCCATGATGCGCTTGATCCAATCACCTTGCATCACATGGGCGAAGTGGTCGGGATGCGCGCAGTTGATCATGTAATAGGCCGGATATCCGTCCGTTGCTGCATCAACCTCTTGAATCGCCTCGGCCAAGTTTTGGCCGGAGGGCAGCCGCCCATCGGTCTCGACCGTGAAGGCGATGGCGACCGGCATGCCGTGCGACTTGGCCGCGCTGGCAATCCCGATGGCCTCATCCGCATAGGTCATGGTCATGGCGGACACCATGTCGGCCCCGAACCCGGCGAACCATTTCACCTGTGCGGCGTGGTAGGTTTCGGCCTCTGCGGCGGTCAGGACGCGCGTCGGCGCATAACCGTCATCCTGCGGCCCGATCACGCCGTTGATGACAAATGGGCTTTGCAGGGTTTCAAAGCGTCTGCGCATCTTTGTGAGCGTAGCCACCGTCTCACGATGCACTGCCTCAAGATCAGAGTGCGACATACCCAGTTCCGAGGCCCAACGTGCGCTGGCCCGCCATGTTGGTGTGTCCATGATGAAGCCGCGCTGCGCCTTCAGGGCAATATCGGCAAATCGGTTCATGTAGGCTTCCATCATGGCCATGCCGCTCTCTGTTTCCAGCGCCTTGAAGGCGGCAAAAAGCGGCAGATCGATACCATCATGAAAGATCAGCGTGGTTTCGAGCCCGCCGTCGGTGATCATCTGTTTGCCAGCCATTTGTGGCAGTGCGTTGCGATACTTCATCTGGTGTCCCTTCGGTCTTGTGCATCGGTTGTCATTTGCTGGGACAAGGACCTAAGCGACCGCAGAGCATGCCGCTTGAGGCGGATCTGAGAAGAGTCTGAGAATTTGCCGAGCTTTTCGTCGAAGGTCTGATCGGATAGCTATGGGTGCATGGAAATCGTGGTTTCAGACGCCCGGATCGACTTTGACCGGATGACCGTTCAGCAAGGCTCGGACTTGCGGCGCCTTACGCGACAGACTGCAGGCATCTTGCGCGCATTGGTCAATGCGGACGGACAGGTGGTCAGCAAGGATGACCTGATCACGCATGTCTGGGAAGGTCGCATCATCACCGATGCAACATTGTCTACCGCGATCAAGGAAGCCAGGCGCGCAGTCGGAGATACTGGTACGGACCAGAACATCATTGAAACGGTGCACGGTGTTGGCTTTCGCCTCTCCGTTGCGGTTGATCGGCCGAAAGCGGCGCCTCTGCCGTTGAAACAGTTGCCAGTCATCCTCATCCTGCCGTTTCGTAGCCTCACCCCGCTGGCAAACGACCAGCAAACTGCTGATGGGTTCAGCGAAGAAGTGACCGCAAACCTGACACGGTTTCGCAGCCTGCGGGTTTTGTCGCATCTGACAGCCTTGCACGTTCAGGCACATGCGCTGGATCACGCCAGTATTGCGCATAAGTTTGGTGTGGATTTCGTCGTGGAAGGCAGCCTGCGACGGTCCTCTGAACGGCTCCGCGTGACCGTGCAGGTCACCGATGTGACAACCGGTGAGATTGTCCTGGTGGAACAATTCGACCGTGCCGCAGCGCCAAGCGACATTTTTGACATTCAGGATGAGGTCGGCCTTCTGATCGCGGGTCGGGTCGCGTCGCAACATGCAGGTGTGGCCTCGCGGTTCCGCCAAAGCGCGTCGGCAGGGCAGGCACAGACCTGGGACGTCTATGCCGCAGTCACCCGGTTCTACGAATTCTACCGGACATACGATCCGGCGATCCATCTTGAATTACGTGACGGTCTGCCTGTTCTGTTGGAGGCTGACCCCGGCGCGTCTGATGGATGGGCCGCGCTGGCGTTGGTCTTGTTGGAGGAACGCCGCTATCACCTGAACGAACGCACCGGGGTGAATGCGCCAAGACACGGGCTGGAGGCGGCAAAGCGCGGCGTTGAGAGCGACCCAAAAAGCGGGTTTGCCAGAATGGCGCTGGCGCTGTGCCAGTTCCACACCGGTGATCTGTCAGGGTTCAGAGAATCCGCAAAGGTCGCCCTGCAACTCAATCCCGGCCACGCAGATATCCTTGCCGAGATCGGCCATTGTCACGCATTCCTCGGGGATTTCGACAGCGCGATACCGCTGCTCAATCAGGCGATCGAACTGAGTCCTATCCACCCCGGCTGGTATCACTACGCGAATGCTTGGCGGTTAGCTCTGGGCGACTTTTGGCAAGCGGCTCTCTTGGAGATTGAGAAAGTCCCTATGCCGGGCTTTCCCTGGTACCACGCTCATCAGGTCTGGTTTCAGGCTGAGCTTGGAAACATGAACGCCGCTGAAGAGGCAAAGTCCGCGCTTCTTGCCATCCTTCCAAACTTCGAAGCTGATATTCCAAAAGAGATGGTCTTCAACTACTTCTCGGGTCCGCTTGTGCAGAAGGCTTTTGACGGTTGGAATAAGGCTGGATTGCGCGTCTGCCTTCCCACCGAGATGGCCGAAATGCCCAAACCGCAGGATGGCTAGTCCGGTCCGCAAATACTTGCGTAGCAAAGCTGAGGGACGCGATTTGCGCATTTTGGTGCGATACCAATTACATACCGAGCCAATGTCCGCTATCTGGGCTGCGCAATAGCAACCATAGATAACTTTGTTTGCGAATTGTCCGCATTCCTAAACCCCGTGACGTCCGAACACGTCAAGAATAGTGGCCCGCAATTCGTTGGGCCGAAATGGCAACGCATTGAAGAAATGATCTTCGTTGATGTCTGGACATATGCTTTTCGCAAGCCTGATGACTGCTTACATCCTGTTTGGTCTATGGTTCGAGGAACGCGCATTGCTTCGCGATTTCGGCGATGCCTACGGAGACCACCAACGCAACGCTCCGCTGCTGATCCCCGGGTTGAAAGGGGTTTTTCGTCCCTTAGGCGGAAAGGCAAATCTTGTTCCTGTCCAGGTCCCTGACATAGGCCGAGAAGCGTGGTCCACATTGCTTTGGTTCGCCCTCGCTTGTTCCGCCAAGCTTTATGGCTAAGGCGTGAAGCCTTTCGACGTCTTCGGTTGATCCAAAGCTAAATCCGACCATGGTGCCGTTGCCATGCGTCGCGGGGTTTTTGTCGAACGGGATCGCGACTGCGAAGGCAAAATCGGGTCCGAGCCAGTATGTCATTCTGTCAGATGGTGAAGCGCGGTTCAGACCTGATTGCGCAAACAGCTGGTCATAGAAAAGCGTCGCAGCGGCCATGTCGTTGGTCCCGACAACAAAGTAGTTCATTTGCATGGAGCGATATCCTTTGAAAGTGCGTTGAGTATCCGGTGTGTCACTGACCGGTCAGTTTGAAAAACTCGATCAGCTGCCCATTTGGGTCCGTAATCTTAAGCAGGTCGATGCCCGGTTCTTCGATGATCTCTGGCGCGTTGATGCCGGCGGCGGTGACGCGGATTTGCAGGGCTTCCAGATCGGCGGATTGCAGGTAGGGGACTGCGCCGGAACCTGCCACGGAACCTTTTGCATATCTGTCTCGCGATACGATTGCGAACCAGCCGCCCGCCACATCGAAGGCCACGAAATCTGGCAACCCAATGGCCGGTACGCTGTCAAATAGCGTGCGGTAGAAGGCCTCAGATTCTTCCATGTCGTCGGTCGGGACATAGGCGCCCATTGCCATGATCGGCGCAAGGTCTGAAGGTTTCGCCACTTCGGCGACAAGTGCAGCAGGTAAGGCTGCGGCGAGCGCTAGGGCAAGTAAACGTCTCATGTTTGGTCTCCATTTTTGTGTCGTTCCTGCTTCTACCGCCCCTATGCTGACACCGTGATGTCAGCATAGTGTCAGTATTATATTTTCGGCACGAAGGAGATCACATGCGACGGGGCGACAGGCTTTTTGAGATCATCGAGATTCTGAGACGCGCCAAAGGGCCGATCTCTGCCCAGTCCATTGGTGAAGAACTTGGCGTGACCAAGCGCACTGTTTATCGCGATGTTGCAGCACTGATTGGACAGGGTGTGCCAATCAATGGCGAGGCCGGGGTGGGTTACGTGTTGGAGCCCGGATTCCACATGCCACCGCTGATGTTGACGCCGGATGAGATTGAGGCCGTGATGCTCGGTGCTTTGTGGGTGCAGACCCGCGGCGAGCCCGAGCTAGTGCTGGCGGCTAAAAAACTGATCACCAAGCTGGAAGCCGTGGCCCCCGAGAAGTACCGCACGTCATTTCTTGAACCGGTCGTCAGTGTGGCGCCCGTTGCTCAGCCGGAAGAGGTACTCGGCGCGGCGGCCATTCGTTTGGCCATTCGGCGCCGCAAAAAGATTGCATTGGCCTATTCGGACAATTCTGGCCAGAAGACCCGCCGGGTGATCTGGCCCATACTGCTGGGATACCGTGACACCAGCCGCATCATCGCCGCTTGGTGCGAATTGCGCATGGGGTTTCGTTACTTCCGAACCGAACGGATCGTCGAGGCGGACGCGCTAGAGGACAGCATTCCAAGACGCATGGATCTTCTGCGAGCAGAGTGGCGCAACGCCACGGACGCGGAGCGGAGGCGCTATGAAGAAGGGACCTGAGACGGATGTTGCCCAAAGCATTGACGCGGCGATAGGAGATATTGTCATCTGTGGCGATCAGCATACCAAAGGAATATCGTGAGCTTGCGTCGTTAGGTTTGACAAATTGAGTTTGGCGCTTGCCCATAGGTTGGCTGCAACACCATTGATATTTTGGGCAAACATAAAGCGCGCAAGTTGATCGCGCTGTTCCGCCGTTGGCTAGCAGGATGCTGGGGAGCTACTTGCTGCTCTTCATAGTCAGCTAGCCACAGCATTGCGACAAGGGGTTGTGCGCCCTCGGCGACCCAAACAAAAACCGGCGATCCATGTGAGCCTGCGGCGAAGGCTTCTGCTGTAGTCACCTGCGTCATTGGTTCATCCTTAGGAAGCTGCGGAGAACTAGCAGAGTGGCGTCCGGGTTGTCCCAAACGACATCATGCCCCGCGTTCGGTAGGACTGCAAGTGTCGCGTTAGAGAATTGCGCCGCGTGATCGACTTGCAGGGCTTCGCCGATCCAGTCGTTGCAGCTTCCAGCGAGAAGCAAGACGGGTCCGGCATAGCTCGCCGCACCGGCGCTGATCCGGTCCAGGTCAGCCGCTGGGGCAGTGTCCCACGCATCGCTTGATTGCGCACCGAACCGCCAGCTTGGTGCCGTGTACCCATCCCCACAGTGATAGGGGTTTTCGGAATGGTTGGTGAACACGCCCACCATGTGGCCGATCAGAAAGTCATCTGCCGCGGCATGGTCCGGCCCGGATATGTGCTGCGCACGGAACCCGATGAGCACCGCTTCACGCCAGTAAGCAATGCCTGAGAGGTATTTCTGGCTTTCCGCTCGCCATGCCTGATATCCCACGGCGTCCAGGTACCCGGGCTCGATCAGAACAGCGGCCCGCACGCTGTCAGGTTTTCGGCCCATATGGGCCGTCGCCAGCATCGCCCTCCAGGAATGGCCGATCAAGTTCACCGGGCCATCTGGTGAGACAAGATCAATGACGCCTTGGAGTTCCTCCAGATATCCGTCCAAGGTCAGACGGTCCGCGCTGACCCGCTCTGACAGGCCCGCACCGCGTTGGTCATAGAAAACGACATTGTATTGATCAGACAGCGCCTCAAGCGCCTGCAATGACCGAAAATCTCCGCCCGGGCCACCGTGCAGGACGATGATGGTTGGCGCGGTCTCTGGGCCTTCAACAACGCGCATGTGTAACTGGATACCGGCCACCATTTGGGATGGGAGGGAGGCGTCGTCTGTCACGAGGCGTGCCAGCGGGTAGTCGCCGCGTGTTCCCACAAATAGGGCTGTGATCACCACGACCAGACACGCCAGCATAATGGCAGACCATTTCAGAATGCGCTTCATCTCGAAGCCCGGTGTTTCGCGACCATGCTCAGCACGCGTAGCATGAAGCCGATCGGACGACGCGGCGCGTCGGTCTGATTGAAGGTGCCGATGATATAGATGTCAGGCTCTGGCGCGTAGTAGGCAAACGATCCGCTCGCCCCGGAATGCCCAATCAACTCGGGTGTTGCGCGAAACAACGTCATCCAGCGGGGCAGTTTGATCCGCATCAGGCCATAGCCATATTGCAGCGGGAAAAACAGCCCGTTCCATTGCTGCATCTGTGCGGCGTTCTCGGGCTTGAAAAGCTGGCCTGCCATAAAGGCGCGCAGGAAGATCAGCATGTCGTCCAGCGTTGAGATGATGCCGCCATCAGGTCCCATGCTCGTCAGGATTTGCGGGACGTGCAGCAGCCTGTCATTGTGATAGACTGGCAACCCCATGTCGGTGCCGCGCAACACGCCCGTGTTCTGCAACCCAAGTGGTTCACAGATGCGGCCCTGCAGCACTTCGTCATAGGTCTGTCCCGTCACCGTTTCGATCACCGCGCCGAGCAGTTGATAGTTGGTGTCGGAATAGTAGGACTTGCCGGTCGCTGGTGCAGCTTGCGGCTGTAGCGCGCGTGTCATCTGTAAAACATCACCAAGATCGTAGCTGCGGTCCTGACCCCGTTTCAGATCATTCGCTAGATCGCTTTCATAGTAATCCGCAAGGCCAGAGGTTTGGTGCAGTAAATGCCGGACGGTAAGGGCCGCGGTATGATCCGCACCCTTCACGACATGCAGGCCCGACAAGGCTACGTCGCTGAGGAGGCCTTGCACTTTCTGATCAAGGGCGATCCGGCCTTCATCAACAAGCTGCATGATCAGCGCAGACGTAAACATCTTGGCGATGCTCGCAATGGGAAAGCGCATGTCCGGCGTGGCAGCTCCGGCGCTGCCTTTGAAGTCAAGCTGCATGTCGCCGGATTGCATCCGCAAGATCACCGCATGCGTATGCCTCTTTGCGCATTCCGCATTCAGAAGGCTTTGCAGCGCGTTGGTCAGTGCCATGGCTCGAAACCTTCCGCCTATCTTGTGATCGGATCACGTTTGAAGATCAGTGTAGGGCCAATAGCAATAAACCATGCAATTGCGCCAAGTCCAAAAACCGCACCCGCCGCATCGCCGAGCGCCGGCATCAGGGTCAGCAAACCGCCGGCACCTGTCAGCAATCCAAGACCAACAGTGACCTTGCTCAGACTTTGACCAATCAATCCGGCAATGCTGACAAGGCCGATCCAGACGCCGCCGGCGATCTCATTGCCGCCCCCCAGACCCAGCTCGACCGCATGAAGTGTTTCCCAAAGCGCCACCGCGCGGTCCATGTCCGCTGGTGCCAGATAGGCCGCACGTTCGACCGCGACATTGCCGATCATGCCTGCACCAATCACGAGTGCGGCCCAGATCAGACCAAGCGCCCGCGTTACTGCAGCCCAATCCGGTGTCGCTGGGCGCAGCCGGGCAGGAACAGCCACCACCAGAACCGCCAATGCAAGCGCGTTGAGGATGTAGATCACTGTGTTCCACATGATCAGAAACCCGGGACCCGTCGCGATAAAGCCAACAACGGCTTGGGCATCAATTTCATTTGTTCCATATCCAAACGGGGCCAATACGGTGACCAGAAAGGCAAAGCCGAACAAATAGGTCGCGGCACAGATAAGGCCTGCAACGCCACCAATGCGTTGAAGTGTCATGGTCTATCTCCAAAATAGAGCTACTCGGAAAGTTGGTCCAAATGCTTGCGCAAAGACGTGACTTTGCACAAGCAGCCGGCGCAGAGCATCACATCGCGATGAGCTGTCCCATTGGACCAATCACATAGGTCTCAGCGTGCCGTTCGGGCAGGCCGACATCCCTTGACAGGTGATGTGAAAGGCCCGGGCTTTCAGGTGTCTTGGGGGGCGTTGAACCCGTCAGCAAGTCATGAAGCGTGCGAAACCGGCGTTCACGGAAGCGGAGGATATCTGACATAACTGGCCTCCTATCCGACGACCCGATGTCCGCGTCCGCGCAGACATTCGATCACGATTGCCTCGCGTCGCTCGCTTGCATTCACAGCGCCCGCAACCCCGCCCGCAAGCGCGCCGCCGATGGCACCGCCCAAGGCGTCGCCCTCATCGTCGGCTTCACCAACCAACGCTCCGGCGCCGGCGCCCAAAACGGTCGCCCCCAGTGTCTCTTGATCGAACTGGTTTTGGTTGCGCGCCAGCGCCTGACAGGCCGACAAGTCGCTTTGAAACGCAGCCGTCGGCGTGCCGTCCAGAATTGGCGTATAGTTTGCGCCGCTATCGGCACAGGCGGCCACAGTCAACGCGGCTGGAATGGTCAAAAAGTACGAAAGTTTCATAGTTGTTTCCTTGGTTTGAGAAAAAGGGGATCGTCCGCGCAGGCGCGTTCGAAAGGATGGTTTTGTGGTGAAGGGACCGGGTTAGTCGGGTCCGTCGCGGGTTAAGGCATCGGCCTGTCGGATTTCTCCAAATCGCGCCCGATAGTCCGAAGCGGACACACCCAAGTGCCGTTGGAAGGCGCGCCGCATCCGTTCGGCGTTTTGAAAGCCGGTGTTTCGTGCGATTTCCTCAATGCCGTCCGATGACGTCTCAAGCGCCACCCGCGCGGCCTGAACCCGTGCTGTTTCCACATAGGCGGCAGGTGTCAGGCCTGTTTCGTACCGAAACCGGCGCGCGAATGTCCGTTCAGATAAATGCACTCGCGCGGCCAGCGCGGTAACGGTCAGCGGATCGCCCGGTGTCGCTTTGATATAGTCCAGCGCTTTCGAGATCGCCGGATCCTCGGCCCGCTGTGCGATCAACTGGGCGCTGAATTGCGACTGGCCGCCGGGCCGCATCATATACATGACGCTGAAGCGCGCGACCTGCAGCGCGATCTCATGCCCCCAATCCATCTCGATCAACGCCAGCGCGAGGTCCATGCCTGATGTGACCCCCGCAGAGGTCCAGACATTGCCATCGCGCACGAATATCGCATCCCTGTCGACATTGACCTGCGGGTAGTCTTTCTCAAGCAGCCCGCACCAAAACCAATGTGTGCTGGCCCGTTTCCCGTTCAGAAGGCCAGCTTCAGCCAGGATCATCGCCCCGGTGCAAATTGAGGCCACCCGGTCTGCCCGCGGCGCAACTTGGCTAATGAACTTCAGGACGTCCGCGTCTTTCATCGCGGAAGAGGTGCCGTGACCGCCAGCAACAATCAGCGTGTCAAAGTGGCTGTCATCATCAGCAACATCCGCAAATCCATGATGCGCGGTGATCGTCAGACCAGAGCTGGCTTCAACCGCGCCAGCCTCCGCCGCGACGATCTTGATGTCATAGGGCTCTTGCCCGGCATCGACGAAGTATTTCGTCGTCGCAAGGATTTCGAGCGGGCCAATGACATCAAGATTGTGGACGCCGGGATAGGCGACCATCAGAACCTTGCGGCTTCGTTTCGGTGTCAGATGTTGCTGTTTACGTGTCATAGTCAGACGTTACTCAATTCGCGGACCTGTCCGTTAGGACAAATACCCCTCGTTCCCTGCCAATTTGCAAGCGCGCTGCCGCCAGCTTCAGGCAGGATGGACAGAATGATCGCACCTTTCCGGTGGCGCGCCTCGACATGCGCGTGCGCCGTCGCCGCCTGATCCAGCGGGTACACGGTATCGACGACGGGTTTGACTGTCCGATCCTGCACCATTTGCGCCAAGCGCTGCAGATCCTGGCTCGTGTTCGGGTTCACGGTGAGCTTTATCTTACGACTGCGAAACGGGTTGAGGAATGCGGCCCCCAGTGCGCGCAGACCGATATTGAGTGGAAGAAACAGCCCGCCCGGGCTGAGCAGCTGCCGCGACAGATAGGGAGACACCGTACCGACCGTGTCGAGAATGACATCGAAGCGGTTGTTGATATCCCGCAGGTCGGTTGCCCGGTAGTTGATCGTCACGTCCGCGCCCAAGTCTTTCACAAAATCCTGGCTACCTGGGCCAGACACGCCGGTGACATGGGCGCGCAGTGCTGCCGCAATCTGCACCGCGTAGGCCCCAACACCACCTGAAGCGCCCACAATCAACACGCGCTGGTCCGCGCGAAGATTGGCGAATTGTTCAAGGAACACAAGCGCGGCAAGGCCGCCAAAGGGCAGGGCGGCCGCGTGCACAAACGACAGGCCATCTGGCATTTCGGTGATTGCACCGCTCTGGGGGATCGTGAGATATTCGGCAGACGCGCCGCCCTTGGCTGTGATGCCAAAGACACGCTGCCGCGGTGTGAACCGCGTGACATGTGCACCGACCGCATCAACGACGCCAGCGAACTCTGATCCCAGCCGCCGATTGCGCGGACGGCGCAGCCCGAAGATCACGCGCGCGGGCAGTGCCGTGATGCCGGGAAAGGCGGCGGCGCGGATGCGCCAGTCGCTGGTGTTGACAGCACTTGCATGCACGCGGATCAGTACCTCATCAGGCGCCGGGTCGGGAGTTGGCAGATCTGCCACCTGAACAACGTCAGGTGGCCCGTAGTGATCGTAAGTCAGCGCTTTCATGACGCAACCTGCCGATTCAGCGGCGGCTTGCGCTTTGTGGGACCCGCGATGGGCTTTGCATGCACCATTTCATCAAAATGGTCTGCGACATGTTTGGTGCCATGGGGCCGGCCCACCATGTCCATGCCAAGGGCTGACAAAAAGAACAGGGCCGGGCCATGCACGGCAGCCGGGGTGACGTAGGGCAGAGCTTTCAGCGCCACGCGGCGCAAGACATCTGGCAGATGGATGATGTTCGGGGGCTTTCCCAAGGCGTGAAATGCCGCTGCGGCCAGTTCATTCTGAGACATGACATCTGGGCCGCCGACAGGGATAAAGTCCCGGCCTTCCCAGATGGCACCGGCAATCACCTCTGCCAGATCAGCTCCATCGATGGGATTAAGCCGCAGGTGGCCGGGTCCAAACAGGAAAATCCGGCCGGACCTGGCCATGTTCAGAAAGTCGCCCATGTCCGAAAAGAAGCCCGACGGCGCGATGACCGTTGACTTGATCGGTGAGGCTTGCAGGCGATCCACAAAAGCCTGCTTGGCCGCCACCAGTGGCACATCCTGCATCTTGTGCGCATGCAGCACATGGATATAGGCGAAGCGATCAACGCCTGCGGCAAGGGCATCCGTCAGCAGGTTGGCATTCGCCTGATAGTCGACATCCCAATAGGACAGACCATCTCGTTGCCGCGTGATCCCAAGGGTGGAAATCACAAGATCAACACCTGTCATCGCACCGCAAAGTGTCAGCGGCTGCGTCGCCTCGCCTTCGAAGATCTCTGTTGCATGAAGGCCGGCGGCGCGGGCCGCTTCGGCATCGCGGACCAGCGCGCGCACATGCCAGCCGATGGACATGTAATGTTTGACGATGTGGCGCCCGAGATATCCGGTGGCCCCTGCAACAAGAACGGTAGCGGTCTTCATCTGTCTTTCCTTTCAAAGTGTTTGGTGGGCTAGGTGGCGTTGGCGCCAAGGTGGCGCACATCCGAAAGCCAGCGGGCGACAGTCAGCTCGCTTGGGTGGCTGGCGTTCGCGAATTGGGTGAAACGGGTGGGTTTGATGCCGATGAAGCTGAAGATCTGGCAACGCAGCTGGTTCAGAATGGCGTTGTGATAGACGAAACGCAGCAACCACCCCTTCGTGTCCGAGGTCAGGATCACCCGCGCTGTGCGTCCGGCCAGCATGGGGGTGGGTAAGCCAAACGTCTTCTTGCGCGTGTCAAAGGTCCGGCCGGGCAGCAACACGCGATCAAACAGACCTTTGAGCTTGGCCGGTATCCCGCCCCACCACATGGGCGTTGCCAGAACGACATGCTCGCTCCAGGCAAGGTCTTCGAGGACCTGCTCAAGCGCAGGTTCCAAAGGTTTGGTGTTTCGGTATCCGCCGTTGCCAAAGTCACTGTCGAAGGTGAGGTCGTGAAGGTGGGTTACACGTACATCATGTCCGGCTTCCTTGGCGGCCTCGGCATAGGCAACCGACAGGCTGCGTGAGAGCGACGTCTCACCGGGGTGGCCGTTGAGAACATAAATACGCTTTGTCATGGCATATCTCCTCAGATTGCTCGCGGTTTTGGGAATGGGAGGGGGTGTAAGGCTCTTGCTGAACGGCATGGCTCAGGACCATCTTGATAAAGAGGCAGGGATTGCCAGCCTGAACCGATGGGAACGCCCGATCTATAGGCAATCCATATGAGCAGGGCCGTGAAAATCGCTGCACCACCATCGCCGGTCAGTCGTTCGGCAGATGCTGCGCCGCTTCCGATAAGCGGATCACTGGGGTCGTCACAGGCCCATTGTACTGTGTTGGCCGTGGCAGGGGTGTGTGTTTGGTCAAAGTAAGTCATGCGTGCCTCTGTTAATGACTGGATGTTCGGTCAAAAATACCATTAGAAACCATGCATATGTTTGGCCCATTGAAGCCCGATCAACGCGCCCTTGATACGGGGCAGAAGGTAAAGTGACAGGGCAACCGCAAGGGCTGAGAAGACAGCGGCCATCACGGCGGGATGCCACGCCAACGTCCGATAAGCCGGAACAAGCAGTGGGACCAACAGATGCCCGACAATCACAATCGTCAGGTAGGCAGGCCCGTCATCAGCGCGCTGCGGCGTCAGGTCCAGGCCACAATGCGCGCATCCATGCGCGACGGTGAGATAGCCGTCAAACAGTTGTCCCGTGCCGCAGCGCGGGCAGGTCCGATTGAAGCCACGCCGCATTGCACGCTTCGCATCCCGTTCAGCAATCATTTCCATTTCGTGCTCTCCGAATCTTTTATGACTGGATGGTCAGTCATGTAGCATCTTGAATGACTGGACGTCCAGTCATAAATATGGAACAACACAGAAAACTATAGTTGAGGTGGGCAAATGCCAAAGGTCGTTGACCGCGAAGAAATGCAGCACGGGATCCTTGATGCCGCCATGCAGGTCTATGTCAAAAAGGGCTATCATGCCGCAACCATCGCCGATGTCGCGAAAGCGGCAGGTTTGGGAAAGGGGACGCTGTACCTTTATTTCAAGAACAAGGAAGACATCGCCATCTCAATGGTTGAAAGGCATTTCAAGGGGCTGGAGGATCGGTTTTTCGGGCAGCAGATGCCTGAGACACTGGATGCATTCGCAACACAGCTTTCAGATACCATGAATATCCCGGATGAGCATGCGAAGTTCGTCCGCGTGTTCTTTGAGGTGTTTGGCCCGAGCTTCGCGTCTGATGCCTTCAGCGCCAAAGTCGCAGACTTTTTCGACCGTTTGGGTGATCATTATGCCGACCAAATCAAACACCTTCAATCTGCTGAACAAATCCGAAAAGACGCAGACGCCACAAAGCTTGGTCGCGTACTGGCAAGCCTGATCGACGGTGTTATCCTGCACAAGGGTCTGTTTGGCATCCCGTCCAAGCGTCACAATCCAATGCGGGCTGAGGCGGTGGACATGTTCGTGCGGGGGCTCGTGGTTTAGCTGTATCGCACCATCAGAAAATTCCGCTCAAGTTGACCGACATACTACTTAGTAGAATATGCGCTGTAGAACGCCGTCGCCCGCGCCCAAAGTGTGCAACTAAGCACGCCAACCAAATATTCCGAAGGACGTTTCGACGCTGCTACCGCGGGTCGCTGAATAGATCATGTCTGCCGCGATTGCTCTGATTTTCGCTCCGCCCTGAACGACCATGGGGAGCGTCAGAGCGGATTTTCGCTATATGTGCAAAATTGGCAGATAGTTGAACTCGCTGTCCGAGGAAGGACGTGAGCGTTCGCTGCCCTGTCAGGAACGTGTGCAAAAGTATGTCCAGCACGGTCTTGGTGTCCAGGGCATCAATTGGTGCCAGTTGGGCGACCGTTCCTATCAACTCACATACAAATTCTAGAAATTGAGATCCCAGCTATTGTCAAAGTTTACTTGTACCCGGGTTCTCGGTGTGGGGGTTGCATCGGTGCCTATAGCGTCGCCTGTTGTCCCTTGCGTCCAAGTTTGCAGGTAGGCGCCCCAGCCAAATACACCGAAAGACGTTTCGACGCTGCTGCCGCTGGCCTTTGAATAGATCATGTCTGCGGCCATCGCACCAAGTTTAGCGCCGCCCTGAACCACAATTGGTCCGATTTTCTCGATAACCGGCGTAGCTCCACCTTCACTAAGCACCTCGGTGGCACCTAGAATTCCTGCCCCTATACCGCCACCAACCACAGCCCCAACTATTTCAGCAGCCATAGGTGTCCACCAATGATCACCAAGTTGGCTAAGATTATAGGTCGTACTAAAACCAACGCCGCCACCAATTTCGAGGCTTCCGCGATCCCCAATGTAATTACCAAGACGATCTATGGCTTTGCCAGCATGTTCGATATGATTACTCACGGCCAGCGTGTTAGGCGATCCACCAAAGTAACCTGCAAGCGCAACCCCCTGACTAACGCCGGTCAACGCATCCCCTAAGATTTTGACTGCAGGACCAGCTTTCGGCGTCCATTCTGCGATGACGCCCGTCGTATCGACCCACTTGAGATCGCCGCGTTGGCCAGCCTTTGAGCCGCTGACATGGAAAGGTACGATAAAGTCGCGAACACCGATCAAACCTGCATCACCCTGGGCTGCTCCGGTGCCAGCAGCGGCACCGGTGAGATCGAGTTCGCGCAAACGGAATTCCATCATCCACTCACCATCTTCATTCCTGCGCGGCATAGTGAGGAATGGGCGCAACTGATTTACATCAATGCCTGTTCCGGCCAGGCCACCATTGGCCCAAACCCCATTGAGTTCGAGTGGTGCAATATCAATCCGCATATGTTGATCATAGAAGTCTTGCTTGTCTGCGTCTGTTGCGACGGTACCGTCGGCCATCATGATGCTGCCGTCATCACCGACTGTCATACCACTTTGCATTAAAAGTCCTCGCATCTGAGGGCGATTTTCTAAGTTCAGGAACGCATTTTCTGGCGTCATCTCTTCTATGGATTTACGATTGACAGTGACCGTGCCTGCGTCGCCCGCACCGAGAACGGCAACAAGCTCATCATGCAATGCCTGGCCCTGTTCAACTTTCGCATCAAAGTCAGGGACCATTGCTTTGACATCATCCAAGGTTATCGTATCCAGATGATTAAGTAGATCGAATTTCGCTCCCATTTCATGCAGCATTTTGTTGGCATCTTCTTTCGACATACCGGCGAGAGCTATCAGCGCATGAAGGGCCAATTCACCACCAGCTTTTTTCGCTTCCAGAACCAAATGATCGACATGTTTGCTTGCACTAGCAGCAAGAGCGCCGAGGCCCGACTTGAGCGCAGAACCGAATGATTCGAGGTGAAGAATGGCTGATTCGGTGCCTTTCTGAATCTCTTCGCCGAATGCGATGATTGCCTTGTGCATTCCTTTCCCTAAGGCTTCTGCATGATCCATTTCATTGTTGAAGAACTTGGCGATATCTGCTTCGGCATGCCCTGAAAACGATGCGATGTCCGAGACCAGCTTTACGGGGTCCGAAACTTCACCCCACAGACTTTGCCAAAAGCCTGGTTCTGTATGCGCGCCCTCAGCAGATGCTGGCACGAGCGCTGCTTCGCCGGCTGCGGCGATGTCTTCTGGGAAGGCAGTTGTGATTGAGGGAGCCGTCGTCGCGGTGCCCAAGTCAATCTTGATGTAACCCATATTGATGAAGTTTTTGATATCACGAATGGATGCGCCCGTGACCGTCCGATCTGTGTTGAATTGAGGCGCAATGTGCGTAATTTTTCTCACTTCCTCAATGGATATCGATCCTGTCGTAAATAGGTCCTCGAACATCTTGTGCAATTCGGTTTCGCTCATGGGCGAGTCCGCACTCGTCGGTGCGTAACCATTCACTCTCATCGAGGCATCGACCAATGCGTTTGCGACCCGACCACCGTCCAACGCTGCCGCATTGAATGTGACTGGCTGTCCATACACAAATGCGCCTGTTGCGGGGATAAGTCCGTCAGCCATCATTGCGCCGATTTGTTGCTTGGTAAAATAGGCAGGCTCTGCGCCAGGATAGAAGTACTGGCCAAGGCGTCCGGCGGTGTCTGCGCTGATGCCGGTTGCTTCGGCAAATCGCTCTGCTGTCACAACATGTTCACCTGTCGCTCCGACTTTGCCGCCCCATGCCTGAACAAAGCTGTCAACGGCTTTTGCGTTGGACGGTGTTTCGCCTTCACTCGTCGGCACATATGCCGCAGCAGGATCAAACCCTGCCGGAGCTTTAGCGTTTGCGCGCGCCGTAACTTCTTTGCCGTCAACAACAACCGTTACTTCGTCAAGTGGACTGTCATCAAACAGCGAATCTTCTGTATCCAAAATTGGATGGTTATCGTCACCTCCAGCAACACGCGCCAACCTTGCGCCAGCGTCACCTTCGTGGACCTCAACGCCAAAGCCGTCGGCCAGATCGGCGAGAGCCTCGCCATATTCTTCGAGCATTGTTTCACGCAGTTCGTCGCCCTCGAGCCCCTGCGCAACAAGTATCGTGCCGGATTCGAAAGCGCCTGCTTCGCCCGGAACATATGCCCCGTTGACGCCAGAGGGTAACCAATCACCTTCCGTTTTACCTTCAGTTCCCTGACCATCATCACGCCCGGCTACCCGGATCTCTGGTCTCAGTCGGCCCGATGCAACATCTTTCAGAAACGCCATGAATTCGACGTCGTCGCCCGCCTGTTCAAGCTCTCCATATGATTTGCCAGTCAGGGCCACCGCAAGGGAATCCCGCGCTGCCTCATCACCGTTTACTGCATCTTCGGCCAAGAACACGTAGGTGTCTTCAGCATCTTCTGCCGCTTGCTTTGCCTCGCGTTTCTCACCTCGTGTAATGGCAGGTGGCGCTGATCCATCGTTACCGTCACTTTTAAGGCTTTGACCGGGCAATGTAGGCGCTGGGCCCCCAACGTAAGGGTCGCCTGTTCCGGTTGATGCTGTACCAGTTACCGGATCAGACAGATCGCCGTCAGGTATTCTTTCCATGCTTTCGATAGCCATTTCGCCCGTCCTCTATTCCATTTGGTTGGGTTGTCGCTTTCGAATTTAGATGGGTCAGTTTCGTTATGCATTTGTGGGGCCTACGCGGATGGGTGCGGGGTTTTGGTAGTGTGGTGTGTAATCCGCAACCAACTTGCGTAGGAACATGGGTCGCCCTGCTAGACATCACATGACCTATTTGATGCAAATGGTAGCAACCCGTCGTCATCGTTTGGTCCAAAGAGTTCATACTTTCCGGAGAACGCTCAGAAGATGACTTTGGAACTCTTGCAGAGGCCGGACGGCTCGTTTCCGTTCTTACGGAAAAGCGCCCGATTCCTTACGATCTTCCAAACCATCCCGTCGTTGATCTGATCGCGTGGCAAGGGTCGCACAAAAATCCGTTTTTTAGGACCTAAGAGGGTTCATTGAAGCTGCGTCACAAACCCGAAGATGGTGACGTCAAACTATCTGCATGGCGGCACCAAAGGTGAGTTGCACAGCGTCAGGTGGCTGTTGTTTAAGCGGGGCGATTTGGCAGAACCTCGCTCTGCGGATGGGTTTTGACGGGGTGATGCAATGCAGATTCGGTTACGCCTGTTCCCTCGCAGAGTAGGGGCGGTGCGCCGTTTCTTTCGCATGACTCAGGCGGCGTTTGTCGCGCTCTATGTTATGCTTTTGCCGGTCGTCGCTACAGCGGGCGTAAACCTAAAGAACGGCAATTTTTTCATTACCTTTACCGACATCGTTACTCCGGCGGGGGCGCACGGCTTCTCGATGAGCAGGACCTACAATTCCAAGTCCACCCAAAGCCTTTCCTTCGGGTATGGCTGGGGGGGAACCTGGATGCGCGGCTGATCGTCAATGGCGACGGCAGTCTAATCGTGCAGGAATCTGGTACTGGCAAGCGGCACCTCTATATACCTAGCACGCAATCGCCGGGTCAATTGGACACCCTTCTGGCCAACCCGTGAGCCGCCACGTCTCGATGAGGACGGCCCAAGCCGTCTTTGAGACGGAGGCCGAGATGCTGCGCTGCTGCCCTTCCATCCGCGCCTTGGGATATCAGTCAGAAGATGATCGATATGTCGCTACAAGTATCGCTGAAATTGCGATGGTAATTGCGGCAATCGGAAAGAGCGCGGCGCCGAGGACAACATAAAGCATGCCGCCTGCAACCAATCCAACAATACTGGCAACCGCGCCTGCGCTTTGCGCAAGCCCTTGCACAGCTCCCTGCATCTGGGACCCTGCCGCCTTGGACAGAACTGACATGAATGTCGGCCACATCAAGCCGTTCCCGAGGGCGATCAGGAGTGCCGAACAATAGATCAGCCACGTGGATCCTGAGTAGAGCGACGCAAACCCGACGGCTAGCGCGAGTCCTCCGACGCTCATCAACTGCCGCTCTCCATAGCGAGCCGCCGCGCGTGACAGGACTGGGCCTTGTACAATGATCATTACAAGGCTGAGGCCGGCAAAATATGTGCCAATTTCGGTGACGCTCCAGCCCAGACCTTCGACGGCATGTACTGGGAAGGCGACGTAGAAGAAACTGAACCCGAGCATGATAAGATAATTGACCGTCAAAAGAGCAGTCATGTTCGGCAGCCTAAGGATCGCACCTGTTCCGTTGGCTTGTTCGCATTGAACGGCATAAGCAGATTTCTGTTCTTGCCCGTATAGATCGCATCCCGACGACTGCTCGAGCGTTTCCGATATGGGCGATGGGGCGACCTCGGTGAGACCGAATTGGATAAGGGCCAAGGCGATCAGGGAAATTATGAACGCCGCGAGAACCGGCACGATCTCTCCAAGCAAAGTAGCACCAAGAAGGCCCGCAAGGGCCGGCCCCATGACAAAACCAAGGTTGCTCGACACCGCCATTTTCCCGAAATTCTTCGAACGGTCTTCCTCGGTCGTGATGTCGGCCAGGTAGGCATTGGAGACCGAAACGTTCCCGCCCGTTAGACCGTCAGCGGCGCGCGCTACAAAAAGTACTAAAAGTGGGATTGTGAGGGCGAAGTCGCCAAGCCAGCGGCTTTCCACATTCAAGATCGTTGTTGTGGGTAAGGCAAATGCGATCAGGAACACGCCCCAAGAAAGCAACGTACCAAGCTGGCTGAGCAAAAGGACCCGCCGACGTCCGACTTGGTCGGACATGCGTCCCAAAACTGGTGCGCCGAACAGCTGAAAGAAGGAATACGTGGCGGCGAGAATGCCATAGACGACGGCATTTCCACCCCATTGGGTGACCAAAATCACAAGAAATGGTGTGACGATTGAGAACCCCAACGTGCCCACAAAGTTCACCGCCAACAGCGGTACGATCGAAGGTTGAGGTGTCGCGTTTGTCTGAATTGGGTTCACCTATGGCTGATCGAAGGGCGCGGATGTCGTTGGGCGCTACGTTATCTGAAAATGAAGGCGCGATACAGGGAATGGCGGAATTTTCGTCATGCCGGGCATGTTGCTGCAGCCTTCTTGGTTCAATTCCTGATAGCAGCGAGAGCAGCAATAACGTTCATGTCTAAGGCGGCCCATACCCGCAACCAAATCGTCGTGCACGCCGTCCAAACGCCAGCCCCAATACTTTTTGGTGTTGGATGATTTCAGGGCCTGTAAAAAGGTAGCTTCCGTTGAAGTCGATAAGCCGCAAGACATTTCTAGGACTTCAATCTAGTGTCCGGTATTTCGGTTGTTTGCCATTGGATGGCAGGTGCACGACGCTGCCATGCCCCATCTGATCCGGACATTCGCTGCAGACGCGAAAGTGGTTGACTGACGAACTCACATAATGCGGGACCTAGCAGACTTTTGCAGATGCAGCTATTGCCAGTGCAGCATTCATTTGCCTTTGCGGAAAAAAACTCTTGGATTTAGGCTCGTGTCGTCAAAGCGGTCATTGATCACGCATCGCCACTTGGTCGCGGATGGTTAGTGGGCGACTCTTCTGGCACTATCGCCATTCACTCCCAGCTTCTGATCCAAGATCTAAGACTTGAGCACGCAGCCATGCTGCGAAGCTGCGAGGATCGCCCGCTCTATCTTCTATTTCACTTGCACAGATGGCGTGTCCGATTATCGGAGCCTGAGGCCTGTTCAGAGCATTAACGATTTCATGCAAAAGAAGCCCTTGACGGAGTGTTGCCGACAACCGGTTTGCGATCTGATAGGCTCGGCTGTTTGATCCAGGAAAGTACACTGGCACGACGGTTGCGCCAGACTTGCGGATCATCTTAGCAGTGAAGACATTCCATTCTCGTTCAATCGCAGGACCAAGCATTGTGTCTGAACTGGCCACAACACCTGATGGGAAAAGTGCGACCAGCCCGCCTTGCGACAGATGCTCCATTGCTGCGGCGCGCATGCTGATCATCTTTCGCTGAGCATCCGGTTCATGAGGGAACGGCACGGCTATCATATGTTTGGACGCTTCTTCATCAATTCCGGTCAAAATCGAGCGTGTCAGAATACGATAGTCTGATCGCCTTTGACCGATCACTTGTGCGAGGATCAATCCATCCACCAGGCCATGCGGGTGATTGGCGACAATGATCGTTGCGCCTGTTTCCGGGATGTTGGCGAGCTCATCTTCTGATGAATCGCATGTGATGCCCATCACATCGAGCATCTGCTGCCAGAACGCCTGCCCCTTCGCGGGACCGCGCCGCTCAAACTCCCTTACCAATCGCAGTATCTGCGGTTTCGCCGTGAGAAACTCAATGAACTGAATGCAGGAGCGCTTCCAGCGAGACTCAAAGGTCTCAGCATACGTCAGACGCCTGCGATCGTAGCTTTGGTGCGGCTCATGGGGTTTAGCGACTGCCACAGAATGTTGTTTGCTAATCAATGATGGATCTTGAGTGCGGTTCAATTGCATGCGGCGCGCTAAGAATTGCAGTTATGCGACCGCACGAGTTCAACTTCGCGCCTACCAAAAAACGAAGCGACGCAAGCGGCGATTGCGCCACATGCACCCAAGACAAAAAACGCGCCGATGACTGCCAAACCAATTGAAGCGAAAAGGCCGAAACCTGCCAAGGCGATGATGATCCCGAGTGCGGTCAGGGCGATAGATATGATGCGGTCCATAAGAACAGTCCTCTCTGTCTTGTTCGTTGAGGCAGAGATAGGTAGGCAATCTCAAACTGGCCTGACCGCAAACTTACAAATTTGTCAGTTTGGCAGCACCGCCCAAGTATTGGGACCAAGGGCTTCAAGGTGCGGCCTTTCAGATGCACTCCGGTCACCATTCAAGAGCAGATCAAGATCGCGGCCACAGTAATATGTTTGTGGGCCATCGAGACGATCCTCCTCGCAAATCAATTGATGTCTTACGAAGGTTTTCGGTCGCTACACTGACCTGACACTCACCGGAGACTTACAATTTTGTAAGTCTGGGAAATTTCACCGTGACCCGCAGGCCACGACCATTTGGACCATCAGATAAAGACAGCTCCGCACCATGGAGCTCACATATCGCCCTTACAAGTGCCAGACCTAGGCCAAACCCCTCTCCCTGACGCGTAGCCTCCCCCTGGTGAAGAGGCTGGAGTACGTTTTCGCGCTGGTCGAACGGGACACCTGGTCCCTCGTCGGTGATAATCAGCCTTGGACCGTGCACCTCTATGCCGATAGCCTGATTATTTGCACCATATCGCAGAGCATTTTGTATGAGGTTGGCGAGCAACTGCACAAGCATGTCGTGATCGCCCGAGATTGTCGTTGCATCCCGAATCGCAACGTCCAGCGTCTGGCCTGCTTCTTCCACAACGGGGCCATATGTATCGATGATCTCCGCGATCAGGTCTTTCAAACGGACCGTTTGAAATGAATTACGTCCGGCACCACTTTCAATCCGCGCGAGACGCAGCAATGCCTCGAATGTGCCCGTAATCCGATCAATCTGCTCAAGCGCGTCTTCGAGATCATGCACCTCTACTTGGCGCTCATGCTCAATCAATGCCAGTAAGTTGCTTTCGAGTTGCGCACGTAAACGGGCCAAGGGAGTTCGCAGATCATGGGCGATGTTGGAAGACTGTACGCGCATTTGCGTCATCGCCGTTTCAAGGCGGGCTGCGGTGCTATCAATTCGATTTGCGAGCAGGCTAAGATCATCATTGCCGTCCAAAGTAATCCGAGCGCCCAGATCACCTTGCGCAACTTTCGCCAAACCAGTGCTGATTGCGTTGACGCGTTCTTGGCTGCGCCGTGCGATCCACAGACCAAAGAGGCTCGTTAAGAAAATCGTCGCGGCCAAACTGATCTGCATCCCACCGGCAAGTATGTCGCGCAGTTCTTCTTGTCGCTCCGTGTTTTCCCCAAGTTGCAGTCGCCCATGTGATGTCGTGCGAACAAGATATCGCACCTCCTCTGAACTTCCCTTCAGGTCTTCTGTTCGAAATCCCTCGCGCACGGTCTGATCCACAATGGCCGACGTCTCATCACTGTCCGAAACAGAGAAATCCAGGCCCGCATCCAAGGAAGCGATGGCTGCATCCATACCCTCGGTCAGTCGGGCATCAACGTTGCGCTGCATTTCCCGGCTGACGAGAAGGAATGTTCCACCCCAAGCTATGATTGAGATCGCCGTGAACAGTAGCAGGAACCCAAGTGCTTGGCGCACGGCAGACAGACGCAGCACTCTATGCAGCCGGTTCAAAGATATACCCCGTCCCGCGGATGTTACGGATCACCGTGTCGCCAAAAGGTTTTTCAATCTTCCGGCGCAATCGGCTGATATGCGTTTCGACAACACTGGTTGTCGGGTCGAAATTCATATCCCAGACCCGCTCTAGCAGCATTGTTCGGGTTTGTACGCGGCCCTTGGATTGCATGAACACCTCCAACAGCAAGAACTCTTTGGGGTTGAGGTCGATGGGTTGGCCCTGTCGGGTACAGCTGCGTTTGTGCAGATCAATCGTGATGTCGCCAGCGTTCACGATGGAAGACTGATCCTCAGCCGTCCCGACCCGCCGTGCCAGAACCTCGATCCGGGCCAACAACTCACTAAAAGCAAACGGCTTCACAAGATAATCATCGCCACCGGCGCGAAGCCCATCGACGCGATCATCCACCTCACCAAGAGCCGTAAGGAAGATCGCGGGCGCTTTCACTTTGGCCTGTCGCAACGCCTTTAGCACTGACAGCCCGTCTAAGCCCGGCACCATGCGGTCTAGCACCAGGACATCATAGTCCTGTCCCATCGCAGCAACCAAAGCGTCCTTACCATCCGTAAAGAGGTCGACGACATGTCCAGCTTCCCGAAGGCCTTTCTCGGTCCACGGGCCAAGAGAAACGTCATCTTCAAGAACCAACAGGCGCATTCACCACACTCACTTTTGCTTTCGCCCAGGACCGCGCGATTTCGACGACTGGCCTGCCGATATAAATCAGGTCAGCCAAGCTGTAAGCGCCGCGGAAGTCAAATCCCTCGCTATGAATAGTACCGGCCATCCCGAGTGTTTCCCATGCTGCTTCGACCAGCACCTTCAGGCCTTCCGGTCCGCAAAGATAGACTTCCGCGTTACTGGACATCTCGCGAACCACATCAGCCAAACGTGATGCAATCAATAGGTTGCCATCGGCTTCGTTGACCACAGTAAGTGCCAATTGTGGCAGTCTTGCAGCTTGTTTCTCAACTGTCTCAAGTGCACCCGCGGAAGCCCGTGACCTGATGCAATAGATAAGGGTGACGCGCGCGCCGTCGTCAGGTTTCATCCGCTCGAGTGCAGCAAGAAACGGTGTGATGCCTACACCGCCTGCGACCCAAAGCTGCTCTTTTCGCTCCGCATGAACCTGCGGCAGAAACCGTCCAAAGCCACCACTGAGCCGGAAACGATCGCCTTTTCCAACGCTTTCAACGAAGGCGTTGGTCCAATCACCTGCCGCACGGATCACAAAGCGCCGCGACCATTCATCGCCACCAGCAATGGTGAACGGATGCGCCTCTGCCCGTGCGTGATTGTTCGCAAGTGTCGCAAACTGCCCAGGGCGGTAGGGCGGCAAAGGTGTCTCGGATGTTAGCGTGACGTCGACGCCGCCCTCAAACGGTTTGACGCGGGATACTGTGACCAGCTTTGTCGGCATGCGTTTGCGGAGCAATGTTTGACCCCATGCTACTAAACCAATTGCCGACATGACCGCCATCAAGGTCCATGGTGCTGCGCCGACGGCAAGTGGGCTCGCGACAAAGAAGGTATGATACGCTGCAAGCAGGAAAATTGGGCCCATGAGCATATGACTGAGCTTCCACAAATGGTAGGGAATTGCCCGGACCATTGCCGTAGCTGTCATAACAACCAACCCTAGTGCAGCAATCGTGCCGGAGCTTTCGCCGCTTTCCGCCAGAACCGGAAGCACACCTGCGCCAACTGACGACGCCAAGGCCCAATGACCTAGGGCACCTACCAGCGCGAAGAACCCCAACCAGCGGTGCGCGACATACGATCTATCCGGTCCGCCCATCAGCCGGTCAACAAGACGCCATCTTGCGGCAAGGATCAGCGACAGGGCCATCGATGACATAGCTAGAGCTCCAAGCCCCGCCGGAAGAATGTTGGCTAGAGGAACAAAAGGTGCAACGAGTGCGAGGTGGCAGAGTGCAAATACACTGCCGATTGTGATTGAGGATTTCTGCATTGGCCGCTCATAGTGACTGTCCAAAGCGATATGCCAAGCGACGTTCACAAAGGCCTGTTCCGGAAATTACAAAATTGTAAGTCTGCGGCGAATTCAGTTTCAGTCTCAACTCCTACCTCATGTCTCGTCAAACCAAACGGGGTAAGTCATGAACGAACCAAAATTATCTATTGTCATCATAACTTTAAACGAACAGGAACGCTTACCGCGGCTGCTGGATGATCTTGCAGTACAGTCATGGAAAGACTTCGAGATCATTCATGTAGATAGCAACAGCGATGATGCGACAGTGGCGCTATCAAAAGATCAAGCAAGTCGATTTCCTGCATACCGGGTCATCGAAATGACAGATCGCGGTGTGAGCCTAGGGCGCAACAGGGGCGCCGCTGCCGCGCGAGGCAAGCGGTTGCTGTTTCTCGATGCTGATACCCGTCTTGCACCGGATTTTCTGGAAATCGCTGTGCGAGAACTTGACAACGGGACTGCTGACGTTGGGATCGTCCTGATGTCCTCCAAAAATCTTCCGGTGCTCCAAAAGCTTGGGTTTGGTGCGTTCAATTTCGGCATTCGGCTGACCAAGGTATTCTTTCCCACAGCAATTGGCGCTTGCCTATTCTCGACCCCCGATATCCATAGCGCAATCGGCGGATTTGATGAACGGATCCAGCTCTGTGAAGACTGCGACTACGTCCTGCGCGCTTCAAGTCGCAAAGAACACAAGCAGATCATCATCTCTCAAAAATTTAGATTTGACCCACGACGCTTGGATCAGGATGGCCTCCTGGCCACCGGTCTCATCTACGTTAAAGCAAATCTACGGCGGCTCTTTAGTGGAGAACTGCGCAACCAGGAAATCGCCTACCAATTTGGGCATTATAAGTAGTCTGTCTCTTGGGCGAGTTACTAAGCTCATTGGATACCTTTGGGGGGCTGGCCCTTCTCGCCGCTGTCGGCTTTGGTGATACCCTCATAGGTGTTGGCTTCTTCATCTTTGGCGAGATCGCATTTCTCGCCGCTGGTGCGGCGTACTCTGCGAACGGGTCCAGTCTGCCTGCCGGGCTAGTTCTCTTGGCTGCATGGGCAGGAGATGTCACAAATTTTTTTATTGGTCGGAGCTACGGGCCTCGTTTCTCTGTTCGCTTTCTCAAGCGGCTTAAGCGACGCAAAGCATGGCGGCGCGCTCAAACCGAGATTAGGAACCGGGGAGCCATCTTCGTCGTCATTTCGCGGTTCTTAGGGCCGGTCTCATGGGTAACCCCGTTCCTTGCAGGCACGCTCAATATGCCTTTACGGAGCTTTTTACCTGCCTCAGCATGCGGGGTTACATTGGGCGTTGGGCAGTTCCTATTCCTTGGAGCAATCGGAGCCCAACTCACGAACGCGTTTCTTTCGTTCATTCTTGACCACTTGTCCGTCATCTTCCTCGCCGCACTGATGCTACTGTCAAGCACACTAATCTGGCGGCGCAGCGAACGGCATTGGTCGTTCAAGCTAGCTTAGGCGAGTTGCATGGCGGGAACGGTGTTTCTTGCATCGAACCTGCTGTATTTCTTTGTCCTCAATAGTCACCCCGCGCCCAGCGCTGGTCGTATCCAGTTTCAGTCAGTCTGCGACGCGACCAGCGGTCCATTTCTTGTCGAGACCGGCGACACAAGCCTTCACCTGCCGCAACCCGTAAACGTCATACTGATTTCAGAGACATCTGGCGCTGATCTGATGAAAGCACTTGGCTGGCATCAAAACCTGACCTTTCTGGATGATCTGGGTACCACTAGTTGAGATGACCTACTCCCCCAAAGTATCCGGCATTCGTGGACCTGCTACGGCTTGGGTAGCCGGCCTAAATCGGTAAAGGTGGCTAGGTGTCATCGGAACAGGTGGCCGGATGTCGTCGGAATGACCGGCCGGATACTCCGGAATGCGCACACAGCAGCTGGGTGGCTCGGTCCAAGGATGATGTAACACGTTAATCGGAGAAGAAGTGACAACTCCAGTTGGGTGCAGCGTATCCCGCAACAGCGACAAATCAAGATCAGGCAGCCGAGATTGACCAACTGGAGAGCGAATTCGGCCGCGTACAGATGCTGCATTCCTTGCCCATCGGTGCCAAACCCCGATGCGATATATCCCACGACGACGTGGACGTAACATTCGGGCAATTTAGTTGGGCAGAACCCAGGGGGCCACGCTGTCGACTTGCACAGTACCAAACCCAAAGATCGGTGATACTTGGTGCCTCCCGCTCAAAATACCATAGGCGTTGTGATCCCCAAGACCATGTGCCCACTGGAGCAAGTTGATTTCAGCTTCGATCGCCAATGAATCATCACCGAAACCATCATAACTCATTTCATCTAGTAGGATAAGCCCGGTACAACATCGAACAACTTGATTGAATGCAAAAACAATTCGGGCTGCCGATTCCCTGGCATCTAACCGGTTAGAGACAAAGTCTTCTTCCCATAACGTTCCAAGCAAAAATGCCGCTGGGTAATAGCCAGCGTTTGCGGCAGCGTTCAAATCAGCCAACGCTTTCTCAAACTCAAGATCCGACTCAAAAGTCTGCCCTACTTCGAAAAGGCTTTTAGCCTTGGCGGCATACCCCCGTCCGCGCATAAATCGCATTCTCGCAACATCGGCCACACTGATTCTGCTATCGACAAGCGCAGCACTGCACTCTTCAATAGCCAAGGTAAAATCCAACTCTGCATCAAGTACTGCTTCAAAACGTCTGAAAGGGTCCGCCGCCGAGCTGGCTACCTCATCACAAGAGTTCGACGTGAGGAACGGCTCTCTATGGGTCTCTGCCATAACGTTTGCCATCGCAACATAAGGAAGCTTCAGATCATTGTATAGGCTTAACGCCATGCTACGTTTTGCTTCATCACTTGAATTCAAGTAATGACTTACATAGTCGATTATTGCGTGTCGCGATGCTTCATCATTTCGTTGCTGAATTTGCAGTAGGCTTGTTTTCCAGGCCCAATGGAGTGCTACATCTTTGATATTCGTGGCAGCAGCCGCGTTTTCAAAGTTCGCTATTGCCGAATCTAGCTTTCCATCCGCCAGATCTAGTTTTCCAGCTATCATGAAAAACGAATATGATCCGCTAGCATCCCCATGCATATGAGACAAGTCGCGTAGAAGCAGGGACATTTCTCTAGCAATTGTATGCTCTTTGCCATCCGAAAAAATTCTTTCGCCACCCCACTCTTCGAAATTGAGTAGTTCGTTAATTTTTGATTCAAGAGTATCTATTATCCATTCTGGATTTCTACTTTCCCCAAAACCATCTCGGCCCTGGATGTTAGCAAGTTGATCACCAAGTTCCGTGAGGTAAGGAACGGCCTCGGTAGGGTTACTAGGCACAGCAGAAATAATACTTCGAATAGTTGCAGCATCGAAGTCTAGCGAAACCCGATTGGTAAAATCTCTGCTGTTAGGGTCGAGCTTGATGATCCTTTCTATAGTGTGGTCTAGCCTGTCTCGTTGCGAAGAAACACCAAATTGCGGATCAATTTCCGGAGAAATGTGAAACAAACTATGCTTTAGTACGTTTGCTTGCTCAGATGCCGATATCTTTGGCAGGGGGAAATTGCGTCGGGAAGCCGTTGCAACCACGGTGTCGAAAGTCGCGCCCGGGTTGCTAGGGACAGTTATCTCAAACCAGTCGTCGTGAACCAAAGCGCGGTATCGGTCAGTGCTCATCTCTACACGGCTCACGTTTAGAGACAATTCTACCTTATCTCCGGATCCAACCTCAAAAATCTCGAGCCCGGAGCTTTCCTTAGCGCTTACAATCAGCTCGCCATCGGGTGATGGGACAAGATCGTACACACGGTCAAAATACTCGAGAAACTGGTTGTCAAAAAAGTCGTGCTCTTGGTCACGTAGCAGATACCTGTTAACACTCACATCACCACTTGGGCTATTGTAAGAGGCTCCAAAGAAAGTAATTTGTTCATATTTTGGGTGGTAGTACATCTTTGTAGCGCCATTACATGAGTGCTCCCAATTAAATGAGATATATTCAACACCGCGAACCATGCTGATTGCGGTTGGCTGTAAGACTTTGGGCGTACCGCAAATCGCATGCAGAAATAGGGGCATGCCAGTTTCATCGATTTCAAAGAATCCTGGTGAAATCCGGGTGCTTAAAAATGTCCTCTGTTCTCCCCGGCCCGCTACTTCCGAAACGACCAGGCGTCCTGATGCGTTCCATCCGTGATCTTCGGCATACGTTGGTCCGCAAACAATAAGCCATGCGCTTTTGACTTGTTGTTGCTCGAGGGATAGTAGCAATACATCAGAAGTGGGGGGCTGCCTATCGTCGTAGGGTATGGCATGGAGAGTATTCTCCTGACTAGCACACTCTGAACTGTCAAGGGTTATGGCAAACTTATCTTCGCCTAGGTGCACGACCGCAGACGTCGTGTCATTAAGCGCCGACGTCAGTAGTCTGCCAATCTCCAGCGACGTCTCGGACCCATTCAACTTTATGACAGTGTCCTCTCCAAGTCGTAGTGTGTCATTTTCAGGGTCAAACGCGTTTTCAAGCATCCTAATTGCTAGCTCTGGCTCCTCGTTTAGTGCGTGGTTTGGCTCGACCTCTTCAATGAAACTCAGGTGCGAAATAGAGTTAAGTGCTGCGAAACCTTGATCAGATGATGCTTTGCTTAGTCTCGGCTGGACATTAAACACACGAATTTCGCCAGGGCCTATATGCGGACTTTCCTCAATGCCCAACGGGTCGGTCGATTTCATGATTACCAGGTCGTTGGAAGGCTCATCAAAATAAAGATATGTTGGGATAAACCCAATGAGAAATGATCTGTGAGGGTCCCTCTCACCACTCAGGATTTGTGCAGTGCTCCAAATGTTAATTTGCTCATTAGCGCTGACAGCAACAAACCTGCCGTCTGAACTTACCGCATGCGCGTTGGCTGTAGCGTCTGGCGCGAAGAAAGGAAGCTCAACAACTCCATCCGGAAAGCGGAGATCATCAGGCGAAATTTCGTCAAGCAGGTCCATTTGACCAGTATTTGACTCCACTAGGGAGGGTTCGTTTGGTTCTATCTGGAGTTCATTGGTTTGGATAATTGGTTCGACGGCGGTAACTTCATTCTCGTATCGAGAATTACTCGCTATGAATGGAGCAGGTTCAATTGCTCTAAAATGGTCGGTCGCCGTGGAATTATTTTTAGACTGCGACAGTGCGTATGTACGAATTGAAGCTCTGGCGTCGCGAAACGAGTAGGTTAGGCACAGCGTCATGTCGCGGCTACAGGTGGACGCCTCAAATGTCTCGTCCTCGGCAGGGGGCAATATCTTCGAGAGTATCGCTAATTCCAGCTCCTCAGAATAATCCGGGCTAGAAAGAACACCAAACGCTAATATCTCAGACGCAACGGACTTCGCGACCTCTGATCGTCGCCAGATTCTGTTTATCGGATTTGCAGCGATCCTGCGAAAATCGTCTGACGCTTGATCAAGTTGGCCAAGTCGGAGTGTCGAACGGATATTCGTGAACTCGGCTCTCAGCACGGTGTCGTAAGTGTAGACAGCCGTTGCAGAAGCAATGAACAACAATACCCCAAGCAGGCTCAAAGCGACTCGAGTAATGAGTACTTGTGCCCGATTGCTGCTCGTAATGTATGTCAGTTGCAATGCGGTTGGTGGAAGAGCCCGTTGCGGTTGTCGATCACGCCAGTCTTCCAACTCAGAAAGCGCCGCCCTAGAAAGGCGAAGATCCCAAAACCGTCGCCCCCTATCGTCCCAGGAGGTTGCCCAATCGTGGATCTCAGTTTTTTGGCGCTCCCATTCGATGTTTTTGTTTAACGAATTGACGATTTCTTGAGCATCGCGGTCTGCGTTTAACGAGCTAAACTCGATGAACTGGATCCGTTGAAGTCGACCCGGCACACTCTCAATCGGGGTATCTCTCACGACTACCGGTAGTATGCTTTTTCCTTCAGTTTCAGCCTGATTGATTTCCCAATCACATACATCTGACGCAACAGAGTCTGGACTGATGAGAAATAGTACTCTGTCACATTTCTTTATTAGCTGTAGGAGCCGCTCTTGCCACTTTTCTCCGGCCGAAATGCTCTCTTTGTCCACGAAAATCTCAAAGCCGGCACTGGAGAGACGTTGACCTAGCTGATTGGCAATCTCAAAATCGTTCCGCGAGTAAGAAATGAATATTCGTGTTTGCTTTTTTAAATTGTTTATCATTTTGATCCCCAATGGGGTTACACGCCACACGCCCAACACTGGTGAAGTGAAAAAACCAAATATGTTTCGGCCAATAACTAAAACGGCGACTTCCACCTTCTACACACTTTATCACGGCACGGAGCCAACTGTCCAAAGCGAAATACCCGTGCGCAATTGCACGACGTCATCGGTGGACCCACCTTCGCAGACACAAACCCAGATCGCTTAAGGGGAGGTGGTCAACACCGCCCGATCGATGGGTGGTCAGGCAAGGTCCACATTTGCCGTTCGGATTGAGGTTGAAATCGCAGAGTTCCGCTGTGCTCAAGGGGTTGAGCTGCGCAACGACGTCCTGCGCCCATCCAATCAGCGCCACCAATGTTCAGGGCCATATTCTTCCGGTGGTGTCGTCGCCGCAGGTTAGGATGCGCCCATCCCGCAATCGTAACGCGTCGTATTTTTCGCCTTCATGGCCTATCAGGACATCCACCCAGCACCATCGGCATCCCAAATCCGAACTATGGTGTCGTTGTTCTATGTAAGAATGCGCCTATCCCGCCGCTCCATTGCGCAGAGTTCTTCGCCTTCATGGCCTCTCAGAGCGGGCCCCTCCCTCGGTGCAAATGCCCTTTTTGATCTACGCTTGAGCTACAGTTTGACCTGTTGTGAATGACAGCCCTTAGTTCTCTGGGTGCCGAATCCAAACCGGGTTGGCGTTACTTGTTGGGGCAGGTCTTAGCGATAGGCAAACAAGCCAGTTGCGCGAATGGAGGGCTCCAAAATTCGTCAGACTTGGTGGAAGTCGCATTCTTTCCCGACAGAAGTTGCAAGTCTAACCGGACAAGTCGCAATTCACGACGGACGACACAATGAGATTTTGTGGCTGGGATGGTAGGATTCGAACCTACGGTACACTGTACCAAAAACAGTTGCCTTACCACTTGGCTACATCCCAGCAGCGATGCGCTGAATACTGCGAAGGTGCCATCGGTTCAAGCCCTGTTTGCAAGAAATCTACTATTCCTTGGGGCCGTCTTCACGCAGCAGATCTTCGGAGATATCCATTCCTCGTTCGGCATCCACGATCCGCTCGAGTGCCGCATCATCACTGGCATCGACGGTCTCGACAACTGTGCTTTCGCTGACATCGGGTTGCAGGGTGTCGCGGGTCAATCTGATGGACTGGGTCGCATCTGGAATTGCGACGCCTGAGTCCTGGATGGCCAGTTTCACCTGGCGCAATGCCTCTCCCTTGGCGCGTACGATGGACGTATCGTTCTGATCAACCCAGCCGGTGATCACCAATTCGACCCCTGCAGGATGCATTGCTTCGATCCAGGTTTGGGCTGCTGGTTCTTCCAATACAAAGGGAAGGTTTTGCACCTTGTCTGCAACCAACAGGCGGGTGCCGTGGAGGTCGCAATCTCGTTCGACCATAATACTGAACATGAACCGGCGTTCCGCATTTTGGCTGTAGTTGATAATGCGGCTTTTAAAGACAGTCGCATTGGGAATGCGGATATGGTTGCCGTCAAAAGACAACAAGATCGTGGCCCGACTGGTCAGGCGGATGACCTTGCCAACATCGCCGTTGATTTCGACTGTATCATTTGGCCGGAACGGTTGCCGAAAAGACAGCATCACGGAGGCTATGAAGTTCTCAACCGTGTCCCTGACGGCAAATCCCAAAGCCAGGCCGATGATCCCTGCCGCGCCCAGTATCGTGCTAAGCAGCGCCGTTGCATCAAGAATATCAAGCGCGATGACGATGCCAAAGACGACGAAAGCGATCCGCAGCAACTGTCGGTAGATTTCGGCGATAAACATATTTGGCGCAATACGTTCCCACGGGTTGCGCAAGCGTGCGATTGTAAAGCCAAACAGTACAACAATCGCAAAGGCCGCCGCTGCGATAAGCGCAAGAGGCAGAAAAACGACAAACTGGTCAAAGCGCGCCTGAAACCGTTCAAGCGCGGGGTTGAGCCTTTCGCCGATATCTGCCGTCTCTGTGACCTGATTGCGCACTGCGACTACGCCTTCGACGCGCGCGGCTAACGGGTCAAGCGCCTCTGCTTGCGCGGCAGATGCAGTTGTGCCGCGCAGCGTTACGACACCTTCGCTGACGATAACGGTGATGTCGTCATAGCGGCCAAGCTCGGCTAAAATCTCGCGTATGCGCGTGGCGATAGCTGCGTCTTGCTGGACCGTGTTTTCTGTTGCGATGGGCCCGCTTGCCTCTTGTGCAAGGCTTGGCATCGCCACAGTTAGAAAGAGGGTCACGAATAGAAAGAAACGCATGTCATTAACCTGAATAGATCACGCCGAGACTAGGCCGATGTCGTAAGGCCGGAAAGCCCCTATCAGATGCGCAACGGATCGGCCTTGGCCAAGGCATCGAAAGCCATCAGGCTTTTGACCAAAGCATCCATCTTTTCCAGCGGGATCATGTTGGGGCCGTCAGAGGGTGCGTTATCCGGATCTTCATGCGTTTCGATAAACACTGCAGCGATGCCAAGCGACACCGCCGCGCGGGCCATAACCGGTGCAAACTCACGCTGTCCGCCCGAAGATGCACCTTGCCCACCGGGCTGTTGCACCGAATGCGTCGCGTCCATGACAACAGGATAACCCGTGCGCGCCATGATCGGCAAAGATCGCATATCTGCGACAAAAGTGTTGTAACCAAACGAAACGCCACGCTCAGTCAGCAGAATCCGTTTGTTACCGGTGCTTTCGATCTTGGCGACGACATTTGGCATATCCCATGGGGCGAGGAACTGCCCCTTTTTGACGTTGATCACGGCCCCTGTTTCGCCCGCTGCCAAAAGCAGATCAGTTTGCCGGCACAAAAAAGCGGGGATTTGCAGGATATCGCAAACCTCTGCAACAGGCGCGCATTGGGCGGGTGTGTGGATATCAGTCAGGACAGGGCAGCCGACGCTGTCTTTGACCGCTTGCATGACGGCCAAACCTTCATCAATCCCAAGACCGCGCTTTCCAGATAGGGAAGTGCGGTTTGCCTTATCAAAGCTGCCCTTGAACACGAACTGAGCCCCATGGCTCGCGCAGCTTTCTGCCAATTGGCTGGCGATCATCTTGGCGTGTTCTGCGCTTTCCAGTTGGCAAGGTCCAGCAATCACCAGCAATGGGTGGTTGTTGCTGACCGTCAGCGGTCCGATATCCACGTGATGCATTACGAACTGACCTGTTCGCGCAAGACCGAAACAGTGAGTGAGATCATCAGATAAATTCCCGAGAAGATAAGAAATGAGAGTATCGTGTTTTCGAAGGCCCTTGGGTATGTGGCTTCGTCCGGCGCGATGGGGCGCACGCTTTCCGACAGATAGCGTACTTGGCGATTGGCCTCAATCCGAGCGGTTTCCATTTGGGTCAGCGCCTGTTGGACCATTGCGGATTGAAAGCGATAATCCTCTTCAGCGGTGAGCAAATCGAGGTTGCGTGCTGCTTGCGAAACAGTCGTGTCATCACTGCCGGCCATCTGGCGCCGAATGTCGGCAATCTGCGTCTGCACATTGGCGATCTGATCGCGCAGCGTCTGTACCTGTGCCGCACTGGGGCGTTCCACACTCAGCCGAGCAAGCAGGATCCCTTCCAGTCGATCCTGTTCGGCTTCCAGGGTCGAAATCCGCGCACGTTGGGCTGAAGATTCGCTAAGCGGGTCGATCTGTTGGGTCCGTTCCTGAATGGTCAGCCATTTCTCAAGTGCTTCCTTTCGGCGTCGCTCTGCATCTTCATAGCTGGCCAACGCGCCGCTCATCTGGTCCGCCCGAAGCCGAGCGGTCAATTGATCGACCTGTTCCTCGGCATAGCCAATAAGTGCCTCCGAAAAGCGTTGGCTTGTGTCTGGATCAACTGCGATTACCTCCATCCGGATGATACCCTCGGTCGGGTCATAACTGATGCGGACATGGTCGGTATAAACGCCAAATGCATCTTCATTGGTGGCATCAGCGGGAAGCCGTTGAATCTCATCGATCTCTGCATCGCTGAAATGGGCCTTGAACCCGTGATCGGCATCCAGCCTTAGCATCGCCTCGCGTGAGGCAAGATAGGACTGCACTGCGATACTGTCTTGCTGGGTTGCGATGGACGTGCCTTGGAACAACGTGCCCAATCCGCCGGGCGACGACCCTTGTGCTTGTGCCTGTTGAATGACGATTTCAGAGTTCGTCGCAAACATCGGGGTCGCGACTTTGTAAAAGTACCAGCCCATCAGCGCCGTTGGCAGAAAGACAAACACAGCCAGCCGTGTGAACAACAACGCAAGTTTGCGACGACGGCGTTGGGCAATTTCGCGTTGAATGCGCCGGATTTCTGAAATCTGATTGCTGGGTTTGCGCGGCTGTGACGCCGCTGGCATAATCTCTTTTGGGTCCGTGGTTTCGGGCAGTTGGATGCGGTCAGTGTCGGATTGCCCCTTGCCCCCGTCTTGTTTGACCAGTTCCAGCACTGAATTGCGCTGAAACGGATCAATCCCGGCTTCACGCAGCTTCATCACCGCGACAAAGTCTGATGATGCTTCGATCCCATTTTTCTGTGCCACTCTGCGCGCCATGCGCAATTGCCGCCCTGTCAGGCCCTCTTTGCTGATTGCATCAAGGATTTCCGCTTGCGAGCGCGCCGCTGTTGGTTCTGCGGACTGCGGTTCAGGCTGTTCAGCATCGGGCGCTTGCGTCGCCTCGTTCAGTTTGCCGCGCCTGATGCGGAATTTTTTAACCTTGGGTTTCGTAGTCATAAAGAACCTTCGCCTCTTCCAAGGTATCGAACATGTGTAACTGGCCGTTTTGCAAGACGGCTGCCGAACTGGCAAAGCGTTCCAGTGTGGCCGCTTGATGCGATACGATGATCACCGTCGCCTTTTCCAAACGGTCGCGCAATATCTCGCCTGCCTTGCGATTAAACTCAACATCCGTTGCTCCCGGCATGCCTTCGTCGATAAGATAGATATCGAACTCAAGCGCCAGCATCAGCGCAAAGGAAAAACGCTGCCGCATCCCGCTGGAGTAAGTGCCGACGGGCATTTCAAAGTACTCTTCAATATCGCACAGCCAGCGACAGAATGCCTCGACGTAATCGGGATCAAGGCCGTACAGCCGGGCAATGTAGCGGCTGTTTTCCAATGCGCTCAGCCGACTGACGACGCCGCCCATAAAGCCAAGCGGGAAAGAGATCTTGCAGCCGCGTCTGATCGTTCCTTCGTCAGGTTTTTCCAAGCCCGCCATCATGTTAATCAGCGTGGTTTTTCCAGTGCCGTTGGGGGCCAGTATGCCCAGTGAATTGCCAAGCTCCACACGGAAAGAGACGCGATCAAGGATCACCTTGCGCTGGGTGCCAGTCCAAAAGGATTTGCTGACTTCCGCGAATTCGAGCATGCTGACCTTTGCAATTGCGTTGGGCGATGGAATGCACCAGGTTATAGACCAATTTGATTAACAGCCCATCACAGCCATCTTTTGCATTTGATATCGCAGAATTAAGGCATCATTACAGCACTTTCTGCGCGACCCATCGTGATCAGCAGATTTGCGATGCAGCTTACATCTGTGGGATTTTCTCACCTTTGGCCGTGGCCATCACTGCCGCCGCAATGCGTTTTGCGCGGGTGGCGTCTGTTTTTGCCAGTTTGATCCAGCGCAGCACGTTGCGGCGATAGGACGGTGCGAGGCTGTCCCATTTTTTAAGATCCATGCTCTTTGCCATGTCGTCCGGCACGATCAGGGCATCGACATCATCAAAGAAATTCCAAAGGCCCGATTGTAGGCCTGCGGCAACCGCGGCCTCGCCCGCCGCATGCATTTGGCCTGCCTTGCGCAGGGCGGACACCCTGTCCTTGTAGCTTTGAGACCAGGCCTGCTGCTGACGCGGTGAGATCAGTTGTGCGGTTCGATCCTCATCAACCTTGAACCGGCGTCCATCGATCCAACCATGGGCAAGCAGAGCATCAAGCACGTCATCCCGGCTAACATATTTGTCGGGATGCGCAGCCTTCCAGGTCACAAGGCGTACGCTTTCGGTCTGCGCATGGTTCAAGGCAAACCATGCCCATAGATCTTGCGACGATGTGACTTCCAATTCCGGCATGACCTGCCATAGCTAATGCAAATGACCGAAAGGCAACATGTGCTGCCGCCTTGGGTCAAGCTGCAAAGACGGCGATATGAAGGAAAAACGGATCATACAGGATTTTCAGACACTCATATCCGGGATGCGCACCTGCACTTTGTGCAAGGATCTGCCACTGGGCCCAAGGCCCATTTTTCAGTTGGATGCGCGGGTCAGGGTGCTGATTGTAGGCCAAGCACCCGGGCGGATCACACACGCCAAAGGGCGCCCGTTTGACGACCCATCTGGCGACCGGCTACGCGGCTGGCTTGGGATTGAGCGGGATCGGTTTTATGGCGATCCACGGATCGGTCTTTTCCCGATGGGTTTGTGCTTTCCAGGGAGTGGCCAAGGCGGAGACAAGCCGCCGCCCAAGATCTGCGCCGAGACTTGGCGCACGCCTGTCTTGGCGCAACTTGACCATGTTGCTTTGACTTTGATCCTTGGGGCTTACGCGATCGCGTGGCATTTGCCTGATATGAAAGGCAAATCAGTGGTTGAGGCTGTGCGGTTTACAGCGGCAAACACGAATAACACCTTTGTCATGCCGCATCCCAGCCCACGCAATAACCGCTGGTTGCGGCAAAACCCGTGGTTTGAAGCTGATATTGTCCCGCGCATTCAAACCAAGGTGCGTGAGCTGTTGACACCAGAAGCGTGAGTGGAGCTTGTCGACTTTCGCCACGAATACGTGTTTATCAAATTTTCGAACGAAGGTGGGCGAACAGCAAAGGTGCGCAAGGAATGACTGATCTGGATAATGCACATGCCGCAATGCAAGCAGCCCCCGATGACGATGCGGGCCGCCTCCGGTTTTACGAGCGTTTAGCGGATACCGAATTGTTTATGCTGCTGGATGGTGAACCTGATGGTGATCAGATCACACCAGCACTTTTCGAAGTTGAAGACCAACGCTTTGCACTTGTTTTTGACCGGGAAGAGCGGTTGTCGCAATTTGTGGGCCGCGTGGCCCCTTACGCGGGCTTGCCGGGGCGGGATTTGGTCCGGATGTTGACGGGGCAGGGGATTGGACTGGCGCTGAATTTGGAAGTGGCCCCATCCGCCATGCTGATCCCCGCAGAGGCAGTTGATTGGTTGGTGCAGACCCTGTCCCATGGTCCGGATGAGACCGAGGCGCGGTTGACCGAGATCTTCGCACCGAACGTCCCCGAAGCTGTGATATCGGGACTTGACCGCAAGCTTGCGATTGCCGGTGGACGAGCGCGATTTGCCTATCTGGCTGCTGCGACATACGAGGACGGCGCGAAGGGGCATGTGCTTGTTTTTGTTGATGTGTTGGATGGTTCCGAACAGGCCCTCGCGTCTGCGGCAAGCGAGGCACTGACATTTTCGGGGATCGAGGCAGGTGTGATGGATGTCATGTTCGCGCATGCGTCTGACCCGCTGGCCGCGCATCTGGCCAAGGTAGGACTGCGGTTTGATTTGCCGACGCCTGCGACCCCTGAAATTCCCGGCGCACCCGGCATGAACCCGGAGAAACCGCCAAAATTGCGCTGACGACTGAAAGTCCAATTGATGCGTCTGTACCCCGTACAGAAACTGTACAGATCCTGTACGTACATCCGTCTTGATGTGACAAGGGCCTGAGACCACAGTGGCAAATGTCGCGATGGTTCAAGACACGCGCGGTTTGTCTTGCCATTCTGCAATTCGAAGTCGTGACCAGAGGCGCTGTCCCATGAAATTCCGTTACACTATTCTTTATGTCGACGACGTGCCTGCCGCATTGAATTTCTATCATGCGGCATTTGGGTTTGAGATTTCTTTTTTGCACGAAGGCAAAGACTACGGCGAACTTGTCACAGGAGAAACCAAGCTTGCCTTTGCCGCCAAAGACCTGATCCGGCAATTCGGCGAAGAACCGGCAAATCTGTCGCCGAAAACACCGGCTTTTGGGCTTTCATTTGAAACTGCGGACGTCGTCGGTGATTTAGAGCGCGCTGTCGCTGCCGGGGCGGTGTTGGAGAAGCCCATTGTCGAACAACCGTGGGGTCAAACCACCTGTTCGGTCAGCGATCGTGACGGATACCTAATTGAAATCTGTTCTCCGGTAGACCGCCAGGGGTAGGCAAACGCGAAGATGGCTCGGGTCGTTTTGCAGACCTATTTCTGAGGTTGGAAATCCTTGGTTGCGAGCAATGCCGCCGCAGCAATCATCAACCCACCACACAGCTTGTTTACTAGCCCGAACGAATGCTGCCTTAAGACGCCTGCTGCTTGAATGCCAAGCCATCCCCAAAGCAGCAACATCACCCCATCAACCACAAGATAAGTCATACCAAGAATGATCAGTTGCGGTAGAACGGCCAGACTTGGGTCAATGAATTGTGGGAAGAATGCCCCGAAGAAAACGACAGCGAATGGATTTGCCATCGAAGTTACAAACCCTTGGCGAAACAACCTGCCTGCCTGACCGGATGTGGTTGCTGCAACATCACCGGAATGCTCTTTTGACCGGAAAAGCCCGATACCTATCCAAACAAGATAGATCACACCCAGCCATTTTATCCAAAGGAAGGCGCTGGATGACATTGCGATCACTGCCGCCAGTCCGAACGCTGCTGCCGTCATTTGCAGGCTGTTCGCCGTCAAATCACCCGCGATTGTGAAAGTGCTGCGTCGCAACCCATGACGCACACTATTTGAAATGATGAGCAGTTGGCTGGTGTCAGGTGGGGTCGCAAAGAAAACGGCAACTGCAGCAAGATAGAGCAGGTATGTTTCCAAAGCCATTGTTTCAAACCTTTCTTATTGCTCAACCAAGTTAGGGCAGAGGGTGTCGGGGGGTCAAACATTGCGCCTGTGAAGATATTCATCCATTGCAGTGCGTTCTTTGCACGGCTTATGGACGACCTGGGGCGACGATCCCAACAAATCGGTTGGTGTGGACGCGGACAGAAGACGGCGACAAGCGATGCTAGGTTGAACACAGCTTTACCGCAGTCGTGCTTTTCAGGCGTCTTTAGTCCATCTGGCGACGCTAGGAAACAGCCCAAGTCCCAAGAGCTGGTTGTGCAATGTCATTGCGGATGCAGGCAGTTTTCTGGATACACCTTGGCGTCAGCCGGAACCAATGCTGGCACGCTCGCGTCATATGGGCCTGATCGCTGAAACCGTGCTGTGCTGCAATATCCGCGATAGATTGGTCTGATCCAAGGGCAATCGCAGCGCGTCGCGCCCGCCCTAGAAGGCGCCAGAAATCGGGTGGGGGCAGGTCGCATCGGGCAAGCTGTCTTTGAAATGTGCGGAGGCTGACGCCCAGCTGTTTGGCGATCTTGTTGGCTGATGTTCCGTCCGTGCCAAGTGCTGCGATTGCATCGCTGAGGTCAGTTTGCTTTTGGCTGGCATCTGCAATTACCCCGGTCACATCGCTGGCAGTCATGTGCCGCACATCAACTTGCAGGCCCGGACGAAGCCGATAACCGATCATCTCATCCCCCGGGTTGAGCCGGATGCGGCGTGGCGCGAGGTCGAGCGTTGTCAAAGTGACACGTGTTCCTTTCGATGTCTTATGGATCAAGATATCCCGACAACCATCTGGGAAAACCGTAAATGCCTGGGGCCGGGTGACCCTGCTGCTCCAGCAGATAAAGTCAGATGTTCTAGTAGCCAAGGGATCGGTCTGCTACATAAAGAAATGGATCACCCGCCTCGCCGCGCGCGATGTTTTCGGCAATAACCTCTGCTGCTGTTTCCGGTCGTGTGGTGGAGGCGATATGTGGTGTGACAGTCACCTGCGGATGCGCCCAAAACGGATTTGCGGATGGCAGCGGCTCGGTTCGGAAAACATCGAGTGTTGCATGCGCGACCTGTCCGCTATCGAGGGCATCGATCAGGGCATCATCATCGATAAGTGGCCCGCGTCCGGGATTGATGATGAAAGCACCCCTAGCAAGCAGGGCGAGGGTATCGCGATTCAATATGTTTTCGGTTTCGGGCGTTTGCGGCAGTAGCAGGATGACGATTTCGGCACCTGTGAGCGCTTTGATCAAACCCTCCTGGCCATGTAGGCAGCGGATATTGGGGATGTCTTTCGCGCTGCGGCTCCAGCCGGTCACAGGGAAGCCAAGGTTGTGCAGTGCTTGGCCGCAAGCCGCCCCCAATGCACCGATGCCAAGAATTGTGACAGGGCGGTGTTTCGCCACCGGCGGAAAAATAGAGTCACGCCAGATGCCATCCTGTTTGGTGATATGCGCGTCAATGCCAAGGTGGTGGCGCAAACTATGCCCTGTGACCCATTCGACCATGCCGCTGGTCAGGCTGTTATCAACAAGGCGGCAAAGCGGCTGCGTCAACGTTGGGTTATCCACGACCGTTTCGACCCCGGCCCAGAGGCTCATCACAGCTTTGGTTTTTGTGTAAGGGCTGAAATCGGCGACGGGGCCATTTGGCGCGAAGACGATGTAATCGACTGTTTCGGGGTCGTGGTCGCAGGAAAGATTTGCCGTTAGCCCGGCTTTGGTAAAGGCTGCATTCAGAGGGGCTTCGTATTCGTCCCAGCGGTCGGGCTGTGCAGAGAAGAGGATGTTGAGCATGGGGACCTTAGAAATAGGTTCCGGATCATGTCCGGGACGGCGTTAGCGTGGGCGGTGGACGTGCGCGCTTTGTACAAGACCGAAGGCAACCAAAAGAACCAGCATCGCCGACCCGCCGTAGCTGACCAATGGCAGTGGCACTCCGACGACGGGGGCAAGGCCGGTGACCATGGCCATGTTCACGGCGAAAAACAAAAAGAACGTCATCGCGATCCCCAACGTAAGGAGCGATGCAAACCGATCCCGGTTACCGAGTGCCGAGATAATGCAGAAGGTGATGATCAACAGGTAAAGTATCAGCAGCGTGAATGCGCCGACAAACCCGAACTCTTCTGCGAGGGTGGTAAAGATAAAGTCCGTGTGTTTTTCGGGCAGAAAGTTCAGTCGGCTTTGTGTCCCCTGCATAAAGCCGCGACCCGTCCAGCCGCCCGATCCCAGCGCAATTTTCGCTTGGGTGATATGATAGCCTGCGCCAAGCGGGTCGTTCGCGGGATCAAGGAATGTGTCGATCCGCCGGTATTGATAATCTTTCAAAAGCTGCCAGGGCGTGCCGCGGCTCTGGAACACGGCCACGATCCCAGCGATACCCGTGCCAACGACGGTCGCAAAATAGGCCCAATGTACCCCGGCCAAAAACATTACGGCGGCTCCGCCCATCAGCAACAGCAGTGATGTTCCAAGATCCGGTTGGTTCAGCACCAGGGCCACGGGTGCCAGGATGAAGATGACCGGAAGCGCGACCCAAAGCGGATGGGAGGTTTTGTTATTTGGCAGCCAATCGTAATAGGCGGCAAGGAACATCACCAGGGTGATTTTGGTCAGCTCGGACGGTTGCAGACGCATGAAACCAATGTCGATCCAGCGCTGGGCGCCTTGGCGGACCTCGCCAAAAAACTCCACGCCGAGCAATAGCACAATCGATCCTGCGTAAGCGACAAATGCCATGTTCCGCCAGAACCAGATCGGCACCATTGCGACAAAGAGCATCAGCGCAATACCTAGTGCGAACCGTTTCATCTGCGGTTCGACCCAAGGTGTTGTTGACCCGCCGGCGACCGAATAAAGCATCAGGAAACCAAAACACGCGACGGCGATGATCAGCATGATAATCGGCCAGTTGAGATACCAAAGCTTACGAAAGCCGGTGGGCGTGAATTTGGTGTTATACTCTAAATAGCTCATACCCGGCTGCGCCCTTGCGCCCCCGGTGGGATGCGCGCATTGATCCGACGCTGTTGCTCGGCGATCTGGTCGCGGATGCCGGAAGGGTAGGCTTCAAGTGGGGGTGGCCCGCCATATTGCGCTTGCAGCAGGATGTCACGCGCGATGGGGGCCGCTGCGCGCGAGCCGCTGCCACCATGTTCGACGACGACCGCGCAAGCATAGCGCGGTTTGTCGTAAGGTGCGTAGCCGACGAATAGCCCGTGGTCGCGGCGTTCCCACGGCAGGTCTTCGTTTTTTGTGACGCCGGCGGCACGCTCTTCAGGCGTAATGCGGCGGACCTGGCTGGTGCCGGTTTTACCGGCCATCTTATGTGCTTCATCTATGATGCGCGAGCCGTAAGCCGTGCCGCGGCGGTGGTTGCAAACATCTTCCATTGACGCTCTGATACGGCGCAAGGTGTTTTCGTTCAGGCCAAGGCTTTCGCCAAGGCCCGAGGGCTGTTCGATCCCGTTTATGAGTTTGATCAGCCGTGGTGTCACTTCACGCCCGGTGGCGAGTCGCGCCATCATGACAGCCAGTTGCAACGGAGATGACAGAACATAGCCCTGGCCGATAGAGGCGTTAACGGTGTCTCCGATCCGCCAGTCTTCGCCGCGCACTTCAGCCTTCCATTGTTTGTCAGGCGCAAGCCCCTGAGCCACGGCGGAAAGCGGCAGGTCGTGGCGGATGCCAAGGCCAAGCTTGCGCGCCATTTCGGCCATTTTGTCGATCCCGACGCGCTGGGCGATCTCGTAGTAGTAGCAATCGCATGACTGTTTCAGGCTTTCATGCAGGTTCATGTTGCCATGCCCGCCGCGCTTCCAGCAGTGGAAGCGAATGTTGAAAACATCTGTAAAGCCTGGGCAATATACGGTTTCGTCAGGGGCGACGTGGCCCTCCTCCATTGCCGCGAGCAGCGTGACCATCTTGAAAGTAGAGCCGGGCGGGTAGGTGCCTTGGACCGCCTTGGCGGCCAATGGCCTGTACTTGTCTTCGTTGAGCGCTTTCCAATCGGTCGTCGAGATGCCGCGCACAAAGAGGTTGGGATCAAACGCCGGGGCAGAGGCCACGGCGCGCAAGTCGCCATTTTCAAGATCGATGACCACTGCACCTGCGCTTTCACCGTCCATCCGCGCCTGCACGTAGGATTGCAGACGACTATCGATGGTGAGCTGGATGTCCTTGCCAGGGTCGCCCTCTTGCCGATCAAGCTCGCGCATGATGCGGCCAGCGGCATTGACCTCGATACGGCGGTTGCCTGCTGAACCGCGCAGTGTTTGTTCAAGCTTATTCTCGGCTCCGGTCTTACCGATCTGGAATTTAGGGATCTGGAGAAGAGGATCGGGGTCTTCAATGCGGCTGAGGTCATAATCGCTGACCGGGCCAACATAGCCGACCACATGGGCAAGGTCAGCGCCCCAGGGATACACACGGCTAAGGCCGACTTCTGCCTGAATGCCGGGCAAGGCGGGGGTGTTGAGGTTGATTTCCGCCACATCTTCCCATGACAAGCGGTCGGCGATGGTGACCGGGACGAAGGGTGAACGACGCCGCATCTCTTCCATGGCGCGGGTCAGGTCATCGGGATCGATTTCGACAATCTCGGTCAGTTTGGCAAGAACTTCGCCCACGTCGCCTGCATCTTCGCGGACCATGACGACGCGGTAATTTTGTTCATTGTCGGCGATGGGGATGCCATTGCGGTCAAATATCAGCCCCCGTGCCGGAGGAAGGAGGCGGATGTTGATGCGGTTTTCTTCGGCCAGTAGCCGGAATTCATCAGCCTGCTCTACCTGCATGGATTGCAACCGCCAGCCAAGCGCCCCGATCACGCCAAGCTGCACGCCCCCCATGACTAGGGCCCGCCTGCTGATGGTGCGGGCGCTCTCGATGATATCTTTAGGCGGTCGCTTCACATCCTTTGTCCTCGGCTGCCAATTTCACCCGGGGCAGAGCGGCTGACCCCGAAAATGAAATGCGCAATCAGCACGATAACGGGATAGATCGCAATTGTGGCGATCATTTGAATAAGCGTCAGACCAAGCGGAGCCTGCGGGACCATGGTCATGAATAAAACCAGTCGGTTCATCAGTGTAATCGCGACGATCCCGATAGTGATCGTTCCCCATTCAACCATCAATGGCATATTGCGGAAATCGCGGTTCTGGCGGCGGATCGTCTCAGTCAGGATAACAACGAGTGCGGCCCAGAGGCCGGGTGGGCGTTGAAACAAAAGATCAGCGACCAAGAACAAGAAGCCGATAACGAGCACGGGCAGATAATGTGGTTTGCGGGCAACCCAGACAAGCGTGATCACCAATAATAGATCAGGCGGCGCCCAGCCAATGGGTTGCATGTCGAGTGGCACAAGCTGCGCCACGATGATGACAAAGGCCAGCGCCATGAAAATGCAGCGGTTGGTCCATGTCCGGGCGTCTGCGCGTTCAGCCATCACCTACCTCAGATGTTGTCAGGGCGGATGGTGTGAGGGCGGCGGGGCCGAAGAATTCGGCCTCGGGGGCAAGCAGATCGGTCGGATCGGGAATGTCCTCATGCGGTTGCGAACGCAAGACGCGCAGGAATTCGAGCCGCTGGTAGTCGGCCGCCAATCGCACGCGCAGACGGTTGTCGGTGCCAAGTGCTACCTGCCCCACAAGCAGATCGGCGGGAAAAACCCCGCCATCGCCGGACGATACAACCCGGTCGCCGGGGCGGACCATGCTGGTGTCTTCAAGGAATTCAAGCGGTGGGTTCAGCGTGTTGTCGCCCGCAAGAATGGCCTTTTGCCCAGATGGTTGGATTGTCACAGGGATCCGGCTGGACGTGTCGGTCAGCAGCATCACGCGGCTGGTGTTTTGCCCGACACCTGCGATGCGCCCGACAAGCCCGATCCCGTCCATCGTGGGCCAGCCATCGATGATCCCGTCGCGTGCGCCAACATTGACCAGTACGGATTGCCGGAAAGGCGAGCCGCTGTCTGTAATCACCACGCCTGTGACGTAGGTCAGCTGCGGATCAAGGCTGACATTATTCAGATCAAGCAATTTGGCGTTTTCCTGCTCTAGTTGGAGCGCCGCCTCTTTCCATGCTTTCATCTGCTGCAATTCGCGGCGCAGGTCCTGGTTCTGAGCGCGCAATTGCTGGTAGCTTTCAAAATCGCTGATCAAATTGACGACGCCATTGATCGGTGCCATCGCCCATTCAAAAGAGGGGACAAACTTGTCAATCGCCTCGGCCCGCAATCGTTCCGCCCGCGGGCTGTCTATCCGCCAAAAAAGGAATATTCCGAACAGCACCAACACCAACAGCCCGACGGCCAAGCGGCGGATCGGGCCGATATAGTCTTCGCTGTTCTTATCCTTTGCCAAGACGCTCCTCGGGTCAGGTTAACTGTCGTAGTCGATGACGTGCCGGAGTTGTTTTTCGTATTCTAGCGCGCGGCCCGTGCCCAAGGCCACACAATTGAGTGACTCGTCAGCAACCGAAATGGCCAGGCCTGTTTGTTCACGCAGCGCGAGATCAAGCTGACCCAGCAGAGCGCCGCCACCCGTGAGCATCACACCACGGTCGACAATGTCAGCTGCAAGGTCGGGTGGGGTGGCTTCGAGGGCCGTCATCACTGCCTCGCAGATGGACTGCACTGGTTCGGCGAGCGCCTCGGCCACTTGGGCCTGGCTGATTTCTGTTTCCTTGGGTACGCCGTTTAGCAGGTCACGGCCGCGAATATGCATAGATTGTCCGCGTCCGTCATCGGGCATGCGGGCGGTTCCGATAGAGGTCTTAATCCGCTCAGCAGTCGACTCCCCGATCAACAGGTTATGCTGACGACGCAGGTAGTTGATGATCGCTTCATCCATGCGGTCGCCGCCGACGCGGACGGAGCGCGCGTAAACGATATCGCCCAGGGACAACACCGCGACCTCGGTCGTTCCGCCGCCGATATCGACGACCATGTTGCCGGTTGGATCGGTGATCGGCATGCCGGCCCCGATGGCCGCAGCAATCGGTTCGGCGATCAGCCCTGCGCGACGTGCGCCGGCGGACAGGACGGATTGCCGGATCGCGCGCTTTTCAACGGGCGTGGCACCATGCGGGACGCAAACGATGATCTTGGGTTTTGAAAAGGTAGAGCGACGGTGCACCTTGCGGATGAAGTGCTTGATCATCTCTTCGGCTACGTCAAAGTCGGCGATGACACCGTCGCGCATGGGCCGGATTGCTTCGATACTGCCGGGGGTTCTGCCGAGCATCAGTTTCGCGTCTTCGCCCACGGCAAGGACTTTCTTCACGCCCTCTTTGACGTGATAGGCGACAACTGAAGGTTCGGACAGAATGATACCCCGGCCTTTAACGTAGACCAGCGTGTTCGCTGTGCCCAAATCAATCGCCATATCCGATGAAAACAATCCGCCGAAGCCTGCCATGCCCTTGGTCTTTCCCACTTGCCCGTTTTTGCCGCGCAGTCCCATAGCGCAGCGTCCAAAGGCTTATAAGGCGGGTTGCGAATAGAGAGAACCCCTTGTGAAAAAGAACCCGGCGGCAATCTGCTGCTTGTCTTTTTCATACGCAATATTCGGAAGAAAGCGTGTATTGATGTAGTTGAATTATACTTTTTCAACATATGATGTGACTGATCTGCCATTCGCGGTTCATTGTTCTGTATCCGCAAACAAAAAAGGCGACCCGAAGCTTCGGGTCGCCATTGTGGAAACGAGTCGCTGTGGCTGGGTTCATGCGTCCTTGTAGCTGACACCTTTGACGTCATAACCCGGTTCCGATTGCTCGCGTCGCACCAGCAAACGGTTGAGCGCATTGATGTAGGCCTTGGCGCTGGCCACGACGGTATCGGTGTCAGCGGATTGACCTGTCGCGATCCGCCCGTCTTCTTCCATTCGCACCGAAACTGTGGCCTGCGCGTCGGTGCCTTCCGTGACCGCGCTGACTTGATAGAGCTGTAGCCGTGCCGCGTGAGAGAACAGCGACTTCACCGCGTTGAAGGTGGCGTCTACGGGGCCGTCTCCCGTGGCCGATGTTTCAACATCGGCACCGTCGATCTCCATCACCATGTCGGCCGTCTGTGGGCCGTCGGTTCCGCAGACGACGCGCAGCGACTTCAGTTTCAACCGGTCATCGCCGCTGTCGTTCTGGTAAACCAGCGCCATCAGGTCGTCATCAAAGACTTCTTTTTTGCGATCGGCCAGGTCCTTGAACCGGACGAACACATCGTTCAGCTGATTGTCGGCCAGATCGAAGCCCAGCTCGGTCAGCTTCGCCCGCAATGCGGCGCGGCCTGAATGTTTGCCCAAGGGCAGGGACGTGCCGGAGAGGCCCACATCCTCGGGCTTCATCACCTCGAAGGTTTCGCGGTTCTTCAGCATTCCGTCCTGATGGATACCACTTTCATGGGCAAAGGCGTTCTTGCCGACGATGGCCTTGTTGAACTGCACCGCAAAACCCGACACCGTCGCGACCCGGCGTGAGATGTTCATGATCTTGCGCGTGTCGATTCCCGTTTCGAACGGCATGATGTCGCCGCGCACTTTCAGGGCCATCACGACCTCTTCCAGTGCCGTATTACCGGCGCGTTCACCCAACCCGTTGATCGTGCATTCGATCTGCCGCGCGCCGCCTTCGACGGCAGCAAGGCTGTTCGCCGTCGCCATGCCGAGGTCATTGTGGCAGTGGGTGGCGAAGATGACTTCATCTGCGCCGGGGACCTTTTCGATCAGCATGCGGATCAGATCGGCGCTTTCCACCGGGGCGGTGTAGCCGACCGTGTCAGGAATATTGATTGTCGTCGCACCCGCCTTGATCGCGATTTCGACAACGCGGCACAGATAATCTTCCTCGGTCCGGGTTGCATCCATGGGCGACCATTGCACGTTTTCGCACAGGTTGCGGGCATGGGTGACCGTATCATGGATCCGTTCGGCCATTTCGTCTTGGTTCAGGTTCGGGATCGCCCGGTGCAGGGGGGAGGTGCCGATGAACGTATGGATGCGCGGGGATTTGGCGTGTTTCACGGCCTCCCAACAGCGGTCGATATCCTTGTAGTTGGCCCGCGCCAGTCCGCAGATCGTGGCGGATTTGGCTTGGGTTGCGATGTCGCTGACGGCCTTGAAGTCGCCTTCGGACGCGATGGGAAACCCGGCCTCAATGATATCGACGCCCATTTCGTCCAGAAGTTCGGCGATCTCCAGTTTTTCGTCATGGGTCATCGTTGCGCCAGGGGATTGTTCGCCGTCGCGCAGGGTGGTGTCGAAGATCAGGACTTTATCCTTGGTCATGATCATGCTCCTTCAAATATGGTCTTTGGCGGCTGCGGGTCGGTCCGCATCGCCTGAATTGGGTTCGCCTTTGGGTTCGATCAGAAGCACTTTGACCTCTTTCTCGGCTCGGGGGCGGTGTACGACGCCTTGGGGGACAATGAAAAGCTCTCCCGCGCCGACTTTCACGCTGTCCTGGCCTTCGAGGTCCATGAACATTTCGCCTTCGAGGACGAGGAAGAAGTCGTCGGTGGTGTCGTGCTTGTGATAGGGAAATTCGCCCTGAAACTTCACGACCATGACGTCGTTGTCGTTATAGGCGGAGACCACCTTGGGGTCCCAATGTGTGTTAAACAGGCTGAGCTTCTCAGCAAGATTGATGGCATTCATGATGTGTTCCTTAGCGTGGTTGTGCTGGCGCTGGTCCCCTCTGAGCGGTCGCGCCGAAAGGCACGCTCAGAGGCAGCTAAGGAGTAGGATGTCGCGCAGAAGCCGCCCGTTGGGGGCATCGCTTGTGATATTTGCGCGGTTCAACATAAGACGGACTATACAATTGTTTCGCGCGTTGAAAAGTGTGGAATGCCTCCGGCGGGAGTATTTTTGGCAAGATGATGGGCGCGCCTTGATTCAGAACATCAGGCAGTCGGGTCCGGGTGGCAGTGGATCTGATCCTGCAGGAAGCGTTGGCTGGTAGTCGAAGGACGCGATGCTGGCCCCGCCGTCGAATGCGATGAAAAGCTGGTTGGACCCTGGACGGAGCGCGATGCCTTCGGGGTCACGGCCATAAGGGATGAGGGAGGTTGTTCCAAGCAGCGTGCCTTCGCTGTCGAATTCGTAGAGGCTGTTGGTGCCTTCCCAATCATCCACGATCAGCAGGTAACCGGTGCGCGGGTCGTAGGCGATGCCTTGGGCCTCGGTCAGGGGCGGGTCGAGGTTGAGCGTGTTGATTTGTCTTTGGACCGTGCCATCGGGGTTGAGCCAGGTCATCCGTTCGGGGTCGTCTTCGACCATGATGATGGTGCCGTCGCCCGTGACGGTCAGCCCTTCGGTATCGGCCCAGTTCATGCCGAGCTTGAATGGCTCGGCCAGCGGCACGCCGTCTTTGGTGATCCGTTGCATGCTTCCGAACCCGTCGCCAACAAGCAGGTGATCGTCCTCGATTGTGATGGCTTTGATCCGTGACAAATCGCTGGAGATACGGCGGAGTTCGTCGCCTTGCAGGGTGACGAGGATGACCTCTGGCCCTTCATTGGCGATCCAGAGGCCGCAGAATGTGGGATCATAATCGAGGCTGGCGGGGCGGTTGAGGTCGTAGCTGGTTTGATAGGTCAGATCGAGGGAGGCCAGCGGCGTGGCGGTAAGACAAAAACAGGTGATTAAGGTGCGCATCGGCCTCTCCTTGTTCCCTTCAGACGTGGCGCTAGGTCGCTTCAAGTCAAAAGGGAGTTTTGCATGCGCGCGTTGGTGATTGGGGTCAGTGGTGGGATCGGGTCGGCCATTTCCGAGCGATTACAAAAGGATGGGTGGGATGTGACGGGGCTGTCGCGTTCTGTCGACGGCTTTGATGTGGGTAATGAGGCTTCGGTGCAGCGGGCGCTGGAACGGCTGGAGGGGCCGTTTGATCTGATCTTTATTGCTGTGGGGATTTTGGCACCGCTTTGGGGTGCGCCGGAAAAGACGATCACCGCGCTGAAGCATGATGATATGGCGCGGGTGTTTCAGGTGAACACGATTGGGCCAGCCTTGATCTTGGCGCATGCTGCGCGGTTGTTACCGAAGGATCGGCGGGCGGTCGTGGCGACGTTGTCGGCGCGTGTGGGGTCGATTGGGGATAACCAGATTGGTGGGTGGTATTCTTATCGTGCGTCCAAGGCCGCGCTGAATCAGATCGTGCACGGCGCGGCGATTGAGCTGGGGCGGTCGCATAAGCAGTCGATATGTGTGGCGTTGCATCCCGGGACTGTGGAGACGCCGTTTACGGCGAATTACGCAGGACGGCACAAGACTGTGCCTGCGGCGGACGCAGCGCGGAACTTGCTGACGGTAATTGATGCGCTAACACCGGAACAGTCGGGCGGATTTTTTGACTATGCGGGTCAGGAGATTGTCTGGTGAGGCTGGTTCTTGTCTTGGGTGACCAGCTTTCGGCGGGCCTGTCGGCCCTTCTCAAGACCGACAAGGCAACGGATGTTGTTGTAATGGCTGAGGTGATGGGAGAGGCGTCTTATGTGCCGCATCATCCCAAGAAGATCGCGTTTACCTTTTCCGCGATGCGCAGGTTTGCCGAATGGTTGAGAGGTGAGGGGTGGCAGGTCGCCTACACGCGCTTGGATGATCCCGAGAATACCGGGTCGATTACCGGGGAGTTGATCCGCCGGGCGTCGGAATATGGTGCAGTCGGGGTGGTCTATACCGAGCCGGGGGAGTGGCGATTGATTGAAGCGCTGGCCGAGATGCCACTGAAGACCCATTGCCTGCCTGATACGCGGTTCATTGCGTCCCATCAGGAATTTGAAGACTGGGCCAAGGACCGCAAGCAATTGCGCATGGAGTATTTCTATCGCGAGATGCGCCGCAAGACGGGTCTGCTCATGGATGGCGATCAGCCGGAGGGGGGCAAATGGAACTACGATCACGACAACCGCAAACCGGCCCCTGATCAGGTGGATTTTGTCGGGCCTTTGCGGTTTGCGGCGGATGAGGAGGTGCTTGATCTGGTTGCAAAACGGTTCGGCGACAATTTCGGTAAGTTGCGCCCGTTCTGGTTCGCCACTGATACGGATCAGGCGCAGGACCAACTCAGCCATTGGGTTGAAGGCGGTCTACTCAAGTTTGGTGACTTTCAGGATGCGATGCTGAATGAGCATCGGTTTCTCTATCACTCATTGATCAGTTTCTATCTGAACGCAGGGCTTTTGGACCCGCTGGATGTATGCCAGCAGGCCGAAGCGGCTTATCGTGGGGGCCACGCCCCGCTGAATGCCGTCGAAGGGTTCATCCGCCAGATTATCGGGTGGCGGGAATATATGCGCGGGATCTATTTCCACGAAGGACCTGACTATGTGGGCCGTAATGCGCTCGGCCATACGCGCGCGCTGCCCGCCATGTATTGGGGTGGTGAGACGAAGATGAACTGCATGGCGAAATCAGTCGCGCAGACACACGATGAGGCCTATGCCCATCACATCCAGCGTCTGATGGTCACCGGGAATTTCGCGTTGCTTGCGGGCGTTCATCCAGCAGAGGTCCATGAATGGTATCTGGCCGTTTATGCGGATGCCTATGAATGGGTCGAGGCCCCGAATGTGATCGGGATGAGCCAGTTTGCAGATGACGGGATCATTGCCTCAAAGCCCTATATCTCGTCCGGCAACTACATTCACAAGATGTCGGATTATTGCGGGTCTTGTGCCTACCGGGTGCAGGATAAAACGGGTGAAAAGGCATGCCCGTTCAATCTGCTTTATTGGCACTTCCTTGATCGGCATCGCGCACGATTTGAGGGTAACCCGCGCATGGGCAATATGTATCGGGTCTGGGACAGAATGGCCGATGAACGGCGAGAAACTGTTTTGCGCGAGGCCGACGCTTTTCTGGCAAAGGTGGATGCTGGTGAATTAACTTGATCCTTTGTCATGATCAGTGTCGTGTTGGTGCCGGCTAATTCGATGCCATAGCAATTTGACGGTTTTCAAGATTTGGAAATCGATGGATAAAACGAACTGCAAACGACTGTTTTTTTAGTTGTAGCTGTGATCGTTCAAATAGTTTTCGATACTCTTCAAGCTGTCAAACGCATCTTTTCCAGCAAGTGACTGCGCCATCTATTTTCCCAAGCCTTTCAATAATGTGGATGCAATACAACACACTCTCAAATGCTGTAAACGCTGTTTGACCAACGACACAGATCATGCGACGGTTCTGATCCGGAATCATTATTATTTTAGGAAGCGTTATGACGAAAGATAACGAGAAAAAAAGCCTTGAGATGCGCGTCGCTGATTTGGAGGACAAGCAAAGAGGTTTGAATATTACCGATGAAGAAATGGCAACTTACACCAAAGTTGCTACTGCTTTGGGGGCATGCGTGCAAGCAGCGGCTTGCGTATCGCCGAACGCTTGCGTGCAGGCTGCCGCATGTGTGTCGCCGAATGCTTGTGTTCAGACTGCTGCTTGCGTGGCCTCAAGCGCCTGTGTTGCCCAAGCGGCGGCATGTGTGTCGCCAAATGCCTGTGTACAGGCTGCCGCCTGCGTGGCTGCACCGAATGCATGTGTGAATGCAGCTGCTGCCTGCGTGTCAATGCCTGCCGCCTGCGTACAACCTGTTGCCGCTTGTGTTGCCGCTGCCGCTTGTGTTGCACCAAACGCATGTGTGCAGGCTGCTGCATGCGTCGCGCCAGGTGCATGTGTACAGGCTGCAGCGTGTGTTGCCCCGAGTGCATGCGTGCAAGGAAGCGACGACAAGAAAACTGACTGAACGATCAGTCTCATTTACTGATTTTGATGTGACGGGTCGCGATTTGCTGGCCCGTCACTTACATTGTAACGACTGATTTGATTTCCGTAGACTGCTTTTTGCAGATTTTATCCAACAATTGCCGCTTTGTTGGTTCGCAATCAATAATAGGCCTATGTTTCACATTGTCTGGCGTGTTAAAGGCCGTGTTGGGGGTGTTGGAAGCATATCGACCTGATCAGGTTGCGCTTTCTTTTTTGGAGCTTTGGGCGGCATGTCAGACATCGGCGCATGGCTGGAAGAACTTGGCCTATTGAAATACCAAAGCGTTTTTGACGACGCTGAAATCGATTTTGATATATTGCCAGAGTTGCGCGAAGCAGATCTTGCTGAGCTTGGGTTGCCACTTGGACCGCGGCGCAAGATCTGGTCAGCGTTGATGCGCATGACGGAAGCGGGTCACGTGCATGATGCTCCTGTTGGGTCTCCAAAAGCTCTTGCCTTGTCGGCCACGCAGGCAGAACGGCGCCATCTGACAGTGATGTTCGTTGACCTTGTCGGGTCGACAGAGATGGTGATGCGGATGGACGCCGAGGACATGCGCGGGATCATAACCCGATACCAAAAGGCTGTCGCAAGTGTTGTCGACGATTTTAGCGGTTTTGTCGCGACGCTGCTTGGTGACGGTATGCTGTGCTATTTCGGTTGGCCACATGCAAATGAGGATGACACGGACCGTGCGGTGCGGGCTGGGCTTGCTGTCATTGAAGCCACCAAAAAAATCACGACCCCGGATGGCACACCACTTGCGTCGCGCGTTGGAATTGCCTCCGGTATCGTGGTTGTGGGTGACTTGACCGGCGGCGCCGCGCGTCAAGAGGCGGCTGTCGTTGGCGAGACCCCCAACCTAGCTGCACGTTTGCAGGGTATTGCCGCGCCAAATCAATTGGTTGTTCCCGCAGATGTGCTGCCGCTTCTCGGTAACAATTTTGAATTCAAGCCGCTGGGTCAACAAACGCTGAAGGGTGTTGGCTGGGCTGTCGAAGCGTTTGCGGTTGAGGGCGAAAATTTTGTCGAGAGCCGTTTTTTCGCGCGACGGGCAGGGGCGATAATGCCCATGGTTGGCCGCAATCGTGAAGTTGACGTGGTCATAGACCGTTGGTCTGAAGCCGCAGCAGGCCGCGGACAAATGGTCTTGATCACAGGCGAAGCGGGGATCGGAAAGTCCCGGATCGTTCAGTCGATTGTCGATGTTGCCGCGCTCAATAATCATACGCGGGTTTTCTTTCAGTGTTCACCTTACCACGCCGATAGCGCCTTTTACCCCTTTATTCAGCAGTTAACCCACGCCGCTGGCATTTTGCCGCAAGATACGCCAGAGATGCGGTTGGATAAGATTGAGGCGGTAACTGACGGCGATCTGAAACTGGCCGCGTTAATTGCATCAGTGTTGGGAATTGATCGGTCGGACCGGTATCATCATACTGATCCGTCTTCAGCAGAACATCGCGCGTTAAAGATGAAAGCTGTTGTGGATTTCTGCATGAAAGATGCAGCAAACAAGCCGCTGTTACTGGTTTTTGAGGATCTTCACTGGATCGATCCGACCTCTTTGGAAGTTATTGATTTGCTCTTGGCGCAAACGGCGACATCAAAGATCATGATATTGGCGACCTGTCGCCCGAGTTTTGCCCCTGCGTTTGCTGCGGATACGATTGTGACACAGCTTAAGTTGGGTCGTTTGGGGCGAGACGAGATCTACGCCATCGTTGCCAAGTTGACGAACAATAAGACGCTCCCGAATGAAATTATGAAAGTCATCGCGCATCGGACCGACGGTGTACCACTGTTCGTTGAGGAACTGACCAAGACGATCCTCGAGTCAGGCGCTCTGTCGGATGTGGGTGATCGCTATGTGATAAATGGTGCGTTAGGCGACATTGCCATTCCCGCAACACTGCATGACAGTTTGATGGAGCGGTTGGACCGTCTGGGCGAGACCAAGGACATTGCACAGATCGCTTCATGTATCGGCCGCGATTTCAGCTACCGCTTGATTGCAAAGGTGGCGGATCGTTCGTCGGAGGCGCTGGACGAAGCGCTTGATAAGCTTGTCGCGGCAGAACTGATACAGCGCCATGGTGTGGACCGCGAAGCCAGTTTTGTTTTTAAGCACGCCCTGGTGCGAGACGCCGCATACGAAAGTCTTCTGAAAGAGGTACGCCGTAAGTTTCACAAGCGGATTTTTGATGCGCTTGAGGTGGAAATCGAAACTGCACCTGAATTGCTGGCAACCCATGCCGAGGCGGCGGGTCTGACCGATCAGGCAATCACGTTGTGGGAAACGGCGGGAAATTCAGCGATTGCGCGTCCCGCTTACAAGGAAGCCGGCGCACATCTTCGGCGTGCCATTACCCTAAACAGACCAAAGGTTGAAGCGGGTGACCAAGACGCGGTCATGAAAGCGATCGCACTTAAAGTGCAGCTGTTTGTGGCGCTTGCACCTGAAAAAGGGCTTTGGGCAGATGAAGCGTTGGTCGTGTTGGAAAGCGCATTGGCCCTTGCCGATAAAGTCGAAGAGAACCCGCTGCGTGGGGACATCATCTATGGCCTGTTATTGATCACCTATTTCCGTGGTAACCTGACGACAAGCATTGTGCGCGCGGATGAATTGATCGAACTCGCGCAGGCGTCAGGGGATACAGCCCAGCTTTTGGTTGCAAAGCGTCTGGCTGGTATTGTCAGGCTCAAGATGGGTCGCTTTGAGGAAGCGCAGGTTTGCCTCGATGAAGCCGAGATTATTTGCAGGAATGTCGCGTCCGAGGATCTGACCGGTCGGTTTGGTCATGATCCGGTCATGGCGGTGCAGATCTATCAGTCAATCAGTGCCATGTTTCAGGGGCAGACGACGGTGTCGGAAAAGTACCTGCAGCAGGCACAGCAACGTGCTGCGTTGGTTGATCATCCCAACACGAATTGCGCGATGCATAGCCTGATTGTGGCGCGCTCTACGCTCGCCAACGACCCTGCCGCGGAAAAACACCATCTAAGTATCCTTACCCAACTGGTCGAGGAACATGATGTTTCGGCGTCTCGCATGTGGGCTGAGGCCAGTGTCGCCCTACTGCGTATGGCCGAAGGCGATGCCTCAGGGCTTGAGGCTTACCGCATCGCCGATGCCAGGATGATTGACGCGAACATCCGGTTATTGCTGCCTGGAAATCGTGTTGTTGCCGCCCGGCGCGCAATAGCATTGGGGCGTTTGGATGAGGCACGGGAGTGGATGCAGGCCGCAGGCGCATTGATGAACGAAACTGGCGAAAAAAGCTGGCTTCCTGATATTTACCGCCTCCGGGCAACATTCTCGCGGATGGCGGGTGATGATGATGCGGCCGAAAAGAATCTGAAGAAGGCAACCAAGCTTGCCCAGGATTCTGCTGCTGTCCTGTGGGAGCTAAGGGCCGGAATTGATTTGGCGCGCCTATATCAGGAAACCAACCGCAAAGATGCGGTGATATCTGCTATTCGCCCGGTGTTCGACAAGATTGGTGAAGGGGATTGCCGCCTTGAAATGGCGGCCGCAAAAGAGCTGATGCTTGGTTTCATTGCAGCCAAGTAGGATGTACTGATATCCAGAATTTCGCCACTAGGTGCGGGCAATCTGGTGACTTGCGACACTTTCGATCAAGTCGCGCGTTTTGCGAAGATGTCGCCAGAGTTCGCGGCGTCCGGCAGAGCCAGCAAGTCAGCGCGCAACGTTGGCGCATGGATCCAGTCATTGTATTTCAGGCAGTGTTCTTCCCCTAGGCTTAAGTTGAACATGTAGGACCCTAATTCTGCCAAGCGCGACATGCAGCGCAAGGCAACATCGCGCTGGATAGTCGTAAACTCAAACGACAAGGCAGGAAGGGAGGTCGTTAGGCCCTTTAGGACATCCCATTCAAATCCTTCGACGTCGATTTTGACAAAATCCGGTGTGCCATGCTCTTTGATCAGCGCATCCAGCGTTATCACGGGTACCGTGATCCTGCGGTCCCAGACTTGCCCCTGCCACATAGCTGCATTCTGTGCGGCTGCGATCAACTCGGGTGACGCTGTGGAAATGGTCGGATTGTTGGAATTGACAAATAGATCCAATGTACCAGTTGACGCGCCAACCGCTGCGGCATGAAGCGCGACATCATCATTTTGCCCATAAAGCAGACGAAGTGCCCGAAAAACACGTGGTTGTGGTTCGACAACGACAACACGTGCGCCCTGTCGCAGAAAGCTGCCTGTCCGGTCGCCAATATGTGCACCGATGTCGAAGGCCAGGCTTCCGGGACTCACAAACTGCGCGTTCAGCTGATCCATGCGCGCAGTGCGCGTGGCATCACGGTAGTACACGTCAAAGGACCGCCCAAGCGCAGTTGATTTCGTCTCTGCAGGCTGTGTTGCGTATGTTATGTTCATGTCAAATCCGTTCTCTATGAGATGAGTGCGTGATCGCTTCAGCAACGCGCTGCGCGGTCGTGTCCCAACCTGGGCGGTTTTTGCCCGCGCGCTTTGATGCGCGCGCACAGCTTTCACACGTGGTTCTGTCTACCAGCAACAATCGCAGCGCCGCTGCAAAAGCGTCCGGGTCATCCGTTGGTACCAATCGTCCCGCATCTGTGGGTACGGTATCGGGAACCGCGCCCGCTGCGCAGGACACAATGGGCAAGCCATGTACCAGGGCCTCATCAAAGACGATCCCGTAGCCTTCATAGCGGGTGGCTAGCGCAAAAAGACTGGCCTGCCTGTAAAGCTGCCCCAATGGATCGCGGTCGATCTGCCCAGCCAGCTGTACGCGATCTGTCAGATGCAGGTCATGGCGTAGCGTGGCAAGCAGATCAGCATAATTGCGATCAAGTGCGGCACCAACGATAACTGCCTGCCACGGCAGATCCGTAATCTGAGACAGCGCGCGCAATAAGATGTCATGGCCTTTGCGCGGTAACTGAATACCAACTGACAGGATCAGTGGAGGGTCGATCGGTTCTGGTGCACCTTGCGGTTGATCCACGCCGGGCATGGCGATTGTGATCTTGTTTTCCGGGACACCGAATTCGCTTGTTAGTATCTCTGCGGTGTGGGGGCTGGGTACCAAAACGTGGACTGTCTGGGCCAGATTTTGCCTTTCGGTTTCAAATAATCGGTCCCGCTTTGCCGTCTCAATTCCGCTTTCCTTCGCAAGCGGGTGGTGGACCAGCGCAATAATGGGTGCGGATATCTGTGTGACACCCTTTGGATCGAGCGCGCCAAATGCCAGTCCATCAATGATGACGGGACAATCCGTTGGTAAGTCTTGCAGTTGTTGAAGGGCCTGCGCCATCTCGGCGGCGGTCGGATCCGGAAAACCAGCCGGCAAGGCAATGTGATCCACATGCCACCCCAATGACCGCAACGCACCTATCAGTCGCCGATCGTAGATGTATCCACCTGTCAGAGTGCCCAGGTCGCCGGGCACGGCAAAAGCGATGCGAGGTTTGTTCATTTTATCACCATCAAGATCAGGCCTGTGGCCGCCGCAATCAGCATTGAGATACCAAAAAGGACACTGGCCGCGACCGCATCCGGCACCGTTGCACCGATCATCGGCAAAAGCAGTGCGGCACTGCCTTCGCGCACACCCCAGCCGCTGACCGTTAGCGGGATCAGCATTGTAAACAGAATGATCGGCACAATCGCAAAAAATGGTGCAAGCGACAGAGGGATGCCCACTGCCCAGGCGCAGAAACCGAAGGCGGTCACATTGCAAATGGTGATGGCGGCTCCAAGACCGATCTGGGCTGGCAAAACATGCTTAGAAAGAAGTGCATGCAACGCCAGATCCACCCACTCGGACGCCCGGGTGCCTAGCAGGCGAAACCGTTTATGCAGCAGCGTTGCGGCAGTTGTGCCGATAATGACACCGACAAGGCTCAGCCCAACTGGACCGGCATAGCCCTTCGGCCAGTCCAACCCGCCAGACCACAGATATGTTGCTGCGAATGCTACTGCGAGTGTGATCAGCATTGCAATCTGACCGGCCAGCCGTTCGATACCGACGGCAAGGCCCGAGATGCCCAATCCGACCTCTGATCGGGCACGGACAGCGCGTGTCGCGTCGCCCAAAACCCCGCCGGGCAGGGCCTGATTGATCGCTTGCGACAGAAAGTATTCCCGAATGGCACGCGGCAGCGGCAATGTTTGGCCAAGCGCGCCGGCTGTGATGCGCCAACGCCAAGCAGATAGAACGGTTTGACACAACAAGGCTGTGATGGCGGCTGCCAGCCATGCCAGATTGGCCTTCGCCAGTGCCTGCAGGATGGCGGGGCCGTCTGCGGCATGCCACAACAAGAGTCCCAGCCCAACGGTGAAGGCCACTTGTCCAAGCCGCAATGCGGCTGACGGCATGGTTGCGATGGCCCGGTTCATGGTGTTGCCACCGCAAGTGTCTCAGAAGAGAGCGACTGCAGCAGATGGGCGCGCATATCGCTCATCGACCTGATCTCAGTCACATTGTCTGGGATCAGGCCGGGGTCGAATTGCGCATCCGCCAAAGCGTCAACCAGATGTGCGGGGCCGATGATGTGCATCGGTACATGGGGGCGTTCGTCAAGGGCGATAAAGCCTGCAGCCTGATGATCGCCCACCACAATCATTAGTGGCGGATCCGCTGCATGCAACGCGGCATAGGCAAAAACGACCTGCAGGGCATAGTCGACGGCCAGCTTGTATTGATCCCGCACCCGGTCATGGTCTTTCCAGACAACACGCGGAGTGTCGCTGGCGGTCACGACGGGGTTGAAAACCGTGCCGTCGCCCAATGCATCCCAATCCAGCAAGCTTGGCACGGGCACCCATGGCGCATGGGATGATCCCAGCGCCATCTGTGTGAAGCTGCGCGCGCCTTCTGGTACGGTCGGAGATAAAAGCCGATCCATTGCGGCAAATGTGAATTGATCGGGCATGGTGATCCAGTTGAAGGGCAAACCTTCATAGCCCAGGTCCTTGGCGGCAAGGATCTTGTCAAACCCCATGAACTGCGCTTCGGGCCAATCAAGTGTGATTTGCGGCATCACGGCTGCGGTATGAAAACCGGCCGTTGCCGCAAGATGATAAAGCGTTTGCCGCCCGCTGTTGAGGGCTGCGCCATAGGCCGTTTGATTGTCGATCCACAGCCCGTTGGCAAAGGTTGCGTGGGCAAGCCAGCTTTGCCCACCTTTGGTGGGTGATTGCAGCAGCGTGGATGCCATCGACAGACCAAGATCCTGCAGCTCTTCTTCGGCTTGGGCCAATGTTGCGCGGTGCAGATCGGCATAAAATGGCGTGTCCAGACTGGTGCGCCCATAGCTTTCGACAAAGACTATAAGAACATCGCGGTCCACCAGATCAAACAGATTTGGCTGGTTGGCGAACGGGTCCTCTTTTGCAGCTTGTCGAAATGCTTGCAGGTCGACGAATGTCCGTTGTGCCATCGCGACCCGCTCAACCCCGACACGGGCTGTAAAGGCGGTTGCGGGAAGCTTATAGGGCAGCGACCACCGTCCCATCTTTTGGCCAATATCTGCAATCGCAAGACCGGCGGTGGCAATGGCGGCAACAGCCGCAAGACGCGCAACAATGAAAGGACGCGGCATGCGCGACCAAACCCGGCAAGACCACCAAAGTACGGCAACAAGGCCAATAACAGCAATAATGAACAGGCCGACCGCAGCAATGGCGGCCGCGCGTCCCACGGTGCCGACGATCAGATCATAAAGTGATGCAACCAGCGGCAGGTCTGAAACCGGGTTGAAGCCTCGGTTGAGGCTGGTGAACATCACGTAGTCTGCGAATTTCAGCGTGGCAATCAGTGCAAGTGCAGCCACCAATACAATTCGTGCAAGCCACCCCCCACGTCCCGATCCCAGAGCGATCAGCGCCAGGATGATGGCTGGCAATTCAAGTGGAAATAGTAACAACGCGTCCCAGGCCATCGCGGCGGGGTGATTGGGCTGCACCAGTACAAGGTGCAATATCAGTGCGGCCAGCAGCGCCAAAAGAACGGGACGGAAAGAAAAGGATTTCATCATTTTGCCCGGCGCCACAGCCACACGATATCGTGGCCAAACGACCATATCAGTCCCGCTGTGACGGCTAAGATCAACAGGTCGAGCTGGCCGGGTGCAATGATGGGCACTTGCAAGACGATCAGTGCTGCAATCTGCAAAACGCAAACGGCCTTGCGGCTGAAACGGTCGGGCAGGGGTTGAGCCAACCAGGGAAAGGCGACCGAAGCCGCCACAAAAAGATAATATGGCAGCCCAAGCAGTACAACATAAGGCTCTGCTGCACCCGCAACTGCCGCCGAAACGGCCAGCAGCAACGCAAAGGCGGCGTCAACCTCGACATCGAAACGGGCCCCGAAATCGGATGCCAGGCCCTGCTTGCGCGCCAGCCAGCCATCCACGCCATCCAAAGAAAGTGCGATCACCGCAAGCGCGAAAGTCATCCAGTTCGGCGTCACACCACCAAGCAAAGCAATCAGCAGAACACCGACCAGTACCAACCGGCCCAGCGTTGCGATGTTGCATAATCCCAAGCTGGCATGCGGAAAATCCACCGATAGGCGATACCCTGCCCAAATCGTTGCCCCAAGATAACCTGCAAGACCAAGCATCGCCGCAAATGGTGCGGTGTTTTTTGGCCCGATCATCATTAGTCCACCGACCAGCAGAAAAATGCCACCTAAGAGTGATGCCGCATAAAACGTACCAACAGGCGAAGAAACAAAGGGTATACGCGCTGACAAGCTGACGTCCTTGAGCCGGTTTGAGTGTGTCGATTTCATAAGATAATCTTTTTTTGTGGTTGTCGGAGAATATTACGTCCCGGCTCTGCGTAATATTCCCGAAGATCGAAAAATTAGTAGGAGCACAAGATGACTGCGACAGCAAAACGATATAGCGGTACATCACGTTTTATCCATTGGATCATGGCGATCCTTGTGCTGGGCATGACGATCGTGGGCTTTTTGATGGTCCGCGAGGGCCTTAGCCGGCCGCTGCAGAATACCTTGTTCATTTCACATAAGAACATCGGTGTCTTGCTTTTGATCCTGATCTTCGTGCGTCTGTTTGTGCGGTGGCGTAATCCACCACAGCTGGCCCCGGTCAAACTGGCTCCGGCCCAGGAACTTGCTGCGAAGGTGACCCATTTCGGGCTATATGCGCTGCTCTTGATTATGCCGCTGGCAGGCTACATCCGCGTGAGGGCGGGTGGTTTCCCGATTGAAGCTTTGGATGCGATGGGCGTGCCCGCACTGGTACCCCGCTCTGAGGCACTGGCAGAGGCGGCAAAGGCGGTCCATTTCTACGGAGCGTATGCAATCGCCATTCTGATCGTGATGCATATCGGGGCGGCATGTTTTCACGGGTTGGTCAAAAAGGACGGGGTGTTTACCCGCATGTGGCCTCCGGTGGGCAAAGGGGCTTCGGGGTAACGCGAAACATATGCCTAAGGCGTTTCGTCTTATGTGCGCATCATGCGTGCGCCTTGGGCGAAGGTAATCGTGTGCAGTGCAGTATCGAAACGAAGGAATTCGCACGTGTCAATTGTTGAGCATATTGCGCAAACAAGCGCCCGGCCATCCGGCCTGCACCGTTTTGTGCGCCGCTCCCCTCTAAAGACCTTTATTGCGCTGAACCTTAGTCTGTCGCTTGCCGTTTTTGTGGCATTTGTCTGGTCGGTTGATACCTGGAGTGTTGCGGCGGTTGTGATTTCCGCGTTGGTCCTGGTGAATGCGGTTTGGATTTCGGGTGGTGCCGCGACGGCGATTTTGGGGCTTATTGCACCGGCACCGCGCCATACAACGCCGCCTGCAGGTTGGATGCCTAAGGCGCGCACGGCGGTTTTGCTGACGCTTTGCGGGGAATCGCCAAAAGCCATTGCTGCGTATCTGGAAGGTTTTGCAAAAAGTCTGACCCATGTTGGCTTGGCTGACACAGTCGATATCTTCGTTAACTCCGACACATCAGGCGCAGAAGCGATTCAACAGGAAGAGGCTGCATTCGCCCCTTTGATTGATGCAGGCCTTGTCACCTATCGCCGCAGGGTCCTGAACACCGGTAAAAAACCGGGAAACATCGCTGATTGGCTGGGCATGCATGGCAATAGCTTCACCTATATGGTGGTCAAAGATGCTGACAGTCGCATGACAGCCGCCAGCATCAAACAGATGATCTGGCGGATGGAACGCGCGCCGAATACGGGACTTTTGCAGGCGGGCATCGCACTGATCCCAGGACGGACGCGTTTTGGTCGACATCAGCGCATTGCATCGCGACTGATGTCGCGCAATTTCGGGCGCGGTTTTGCTGCATGGTCTGGTAAGACAGCCAATTACTGGGGCCATAACGCGATCATGCGTATTGCGGCTTTTCGTAGCGCGGCCAGGCTACCCGAATTGTCTGGCAGCGCGCCTTTGGGTGGTGCGATCCTGAGCCATGATTTCGTCGAAGCCGCCTGGATGCGCCGTGCAGGTTGGGACATTGTTCTTGCGTCCGACATCCAGGGCAGTGCCGAAGATGCGCCACAGACTCTTGGAGAGTTTTTCCGCCGGGATCGCCGCTGGTGTCAGGGCAATCTGCAACACATGCGTGTCCTTGGCCAACCGGGTCTCCATGGGTTGAGCAGGTTTCACTTTGTCACTGGTGTCTTCAGCTACATCGCCGGACCAATTTGGTTGGTGCTGGTGGCGGCACTAAGTGCGGGGATGATTTCGGTCTCTGGTGTGGCACCTGTTCTGCTGGTTGCCATGGCGCTGCTGGCGCCGAAAATCTGCGCACTCATCGATCTTTTGCCGCGCGCCCGCACGTGGACGCGGCGGACAATCATTTTACGCGCCTCGGTGTCAGAGCTGATTGTATCGGCTTTGATTGCACCGTTGGTCCTGTTTCGCCATGCCGGGGCTGTTATGTCTATCCTGATGGGCCGCGATTGCGGCTGGAAATCGGGGCGGAAGGCGCGGTTTCGGATCCTTGCCGGTTGGATTGAAGGGGCGGTTGGTGCGCTGATCCTGGCCGTCGCGATGACCAGTGGCATTGCCGGTGCACCTTGGCTGGCCGTGATCTATCTACCTTTGCTCAGCGCGCCGGTGCTGGTGCCAATGCTGGATCGGAGGGTGTGATGAAACGTCGTGTATTTCTAAAGAGCAGCGCTGCATTTTTGGCTTTCAGTGGTCAGCTGGTCACAGCACAAGACGTTCCCGACTTGTCCCTGTTGGAGGTGGCGCGTGTTTTGCGTGATCAGCCCTATGCGGCGAACACCACACCGCTATCGGCTCCTTTTGCCGACCTTGATTATGACGCGTTTCGCGGCATCCGGCCCATTGACGGTGTCACCGCGAACCTGCCACATGGCGACCGATTTGCCGTTGACCTGCTGCCGCCGGGCCTCTACTTCCCCGATCCGGTCAAGATTGACCGCATGACGCAGGGCGGGCTGCAAGAGATTGCGTTCAGCCCCAAGGCGTTCACATACGAGCCGCGCTACTTCGACGACATTCCAGAAACCAGTCCCGGCGCTGGCTTTACCGGTATGCGCTTGCGGTATCCGCTCAATAAAGCCGACCACATGGACGAAGTGCTGGTCATGCAAGGCGCCAGCTATTTCCGCGCGATTGGTCAGGCGATGGCCTATGGGCTGTCTGCCCGCACTGTCGCTGTGGGCACGGGCGGCCCCACGCCCGAGGAATTTCCGCGCTTTGTCCACCTGCGCCTGCACCCGGCGGATGGCGACGCGGTGCGGCTTGAAGGTGTGATCGACAGCCCATCGCTGACGGGTCATCTGGACCTGACGCTTTATCCCGGGCGCAATACAGAGATGGAGATTTCGACAACGATCTTTCCGCGCGTGGATATCGCCGATGTCGGAATTGCGCCACTGACATCTATGTATCTGAAAGGGCCGATGCTGTCGGCTGTCTCAGACGATTTCCGTCCCCGTGTGCATGATAGCGATGTGCTGGTGGTGCAGAATGGTGCAGGTGAATACCTCTGGCGACCGATTGCGAACCCGCGTGGGGTGGAAACCTCGGCCTTTGCGGATGTGTCGCCCAAAGCCTTTGGTCTTTATCAGACTGCGCGGCAATATGAAGACTTTCAAGATACCGAAGCGCGCTATCACGACCGCCCATCGGCCACGGTCACCCCGCAAGGAGATTGGGGGGCAGGGGCCGTGATGCTGATCGAATTGCCGACCGGTGATGAGTTCATGGACAACATCGTGGCCTTCTGGCGCCCGCAAGAGCCGTTGGTTGCAGGGCGGGAATATCGCTTTGACTACCGTCTAACATGGACCCTTGACCTGCCCGATCTGGGCGATCTGCCGACAATTGTGCAAGTACGCAGCGGGCGCGAACATGATCGCCCCGGCTACAGACGCTTCGTGATTGACGTTGCTACCCCGGCGCAGGAAACCATGCTGGTCGCATCTGCCAGTGACGGTGCTGAAGTTACAGGCGCGAGCACATTTCCACTGCCGGGTCAGGATGCCACGCGCATGACTTTTTTGTTTTCTCCCGGCGATCTGGAGGCCGCTGAGATCCGCGTCAGTTTGAGGGGGGCTGATGGCACACCGCGCAGTCCTGTTTGGCTGCATCGCTGGACCCCGGCCCGCGATGGAGGCGTGTGATGAAGATCCGTTTAACCTGGCAACGCGATCTCTGCCGACAGCGGACGATGATCCGAGGCAATGCGAATGCCGGGCCCATCAAGCACGCGGGTTGTTGCGACCCTTGCCGGTTCAGTGGCCAGTATACGGTCGAGCGGCAGGATAGGGCGCGAAATTGGGAATGTGCCTTTGGCCGGTCCCTTGAACGCCGTGCCCAGCAGGCGCGGCGACAGGGCCAGACCGCCCCACGGGCGCCATTCATTCAGATCGCCGACCAGAACAGTGGGTCGTGCTTCCTGCCGGAACAGGTACTGGCTGATGATGCGCAATTGCGCCAACCGCAGCCCTTGCCACAACGACATATGTGTTCCGATCAAACGGAATTGCTGATCACCTCGCGCCAGATCTGCGACAACTGCCCCGCGGTGGCAATGACCGGGCAGATCAACAAGGTTCATGACTTCAACTGTGATGTCGGGCCGCAAAAACATGATCACGCCCAGAAAGCCATGGCTGCCAGCCGCCCAGCGGCGTTCGACCGGCGCATGGGCGTAGCGCAGGCCTGTCGCCGCCTCGACCGCTGCGATGTCGAGCAATCCACCATGGGGCGGGCATTCCTGATCGGCCTCTTGCAGGATCAGCGCGTCAGTGCCATCGGTCCAGATTTCATCGGCGAGAACCTGCACGATACGGTCCGGATCAACCCGGCCGTCATTGCCGCGACAGCGGTGAATGTTCCAGCTTATGCAGGAAAAAGACCTGTGCGCCATGAAGCCGCCCTTCTTAATGCGTTCCCAACCGCATCGCATCAGCGGTTCGGCAATGATGTACCGAAAAATACAAAAGGAAAGATATCGGATTATGTTCACATCACATCAAACTGTTGAGGCCCCTTATGTTTGCCGTTGAAGTCCGCGACCACGTCATGATCGCCCATTCCCTGCCATCGCCCGTTTTCGGGCCCGCGCAAGGCATGCATGGGGCCACGTTTGTGGTTGATGCTGCATTTTTTACCGAAGATCTGGATGAAAACGGATTGGTCGTGGATATGGGTCTTGCGACCGAGGCGCTGTCGGCAGCGCTCGCGCCTTTGAAGTATGCAAATCTGGACGAGGTGCCGGAATTCAAAGGCAAGATCACCACGACTGAATTCCTGTGCCACCATATCTGGAAACAACTGCGCGAGGCGGTGCTGAATACCGGCCTTGGCGGCGGAGGCCGTGTGAAGCGGATCAAGGTATCGCTGGAGGAAAGTCATGTTGCGCGTGGCTGGTACGAGGCGGATATCTAAATGGGGTTCTCAGCAGATTGGCTGGCTTTGCGTGAACCCGTAGATCTCGCGGCACGGGACAACGCCTTGTTATCCCGCGCTGCTGAATGTGCCGGTGAAGATGCTGTTGTGCTTGATTTGGGCTGCGGCACTGGATCGACGGCACGGGCGTTCAACGGAGCCTCTGCCACGTGGACTTGGCGGTTTGTCGATGGGGATAGCGCCCTGCTTGACATTGCGCATCGCCTCCACCCGGCATCTGAATGCGTGCAGATGAACCTGCGCGATATTGATGAATTGCCGCTTGAGGGGGTGCGCCTCGTCACCGCCTCGGCCCTGCTGGATCTGATGCCAGAAGCGTGGATGACACGCCTTGCTGCACGACTGCAGGCGGCGGCGGTGCCGTTCTATGCTGCGTTGAATTACGACGGCGTGATGGGGTGGTCGCCAGAAGATGAGGCAGACAGTCAAATCACTCGGGCATTCAACCAACATCAACAGACCGATAAAGGTATCGGCCCGGCGATGGGACCGGACTCTGGTAAAATGGCTGCAAAAATTCTTGCGGACCATCAATTTAAGGTGACTTTGGCCGACAGCCCCTGGCGGCTGGGCGCAGAACAGGTCCCTTTACACCAAGAGCTGCTGACGGGCATCGCGCAGGCGGCGACGGAGGTTGGTGATGCCAGAGCCAATGACTGGCTGAAACAGCGCAAAGCGGACCTTGCGCAGTCAAATGCGGTCATCGGACATACGGACCTTTTGGCAATTCCGAAAAAAAGCGGAAGACGGGGAGAATAAAATGCAGCGTCTAGACGTAACAGACAGAGTATGGAGAGGAATACACGCTGTGAAATCTGGACATGCAACGCTGCAAACCGGCAACTGGACCCTGGGAGAAGCGCAATCCATGGCGCTCTATGGGCCGCTTTGTGCTCCAAGCGACCGACCCATCGTATTTGCGCAGATCGGTCAATCGCTTGATGGGCGCATCGCCACCGAAGCGGGGGACGCGCAGGATATCTCAGGCCCTGACGGGTTAGCGCATCTGCATCGGTTGCGGGCTATCGCGGATGCGGTGGTGATCGGGGTTAAGACGGCGCTGCATGATGATCCGCAGCTGACTGTCCGGTTGGCCGATGGCGACAGCCCCGCACGTGTGGTCATTGACCCAGATGGTCGTCTGCCCAATGACGCGCAGCTTTTGCGCGATACTTCTGTGCGCCGGATCATCATCCAGGCGGTGGATAAGAAGCGGCCCGAGGGTGTCGAGACCATCACACTAGATCGCGCGGGTTGGATCTGCCCGAAATCCATTATCGCAGCCCTTGATGAACGTGGCTGCAAGCGCATCCTGATCGAAGGCGGCGGGATCACGATTGCGCAATTTCTTGAGGCTGATTTGCTGGACCGACTGCACATCGCCGTGGCCCCATTGCTTATCGGTTCTGGCCCGCAGTCGCTGACCACATCGCCCATTGGCACCTTGGCAGCTGCGCGTCGCCCACAGATGCAGGCCTATAATCTGGGCTCTGATATTGTTTTCGATTGCGTGCTGAAACCTGTCGCACAATCGCACACACTCCCCAATCTCAAAGCAGTTGGCGCGTAGCGCCCACCAAGAAGGACAGAATATGTACCAGATGAATGCCGCCAATTGCCTTGCCCCTACCACGCATGAACATATTGCACGCGCCGCCGGGGATTTACGCATGGGGTTGCCCTGCCTGTTGCGCCATGATGCCGAACGTTATGTTGCTACTGCGGTGGAGACGCTGAACGCTGACCGATTTGCGGCACTGATCAGTCGCTTTGGCACACCAGAGCTGGTGATTACTCCCGAACGCGCCTGGTCGATCATGTCATCAGCGGCGGCGTCGGATGTCGCGATATCCCCCGTGCGGATCAGACCACCCGAGAATGCCGGGCTGGACTGGTACGCGCGATTGGCTGATACGCAGTTTGACAAACCCGGAGCGCCCGTGGGTCCGCTGCATCTACTGCGGGTCGGCGATACCTACGTGCAGCGTTTGGGCCTTCACCTGGTCAAGAAGGCAGAGTTACTGCCTGCCGTGATGTTGTTTTCCGTCACGACAGACGACATGCTTTCCGACCTGGCGTTGACGTCGCTTGATGTCGCTGCTGCCTTGGAGCAAGTTGCAAAAGAACCCGTCCTTGTCCCTGTTGCCGCCGCCGCATTGCCGCTTGAGGCCTATGATACCAGTAACTTGCAGGTATTCCGTGACCCTGATGGCCGGACCGAGCATTATGCCATCGAAATCGGCAACCCAGACCGGTCTAAACCAGTTCTGTCGCGCCTGCATTCGGCGTGTTTCACGGGCGACGTGCTTGGCAGCCTGAAATGTGATTGCGGCCCGCAGTTGCAAGCCGCGCTGGCGCGGATGGGGCAGGAAGGGTCAGGCGTGTTGCTCTACCTCAATCAAGAGGGGCGCGGCATTGGCCTTGCCAATAAAATGCGTGTCTATGACCTGCAATCGCAGGGCTTTGACACGGTCGAGGCCAACCATCGGTTGGGCTTTGAGGATGATGAGCGCGACTTCCGTATTGGCGCCACGATGCTAAGGACCCTTGGGTTCGACGCGGTCCGATTGCTGACAAATAACCCCGCCAAGGTGGAAACTTTCCGCAGCCACGGCATCACCATCACTGAACAATTGCCCTTGCGGGTTGCGCGGAATGTCCACAATGACAACTACCTGACCGTCAAGGCGTTGAAATCGGGCCATCTTCTGTGACGCAAGCAAAGGCGCTCTGGATCACCGGGCCTGAACAGGTTGAGATGCGCGAGGTCCAGCTTGCGCCTAAGCCGGACGACGTGCACGTGCGCACGCTCTTTACCAGCATCAGTCGGGGCACCGAACGGCTGGTTTATCGGGGCCACGTGCCGGTTAGCGAACACGACACGATGCGCGCGCCCTTTCAGGAGGGTGCGTTCACCTTTCCGGTCAAATACGGCTACGCTGCGGTGGCCGAGGTTATTGAAGGCCCGCAGGCTGGGGAAACCGTTTTCACGCTGTTCCCGCATCAATCGCATTTCGCTGTCCCGGCCCAAGCACTGACGCAAGTACCTGAGGATGTTCCTGCTGCCCGTGCCGTTTTGGCGGCAAATATGGAAACAGCGCTCAACATCACATGGGATGCGCAGGTCGGTATCGGCGACCAAGTTGTCGTGGTCGGTTGTGGCGTTGTTGGCGCGCTGGCTGGATATCTGGCAGCGCGGATTGCTGGGACAGAGGTAACGCTGACAGATGTCGACGCCAGCAAGGCGCGGCTTGCCCAAACCTTGGGTTGCGAATTTGCGCAGCCGGGGGAAGTGAAAGGGGATGCCGATGTGGTTATCCATGCGTCGGCTTCTGCTGCCGGCTTGGAAACCGCAATTGGTCTGGCCGGCGTTGAAGCGCGTGTCATCGAAGCCAGCTGGTACGGCGCCGGTACGACCCCTGTGCCACTTGGTGGGGCGTTTCATCAGCTTCGCCTGCAATTGATCAGCTCACAAGTGGGGCGCATTCCTGCACGGCAAGCTGCGCGCTGGACCTATGGACGCCGCCTGCGCAAGGCGTTGTCTTTACTGTCCGATCCATGCCTTGATGCGTTGATTTCCGGTGAAACGGCATTTGGCTCGCTAGCGGATGCATATGGCGGTATCCTGAATGATCCCGCCACGCTGTGCCACCGTGTTCGCTATGATCATCACTGACAACTTGCCTTCTGACGCGTCGCCCACACTTTGCCACATGGCAGAGGCGGCGCATTTGGCAGGCCAAGTATTGATGGAAGCCTCGCGCAGACGCCACAGCTTGAAAACCACCGAAAAGACGACAGGTGATTTCGTAAGTGAGGCCGATATGGCCGCAGAAAAGGTGATTTCGGATCATCTGACAGCACGTTACCCCGATCACGGTTGGCTGGGTGAAGAAACGGGTGCCGCGATCACCGGGTCGTCTGGACTGCGCTGGATCGTTGATCCACTGGATGGCACTACAAATTTCCTGAAAGGCCTTCCACACTGGGCGGTCTCCATAGCACTTTGTGACGGGGAAACGCCGCTGAACGCAATTGTCTATGACCCGGCCAAGGACGAATTGTTTACAGCCGAACAGGGGCATGGGGCTTTTCTGAATGGCCAGCCGATCAATGTCAGTGACGAAGACCGGCTGCAATCAGCGCTTCTTGCCACGGGCCTGCCCGCAGGCGGGCGCATTACCTATCTGCCACATAGCTTGCAAGATATCGCGACCACTATGCCGCTGACGGCGGGATTGCGACGTTGGGGGGCGGCTGCGCTTGATCTGGCCTATGTCGCGGCGGGGCGGTTGGATTGCTATTGGGAGCGTAATCTGGGTGCCTGGGATATCGCAGCCGGCATCCTTTTGGTGCAAGAGGCGGGCGGCACAGTCACCCCCCTTTGGTCTGATAACAGCATGTTATCTTCAGGGTCGTTTTTGGCCAGCAACGGCATTCTACACGATGCCGTTGCATCCCAACTGAACACAGATCAGGATTTGAACTGAGGCAGCATCCGCCGCAAGAGCCCGTCTTTCATGATGAATTGATGGCGGAACACGATGAAAAGATGGCTCAGCACCGCAGCGGCCAGAATATAGCCTGATACGATGTGTACCCATTTGCCGATAAAGGCCAGCGTCTCTGACCGGCCAATCGGATCAGGCAAATGCCAGATCTCGAACAGATGCACACCAAAGCCACCAGCCATGACATAGAAGTAACCGCTGACGGGCATCACGAACATCGCCAGATAAAGGACTTGTTCAGCCCGGTGAATAAACTTCTTTTCAGGTGTGCTCAGCGTCGGTGCCCAGCCCGGTAGTTGCCCGATATAGCGGTTCAGCAACCGAAAGACCGCGATGGCAAGCGCGACCAGGCCAATGGATTTGTGCCAGTTATAGTAGTTGTTCTGGTTCAAGCCCCCAACAATATCACCGCGCTCCATCCCGGTCATGATGTTGCCACTGACATACTGCCACGCAAAAAGAATGACGATGAGCCAGTGAAAAATCTTGGTAAAGGATCCGTACCGTGTACTGGTGTTTGTCAAGCTCATCGATGTTCTTTCTTCTTTGCGTGGATGTCAGATTGTGCCTGTGCGATGCCAATAAGAGACTGACGACGAAACCTGTAATACGCAGGCAAGTTGTGGTGTTCTTACCAACGATTATTCTAGATGTGCTCGCCCTGAAGCCAAGATGTTAATTTCGTCGTGCCACTTTATCACCGCCAAACATCATACATAAAACACATGTCTGAACCGGCGTTGTACCAAAAGGTACAGACCCTAGGGTTTGGCTGCTGTTACCTCTACCTCGATCAGGAATTCGGGCCGGGTAAAGCCGGTTACAATGATCAGCGTTGAAGCGGGCAAATGTGTGCATCCGTCCAACCAAGCATCACGCGCGGCCATGTAGTCTTGCATATGGATGCGATCCGTCACAAACGCAGCGATCTTGATCACATCTTTTGCCCCCATGTCAGCCTTGGCAAGAATGGCGGCACAGTTTTCAAAGCAAAGCGTGGCTTGCGCAAGCGCGCCGTCCGGGACACTGCCATCCTTGGTAAGCGGCAATTGGCCAGATGTCGTCGCGATGCGCCAGCCCGCAGGTATGGCAACGCCGTGCGAGTAGCGCCCGAATGGCGCGGCGATAGTGTCGGGGCGAAGCGTTTGCAAATCAATACTCCCGCAGGTGTTGCACTGTTGTTTGACGCGCCAGACTGCCCGCTGTCCAATCTTAGCATGTCATCCTTCGCCCCAACACTGGAGTGCATCTTTGTTCAGCAAACGAAGGGCTTCAGTGCCCAGCAATTGTGCGCATGACGGCTTTGGTGCTGCCTGTTGGCGCCGGTGCTTGTGCCCTTACGTCAGCTTGCCCTGAGATAGGCGCAGATAAACGGGGGTTCGTTATGACACATTGGCAAATTTCGGTAAGCGCGGCCTGCATTATGGGGCTAAGTGCTGGGCAGATGGCTACGGCGCAGGACCTGACAGAGGTGACTTTCGGCACCAATTGGGTCGCGCAAGCCGAACATGGGGGATTCTATCAATCTGTCGCGGATGGCACTTATGCAGCATGCGGGCTGGACGTCACGATCTTGCCCGGTGGTCCGCAGGTGAACAATCAGGCGCTGATGCTGGCGGGTCGGATTGATTTCTTTATGGGCGGGCATCTGGATGCCTATTTCGCGGTCGAGGAAGGGTTGCCCATCGTCAATGTCATGGCGTCGTTCCAGAAAGATCCGCAGGTGATCATGTCACACCCTGGCAAGATCAGCAGTTTCGAAGGTTTGACCGACCTGACCATGATCGTTCAGGATGCGGCTGTCTATTATGAATGGATGAAGGCGGCTTATGGCTTTAACGACGCACAGCGCCAGCCTTATACGTTCAACTCTGCCCCTTTCATCGTGAATGAAGACAGCGCACAGCAGGGTTATCTGTCGTCCGAGCCTTATGCCATTGCAAAGGAAACCGGCTGGTCGCCCGACGTTTGGCTGATCGCCGATGCGGGTTACAACGCTTATTCGACAACGATCCAGACCAAGCAAGAGGTCATCGATGAACAGCCCGAGGTCGTCAAATGCTTTGTCGAAGGGTCGATCGTGGGTTGGTACAACTATATTTATGGCGACAATGCTGCCGCCAATGAACTGATCTTGTCCGACAACCCGGATATGACGCAGGACAAGATTGATTTTGCCATCTCTGCGATGTTGGAAAACGGGATTGTGGATAGTGGCGATACCCTGACTCTGGGTATTGGTGCGATGACCGACGAAAGATCCGAGACCTTCTATAATGACATGGTCACGGCGGGTGTGCTGCCAGAGGGTCTTGATTACGCCAAGGCTTATGACCTGACCTTTATCAATCAGGGTCTTGGGCTGGACATGCGGCCTGAATAGCGCGCCAATGTCCCCTTCTGATTACACGCACAAGCCACCTATCCTGCAGATGCGCGAGGTCGACAAGACCTTTGGCGGGCAGGTCGTCGCCTTGCGCCGCATGTCGCTGCAAGTGGGGCAGGGCGATTTCATTTCGCTTCTAGGGCCGTCGGGTTGTGGGAAATCCACCGCATTGCGTCTGATCGCGGGGCTGATGCCGCCGACGCTTGGCCGGATCGAATGGGAAGGCGATCACAGTGCAGATGACATCGGCGTGGTCTTTCAAGAGCCAACGCTGATGCCGTGGGCTACTGTGGAAAAGAACGTGTATCTGCCTTTTCGCCTGCGCGGGAAAAGCCTCGCATCGGTGCGCGACCGTATTCATGAGGTGCTGGCGCTGGTGGGCCTTGAAAACTTTGCCCAAAGCTATCCCCGCGAATTGTCTGGGGGCATGAAAATGCGTGTCTCTATCGCGCGGGCCATCGCGACCAATCCGCGCCTGATCCTGATGGATGAACCTTTTGCCGCCTTGGACGAAATGACGCGCCAAAAGCTGAACGATGACCTTTTGTCGATGAAAGCCAGTACCGGCGCGACGGTGATTTTCGTCACCCATTCGGTTTTTGAAAGCGTGTTCCTGTCTGACCGTATTCTGGTTATGGCCGCCCGCCCCGGCCGCGTGATTGCCGAGATTGCGGTGGATGAGCCTTATCCGCGAGGCCTGAAATGGCGGACCTCGCCACGTTACGGTGAGATTGCGCGCCAGACATCGGATGCGCTGAACGGCGCGCTGCACCCCGCAGGAGGATTGGTGGCATGACGATCAGTAGCGAAGGCGCGCCAGCCACGACCCAAAAGCATGACAGCGGCCCTATGTTTGACGCGGATGAAGAACGCCGCGCCCGCCGCAGACGCAATGAAGAGATCGCAAAATACGTGATCCCTGTCGTGGTCATGGCGCTGGCCATCTGGCTGTGGGACCGGCTGGTCGTCTGGAATGAGATTGAGCCTTACATCCTGCCCCGCCCAGGTCTGGTTCTTTCGACCCTGATTGAGGACTGGGCGACCCTGTCGACATCTTTGCTGGTCACCTTGCAGATCACCGGCCTTGCCTTGCTCGTCGCGGTTGTGGGCGGTGTCGGTCTGGCCGTGCTGTTTTCACTGTCACGCTTTGCCGAGATGTCTTTTTCGCCTTTCGCGGTGATCTTGCAGGTGACACCTATCGTGTCTATCGCGCCGCTGATTTTCATCTACGTGGAAAGCAGGTTGGTGGGGTTGCTGTTGTGCGCCTGGATCGTGGCGTTTTTCCCGATCCTGGCGAATACCACATTGGGATTGAAATCGGCCAATCATAACTTGCAGGATCTGTTTTCGATCTACCGCGCGAACCGTTGGCAGCGCCTGATCCATCTGCAATTGCCCTCTGCCTTACCCTATTTTCTTGGCGGATTGAAGATTGCCGGAGGGCTTGCACTGATTGGCGCCGTGGTAGCTGAATACGTGGCTGGCACCGGGGGTGTCGGGTCGGGTCTTGCGTTTCGTATTCTTGAGGCCGGATATCGGTTGCAGATCCCGCGGATGTTTGCGGCGCTATTCCTGATCGCTCTGACCGGGGTAGTTATCTATGCGACGACGTCTTTGATAGCCCATCTGGCTCTGCGCAAGTGGCATGAATCGGCCCTGAAGCGAGAATAAAGAATGCCACTTCCTGCAATACCTCATGGGCCCGTACGTCTTAGCTCTGTGACCGTGCCTCAGTCCTGCCTGAACGGCGGAACCGGTTTGGTGACGACGACGTTAGATCTTGTGGATGGACAGATCGTTGATGGCAGCGCCGATTTGCCAACAATCGAAATGGGCGGCGCGATAGCGTTTCCTTGCTTCGTTGATATGCACACGCATCTGGATAAAGGCCATATCTGGCCCCGTGCCGCAAACCCTGATGGCAGTTTCGAAGGGGCGCTGAGCGCCGTGCGCAAGGATACTGGTGCAAACTGGTCGGCTGAGGATGTGCGTGCGCGAATGACCTTTTCCCTGCATTGCGCCTATGCCCATGGCACACGCGCAATCCGCACACATCTGGACAGCCACGCGCCGCAAGATGCGATCAGTTGGGGGCTGTTCCCGGAAATGCGGGCTGAATGGGCGGGCAAGATCGACCTGCAAGCCGCCTGTCTTGTGGCTTGCGATTATGCGCTGACGGATGAATTTCAGACAACGGCTGACCATGTGGCAGCCGCCGGTGGTGTGCTTGGCATGGTCACCTATCCCGGCGCTGATCTACAGGCGCAGCTTGATACGTTCTTTGCGGCGGCAGAGGCGCGGGGGCTCGATGCAGACTTTCACGTTGATGAAACGATGGACCCCAGCGTCAATACGCTGCGCGAGATTGCCCAAACCGTCATCGACCGTGGCTATGATAAACCGGTCACCGTCGGGCACTTGTGTTCGCTGTCGGTGATGGACGAAACAGAGGCGCTGCACACGCTGGACATCGTCGCGCGCGCTGGGCTGCATGTCGTCAGCCTGCCGATGTGTAACATGTATCTGCAGGACCGGCACGCCGCCCGCACGCCGCGCAACCGTGGCATCACGCTGGTGCATGAAATGGCTGCGCGCGGTATTTCAGTGAGCTTTGCATCCGACAATACGCGCGACCCGTTCTATGCCTATGGCGATCTGGATATGATCGAGGTCATGCGCGAGGCGACTAGGATCGGGCATCTAGATCATTCGGTTATCGACTGGACCCGTGCATTCCTGCAGAACCCTGCCACCGCCTGCGGCTTTGACGTACCCAGCCTTGCCCCCGGTTCGTCCGCCGATCTGGTGATCTGCAATGCCCGCACCTGGACTGAGCTTTTCGCCCGCCCGCAATCGGACCGGACCGTGCTGCGAGGCGGCCAAGCCATCGACCGGACCCTGCCGGATTACGCCGCACTCGACCATTTGATGGAGCTGACATGAGCATTAAGAACGCGATCACAGCGCTGGAAGCGGCAGGGATTGAGGTTGATATCAATCCGGCCAGCGTAAAGGCCAAAAGCCGCGATTTCTTTTGGTATTCCCCGGTTCTGAAAGACCGGCTGGACCATGTTGTGGCCGATTTCGTCGCGACGCCTAAGTCCGAGGCAGAGGTCATCCAAATCCTGAAAACCTGCTATGCCGAAGACGTCCCCGTCACCACGCGCGGCACGGGCACAGGCAATTATGGGCAGGCGATGCCGCTGGCGGGTGGTTGTGTGCTGCATCTGAACAAGATGAACACGGTCAAGGATATCCAGCCCGGTCGCGTGATTTGCGAGCCAGGTGTTTTGCTGAAAGATCTTGATGCGGCATGCAATGAAACGGGACAGGAAATAAGGATGTACTCATCCACCTGGGCCACAGCCACGATTGGTGGTTTTATCGCAGGAGGCTCGGGCGGGATCGGCTCGGTCCGTTGGGGGTCTTTGCGCGATCCGGGGAATATCATCCGCCTACGCGTGGTGACGATGGAGGCCGAGCCGCGCACGCTGGAAATCACCGGCCATGATCTGCACCGGGTCAGCCATGCCTATGGCACAAACGGGATCATCACCGAGATTGAGGTCCCCCTTGCCCCGGCCTATGACTGGATCGGCATCTTTGTGGCCTTTGAGGATTTCGATGAAGCGCTGCAATACAGCTATGATCTGGCGTCCTGTGACGGGCTGCTGATAAAACTGGCCACCGTGTTTGAAGCTCCGGTTGCCAAAGATTACTTTCAACGCGTTGCCCCGCATGTTGAGGAAAGCGATGCGCTGGTCGCCCTGATGGTCGCGCCCCACGCCATGCCGGGATGGGAGACATTTACAGGTGACTATCCCGGCGCGAAGACGATCTATGTTCAGGGTCAGACAGATTGGCCCCGCGACCCCGGGCTTGTTTTTGAGTATGGCTGGAACCATACGACTTTGCGCGCGCTCAAGGTTGATCCGTCGATCACCTATCTGCAGATCGCCTATGGCACCGATGATCCCATCGCGCTGGTCAAAGCGGTGAAGGATCGCCTGAGCCCCGAAGTTCTGCAGCATATCGAGGTCACCCGCATGAACGGCAAAGTCGCGATGGGTGGGCTGACGCTGGTGAAGTTCACGACCGAGGAACGGCTGGATAAAATCGTCGCCATCCATGAAGAGATGGGTGCGATGAACTTCAATCCGCACCGCTACACGCTGGAAGAGGGCGGGCGGCAGTCGGTGGATGAACGGCAACTGGATTTCAAGCGCGAAGCAGACCCGAAGGGTTTGCTGAACCCAGGCAAGATGATTGCGTGGGATGATCCCGATTGGTCTTATGACCGGATGTATGCCTGGCCCGGGCTGCAACCCAAAACGGCCGCAGAATAGATGCCAAACGCCTTCGTTCTTTTTGCCCATCCGGTGCCTGGCAGCCTGAACGCTGCGGCGCATCAGGTCGTCGTGGAGACACTGACGGGCAAAGGCTGGGACGTGGATGATTGCGACCTTTACGCCGAAGGGTTCAACCCGGTGCTGAGCCGCGAGGAGCGAGAGAGTTATCACGACACGGCCGTCAATTGCACCCCGGTACAGGCTTATGTGGACAGGCTACGCGCGGCGGATGCGTTTATCCTGTGTCACCCGGTGTGGAATTTTGGCTACCCGGCCATCTTGAAAGGCTTCTTTGATCGGGTGATGTTGCCCGGCGTCGCATTTGACCTGCAGGATGGCAAAATCTCGGCCTGTTTGAACAATATCCGCAAGATTGCTGCTGTCACCACTTATGGGGCCACGCCCCTCCGCGCCTTTCTGGCCGGTGACCCGCCCAAGCGGCTGTTCAAACGCGCGGTCTGGGGCACCATCCGGCCTGAAAAGATGCGCTATATCGCGCAATACGATATGAACAACATCACGCCCGATGAATGTACCGCGTTCCTGTCGCGTGTCCGGCGCGAGATGGAGGTGTTCTGACATGCGTGCCCTGATCATCTATTGCCACCCACGCGAAGGGTCCTTTACCGCAGCGGTGCGTGACACCGTGCTGGAACGCCTACGCGCGGCGGGGGCAGAAGTGCGGGTGCATGATCTTTACCGAGATGGTTTCCAGCCTGTGCTGACATCGGCGGAGTTTATGGGTTATCTCGACTGCCCGGCTAATCAAGCCCCCGTTGCCGATCAGGTCCGGGATGTGACATGGTGCGATACGCTGATCTTTGTATATCCAACCTGGTGGTACGGTCTGCCTGCCTTGCTCAAAGGTTGGCTGGATCGCGTGTTGCTCCCTGATGTGGCTTTTATGATGCCGACGTCCGAGGGGGATAACATCAAACCTGGCCTGCAGCATATCAGCCGGATTGGCGTGTTCACGACCTGCGGTGCAAGCCGCTGGCTGACCCTCTTTATCGGGGCGCCTGGCAAGCGCACGCTGCTGCGCGGGGTGGGGCTGCTCCTGGCACCGCGCGCGCACAAGGTTTTTGCAGCGCATTACCTGATGGACAGCGCAAAAGAGCCAGCCTTGCAGGCGCATCTACGCAAGGTAGCGCGCAAAACCGACAAGCTCATTGGCGCGGCCTCATCTGCTGAAATGGCCAAGGTTGCGTCGTCATGAGCCGATACTGGTTGGACTACCGCGCCACCGATCTACGCATTGATCCTGACCGCACCATCGCGATCCTGCCTACTGCTGCAGTTGAACAGCACGGACCGCATCTGCCCGTTGGTGTGGATACGTTTATCAATCAGGGTTTGTGTGATTTGCTGGTGGCGCGATGCCCTGAGGCGCTGGACATTCGGTTGTTGCCTGTGATGGCGGTCGGCAAATCCAATGAACATCTTTGGGCACCCGGTACACTGACGCTAACTGCAGAAACCGCCCTGCGCGTCTGGACAGAGATTGGGTTGTCCGTCGCCCGGGCCGGAGTGCGCAAGATGTTGATTGTGAACAGCCATGGCGGCAATACCGATCTGATATCCATCGTGGCGCGGGAACTGCGGGTGCAGGCAGGGATGTATTGCGTGCGGATGGGCTGGGGGGCAGGGGGCACCCCGCCAGGGCTCTATAGTGATCAGGAACTGGCGCAGGGCATCCATGGCGGCGATAATGAAACGTCGCTGATGCTGCATTTCCGGCCTGACACGGTTGATATGACAAAGGCGCAGGATTTCCGCTGGATCCATGATCAGGGTGAGATCCCGCCTGTCGGACCCGTCGCACATGGATGGATCGCATCTGATGTGCATCCTTCCGGAGTGGCAGGAGAGGCACATCTGGCGACGGCGGAAAAAGGCGAAAGGACTGCTGACAGTTATGTTGCCCATGCAATTGAAATAATTGAAAAGATCGCAGCAAAGGATATCAGAGCGTTGCGACCGGTCACTTTGTAAGCACACCGTTTTCATCGCCTGAGCCATTATTCTCAGCGCATCTGGGGTGACTAATTTTTACAAATGAAAAGTTGCGTTTTTGCGCGCGACAAGAAATGGTTGTCGAGAGCAAGACGAACGATACCGGTCAAGACGATATGGATAAACTCAAAATCAGGAACATGGAGGAGTTCGCAAAACTGATCGGGATATCGCGGCCGACGGTTTCAAAATTCTTTAACGATCCCGAAAGCGTTCGCCCGAAAACACGCGCGCAGATCGAACAGGCGCTGGCGCAGCACGATTATCGCCCCAATATGTATGCGGTTAATCAAAACCGGAAGCTTACCAAGAATGTCGGTATTGTTGTCCCGTTACTTGTCGATCCTTACTTTGCTGAAATCGCACGCAACCTAGAGCAACGCTGCATCGATGCAGGTTATCATCCAACACTTTACAGCGCGCATGGCACGCCCAGTCATGAGGTTGAAATACTGGATAACTTACGATCGCTCAAACCTGCAGGTGTGCTTTTGGCGCCTCTGGGCCGTGCCTCTGATCGGCAAGCGCTTGAGAAATTCTGCGCAGATGTCCCGACGCTTATCTTTGACAGTAGCGTTGATGAAATTGGGCTGGCCTTCGTTGGTTCGGACAATGTGCAGTTCACGGCACATATCTCGGATTACTTGTGCCGAACTGGGGAACCGCCTTGCTTTTTTGAGATGAAAACGCCCGCGAACCCCAATGCGCATCGACGGCGCCAGAGTTATTTGAATGCAATGGACAGATTTGGGTATCCGGCGCAGGTTATCTCGGTCGACGGGGAAGGGTGGGAACTGGAAGAGATTGGGCGTTTGGGTGGCCACGATGCGTTGGCCCGCAATGCCTTTTCGACGAATACGATATTGTGCAGCAATGATCGACTGGCCATTGGTTTGTTAACCGCCTGTTTTGAACGCGGGATCCGGGTCGGTCGCGACGAAGGGTGTGCGCTCCGCATTGCGGGGCAGGACGGCCATCCGCATTCGCGTTATACATGCCCACCTTTGACAACGATTTCACATGACTACGACGCAGTTTCGAAAGCAGCTGCTTTGGCATTATTTGCTGCGATCGATGGCAATGTCGCACCTTGGAAAAGCACACGCTTGGAAGGCAAATTGATTTTGCGCAGCTCTGCCTAATGCCGAAAATTTCTTTACGCGCGTAAAATTTTTATTGACGTCGCGTTATTATTCCTCATAGGCTGCATTTGTCACATCCATCTAGGGAGGAAACCGGATGTCTTTGAGAAGCACACTTTGTGCTGCCACTGCGCTTAGCTTGGTGACGGCAGGCGGCGCATTTGCAGACGGCCATTCAGCAACGATCACCATCGCAACCGTGAACAACGGCGACATGATCCGCATGCAGGGCTATACCGATCAATTCACCGAGGCGACGGGCATCGCGGTCGAGTGGGTGACACTCGAAGAAAACGTGCTCCGCCAGCGCGTGACGACCGACATCACCACCAAGGGCGGTCAGTTCGATATCATGACAATCGGCATGTATGAAACGCCGATCTGGGGGGCCAATGGCTGGCTTGTCGCACTTGATGATCTGTCGGCTGAGTATGACGTTGATGACATCCTGCCTGCCATGGCTGGCGGTCTGAGCCATGAAGGCACGCTTTATGCGGCGCCGTTCTATGGCGAAAGCTCCATGGTCATGTATCGCACGGACCTGATGGAAGCCGCTGGCATGGAAATGCCCGATGCGCCAACATGGGAATTCATCCGTGACGCGGCAGCGGCGATGACTGATCGCGGCAATGACATCAACGGCATCTGCCTGCGCGGCAAAGCCGGTTGGGGTGAAGGCGGCGCTTTCATTACGGCCATGTCCAACTCTTTCGGCGCACGCTGGTTCGATGAAGGCTGGAACGCGCAGTTCGACACAGAGCAGTGGGCCAACACGCTCAACTTCTTCAAAGGCATGATGGACGCCTCCGGCCCAGCTGGTTACGCAACCAACGGGTTCAACGAAAACCTGTCGCTCTTCAACCAGGGCAAGTGCGGCATGTGGATTGACGCCACAGTTGCGGCATCCTTCGTGACGGGCGACGATTCAACCGTGGCTGACAGCGTTGGCTTTGCACTGGCACCTGACAATGGTCTGGGCAAGCGATCCAACTGGCTCTGGGCATGGGCGCTGGCCGTTCCCGCCGGGACATCTCAGGAAGCCGAAGCCAAGCAGTTCATCGAATGGGCTACATCCAAGGACTATATCGAACTGGTTGCAGCAAACGAAGGCTGGGCAAACGTACCGCCAGGTGCACGTACATCTTTGTACGAAAACCCCAACTACCAAGAAGTGCCATTTGCCCAGATGACGCTCGACTCAATCCTGTCGGCTGACCCGAATGACTCAACTGTTGAGCCAAGCCCATATGTGGGTATTCAGTTTGCTGCGATCCCTGAATTTGCGGGTATCGCCTCTGAAGTGAGCCAGGAATTCTCGGCCGCCTATGCAGGGCAGCAAAGCGTCGAGGAAGCGCTGGAGAAGGCGCAAGCCATCACCAACGAAGCTATGGAAGCTGCCGGCTACCGTTAAGCCTGCGGCTCCGACCCCGAAGGGCAGCGCGCCTGCCCTTCGGATACCAGTACCACCTCCGTTTTTCGCGCAATGTCTTCTATGATGGGTCCCGCAAACCAGTGGCCCGTCCACACAAGAGGTGCACCCAATGGCTACCAAGGCGTCCCGATCCGCGGCCCGGTTAATGATGGCCCCAGCAGTTGTCCTGCTTTTGGGCTGGATGCTGGTCCCCCTGATCATGACTTTGTGGTTTTCCTTCCGGACTTACCTGCCGCTGCGTGGCGGTGACCAAGGCTGGACCGGATTTGACAACTACGTCCGTTTCGTGACTTCCAGCGCCTTCTGGCCCGCAGTGCAGACAACACTGATCATCGTGCTTGGCGTTCTGATCATCACCGTTGTGCTTGGCGTCTTGCTCGCCATGCTGCTGGATCAGCCAATGTGGGGGCAGGGCGTTGTGCGCATCTTGGTGATCGCACCCTTCTTCGTCATGCCAACCGTATCCGCGCTGGTCTGGAAAAACATGTTCATGGATCCCGTGAACGGTCTTTTCGCTCATCTCTGGCGCTTTTTCGGGGCCGAACCGGTCAGCTGGCTGTCAGACGCAGCCATGCCATCGATCATCATGATCGTCAGCTGGCAATGGCTGCCCTTCGCGACGCTGATCCTGCTGACGGCGATCCAGTCGCTTGACAGCGAACAGCTGGAAGCCGCCGAAATGGATGGCGCCCCGCGTCTGCAACGGTTCTACCACATTATCCTGCCGCATCTGGGCCGGGCCATCACCATCGTGATCCTGATCCAGACGATCTTCTTGCTGGCTATCTTCGCAGAGATCTTTGTGACCACAGGCGGCGCATTCGGCACACGCACCCTATCCTACCTCATCTTCCAGCGGGTGCTGGAAAGCCAGAATGTGGGATTAGGATCCGCCGGTGGTGTCTATGCCATCATCCTTGCAAACATTGTTGCGATCTTCCTGATGCGGATCGTCGGCAAAAATCTGGATAACTGATCATGGCACGTGCTGTTACACCCCGCCGCAAGCTGATCAATACGGGCTTCGCCTGGACCATCGGTTTGCTGATTTTCTTCCCGATCCTGTGGACGATCCTGACCAGTTTCAAATCCGAAGCTCAGGCTATCGCAAGTCCACCGATCTTTCTGAACTTTGACTGGACGCTGGAAAACTACGGCGTCGTAATGGAGCGGTCAAACTACGCGCGCTTCTTGTGGAACTCGATCATCATCGCAGGCGGATCAACCATCCTCGGCCTGATTATCGCGGTGCCTGCGGCGTGGTCCATGGCCTTTGTCCCATCGCGACGGACCAAGGATATCCTGCTTTGGATGCTGTCGACCAAGATGCTGCCAGCAGTTGGTGTACTGTATCCGATCTACCTGCTGTTCATCAAAATGGGTTTGCTCGACAGTCGTGCCGGTCTGGTGATTGTCATGATGCTGATCAACCTACCGATCATCATCTGGATGCTCTACACCTATTTCCGCGAAATTCCGGGCGAGATCCTCGAAGCAGCGCGCATGGACGGGGCTACACTGAAGGAAGAGGTGCTCTACATCCTCACCCCCATGGCGATCCCGGGCATTGCCTCGACAATGCTGCTTAACTTCATCCTCGCTTGGAACGAGGCCTTCTGGACGCTGAACCTGACCGCCGTCGATGCGGCACCACTGACAGCCTTCATCGCCAGCTATTCCAGCCCAGAAGGTCTGTTCTTCGCGAAACTCAGCGCGGCCTCAACCATGGCCATCGCCCCGATCCTCATCCTTGGCTGGTTCAGCCAGAAACAACTTGTCCGCGGCCTGACATTTGGCGCCGTGAAGTAAAGGACCTGACACATGGGACAAATTCAACTGAAGCAAGTCACCAAGTCATTCGGCGATGTGCAGGTCATTCCACCTCTCGACCTGACCATCGAGGACGGAGAATTCACCGTCTTCGTTGGCCCCTCCGGCTGCGGGAAATCCACGCTCTTGCGCCTCATCGCGGGGCTTGAGGATATCACCACCGGCCATATTGATATCGACGGGCAGGATGCCACTGATGTGGTCCCTGCCAAACGGGGTCTGGCAATGGTGTTTCAGTCTTACGCGCTTTACCCGCATATGACGGTCCGCAAGAACATCGCCTTCCCCCTGCGCATGGCCAAGATGGATCAGCCAGAGATCAATAAGCGAGTGGAGAATGCGGCCTCTGTGCTGAACCTGACCGACTACCTTGATCGGCGGCCCGGCCAGCTGTCAGGCGGGCAACGCCAGCGCGTCGCCATCGGGCGGGCCATCGTGCGCGAACCGGCCGCCTTCCTGTTCGACGAACCGCTCTCCAACCTCGACGCCGCCCTGCGCGTCGGCATGCGGATGGAAATCAGCGAGCTTCACAAAAAACTCGACACCACGATGATCTACGTCACCCACGATCAAGTCGAAGCCATGACCATGGCGGACAAGATCGTTGTGCTGCAGGCCGGGGTGATCGAACAGGTCGGCTCTCCCCTCGAACTCTATCGCAGCCCGCGCAACACCTTCGTAGCGGGCTTTATCGGCTCGCCCAAGATGAACCTGATCACCGGTCAGGAAGCGGCCAAACATGACGCCACAACCATCGGCATCCGGCCCGAACATATCGACGTCGTTCAATCCGATGGGACCTGGCAAGGGACCGTCGGCGTCGCCGAACACTTAGGCTCAGACACGTTTTTCCACATCCACAACACCGGGCTGGCCGACACCCTGACAGTGCGGGCCATTGGCGATGTCAGCCTGCGGCACGGCGACACGATCCATCTTAACCCGCGCATGGACGAACTGCACCGGTTCGATGCGCAAGGCTTGCGGATCGGATGACACGGCTCGCGGGCAAATCGGCGCTGATCACGGGCGCTGCGCGGGGCATCGGACTGGCCTTCGCCGAGGCGTATTTGCGCGAAGGCGCACGCGTGGCTATCGCCGATATCGACATCGCGCGCGCACAGGCCGAGGCCGACAGGCTTGGCGAGAACGCCGTCGCTGTCGAAATGGACGTCACCGACCAGACCAGCATCGACGCGGCCATCACCACCACAGCGCAGGCCTTTGGCCAGATTGACATCCTGATCAACAATGCGGCCATCTTCACCGCCGCCCCAATGGTTGAAATCACGCGCGAGGATTACGCGCGCACTTTCGACATCAACGTTGCAGGGACGCTCTTCACCATGCAGGCCACCGCCAAGCACATGATCGACCGCGGTGTGCAGGGCAAAATCATCAACATGGCCTCCCAGGCCGGGCGGCGAGGCGAAAGCCTCGTCGGCGTCTATTGCGCCACCAAAGCGGCGGTGATCAGCCTCACCCAGTCGGCAGGGCTGAACCTGATCCAACACGGCATCAACGTGAACGCCATCGCGCCCGGCGTCGTCGATGGTGAGCATTGGGACGGGGTCGACGCCTTCTTTGCCAAATGTGAAGGCAAAGCACCGGGACAAAAAAAGCAAGAGGTCGGTGCCGCCGTCCCAATCGGACGCATGGGAACTGCTGCGGACTTGACGGGCATGGCGGTGTTTCTTGCCAGTGATGAGGCGGACTACATCGTCGCGCAGACCTACAACGTTGACGGTGGAAACTGGATGAGCTGATGAAGGATCAAAGGGAATTGGGAGGTCCGATGAAACTCAGCAATGCAAGCTTGGCAGATATGCCGGACAGCGTGCTGGTCCCGACCTATGACAGGGCCGCATTGACCCCGGGGATCGTTCATATCGGCCTTGGCAACTTTCACCGCGCGCATCAGGCTTGGTATCTGCACCGGTTGATGCAAGCCGGCAAAGCGCATGATTGGGCTATTATCGGCGCTGGCGTCCGCGCGGCGGACAGCGCAATGCGTGAAAAGCTGCTGGGTCAGGATTGCATGACGGCATTGATCACGCTCGACCCGGAACATACCTTGGTCGAGGTGACCGGCCCTATGATTGATTTTCTACCTATAGAGGAAACGAATGGGGCGTTGATTCGGGCGATGTCCGACCCCGCGATCCGTATCGTTTCCCTGACTGTGACCGAAGGCGGCTATTTTCGGGGTGCTGCCGGGCAGCTGGATGTACGCCACCCCGACATGCAGCATGATGCTGCGAACCCCAACCAACCGCGCACCGCCTTCGGTGCGATGGTTGCGGCATATGACGCACGGCGGAAAGCCGGTTTAGCACCCTTTACCGGTCAATGTTGCGACAATCTTCAGAATAATGGCGATGTATTACGCGCGACGGTCGTCGGTCTTGCGCGGCTCAGTGATCCCATTCTTGCCGATTGGATTGATGAAAATGCAGCATTTCCAAACGCCATGGTGGATTGCATCGTGCCTGCGACCGGCAATGCCGAGTTGGCGCTTATCCGCGACCTTGGGGTCGCCGATGCCGCGCCAGTTACCCACGAAGACTTTCGCCAGTGGGTGATAGAGGATGATTTCTGCGCTGGACGCCCCCCATGGGAAGATGTCGGTGTTACGCTGACCCCGGAGGTGCACACATTCGAGGCGATGAAGATCCGTATGCTGAACGCCGGGCATCAAGTCTTGGCGAATGCTGGTGAGCTGTTGGGGATGCCAACGATTGCGGCATGCATGGCGGATCCGGCCATCGCGGCGTTCTTCCGCAAGGTGGAGAAAGAAGGTATCGCCCCTTACGTCGCGCCTGTGCCTGGTATGACCCCGCTTGCTTATCTTGATCTGATCACCCGCCGCTTCGCAAATCCCAAAATCCACGACACGACCCGGCGCGTGGCGTTTGACGGCTCATCCCGTCATCCGGGTTTTGTCTTGCCGATCTTGCGTGATGCATTGGCAGCCAACGGTGATATCGGCCACCTTGCTTTGACCGAGGCGCTTTGGGCCCGCATGTGCGCGGGGACGCGCGAAGATGGAAGTGTGATTGAACCAAACGATCCCATCTGGCCTGCATTGAACCGGGCTGCTTTGGCTGCAAAGGAGGACCCGCAGGTCTGGCTTGACCAACGCAACGTATATGGCGATCTGGGTCAGGACAGCCGCTTTGCCGAAGCGTTCTGCAATTGGCTAACGCGCATTTGGGCTGAGGGCTGCAGACCTACCTTGCAAGCGTTCAACGCCGAATAGCGTCCTTCAAATGATCAGGTCCCAGCGACGTCGTGCCAATCTGCGCCATTGTGATGTGGGTTTCCTCGGACAGGACTGACCAAAGCTGTTTCAGCCCATCTTCGCCGCCCGCGGCGATGGCGAATTGTAGAACACGACCTAGGAAGGTGAAGTTGGCGCCTTGGGCATACGCTTTGACAACATCCTCGCCCGAGCGCAGACCAGTGTCGAAAAAAAGCGGCATGTTGGGGCCAACGGCGGCGCGGATGTCAGGCAAAACCTTGATCGGGGAGGCCGCGCTTTCGAGTTGCCGCGCGCCGTGACTTGAGACCTGGATGGCATCGACCCCCGCTTTCGCCAATAGCCTGGCATCTTCCGGGTCCAACACGCCTTTCACGACCAGTTTGCCGGGCCACATGTCGCGCAGGCGTGTAAGCGTGTCCCAATCCGCTTTCGCCCGGCTTTCGGTCCGGTCAAATGCATAGCCTGGCAGCGCAAAATTAGCCATCTGCGGCTTGCCCGCCAGCAACGACGCTATTGACCAGCGCGGATGCAGCGCAAAATCGATAAATTGCTTGGGGCCAATGCGAAACGGCATCTTGAACCCATGCCGCAATTCGCGCGGACGGCGGCCCACCTCTGGCACATCCACCGTCAGGATAATCGTTTCATACCCCGCCGCCTTCGCCCGTTCGACCAGCTTGAACGTGCCGGCACCATCGCCGCTGAAGTAAAGTTGAAACCAGGCATGGCCCTGGGCCACCTCAATCAGCTTTTCCAAAGGGGTTGAGGCCACGGTGGACACACCCAACGGCACCTCTTCCCGCGCAGCCAGCCGCGCGAGCATCAGGTCCGCACCAGGGCCCGACAGGTTACACATGCCCATGGGGCTGATACCGAACGGGGCTTTGGTAGGGTTGCCGAACAGATTGGCGGCGATAGACCGGTTGCTGACATCCCGCAGAATGCGTGGCCGAAACTCTAGCGCGTCAAAAGCTGCACGATTGCGCGCAGCCCCGCCTTCGGCCCCGGCGGCCCCATCGACATAGTCAAACACCATCCAGGGCAGACGCCGTCGCGCAAGGCGGCGGGCATCTGCGCTGGAATGGATTTGCGCAGCCATGCCTTAGCCAGCTACCGCTTTCATGAACCGGTCGCGGATGACGACCGGGTCCATTGTGATCACGGGCAGTTTGATGTTGCCGCTGTCGCATTTGCACACGATCACGGTCATCTTGCGATCATCGATGGCCTTTTGCAGAACCGGGCCAAGGTCCTTGTCCTGTACCTCGATCACGTTGTCGCAGCCGCAGGCAGTCGCCACTGCAGAAAGCGATGTCTTCTGGCCAGCGTAAGTTGGCTGATCCCCGGTAGAGCCATAGGACCCGTTGTCGATGATCAGCAGGATGTAGTTATCAGCGACATTGTTCGCGATGGTTGGCAGGGTGCCCATATTGGTCAGAACCGACCCGTCGCCGTCAATGGAGATGACAGTCTTGTCCTGGGCCAAGGCCAGCCCCAGCCCAATAGACGACGACAGTCCCATCGTGCCCAGCATGTAGAAATTTGTGGGCTGGTCATCGATCATATGCAGTTCCTGACTGGGCAGGCCGATATTGCAAACAACCAGTTGGTCACGAAGGATCGGGGCGATTTCACGCAGAATTTCAGAACGGATCATTGGTCGCCATAGCCTCCCCAGAAGTTGGCGTCGGTCAG
>ERZ1740070.17-NODE-17-length-155814-cov-14.524509_pt1 | contig 155814 bp, 137 predicted proteins | sample MGYA00581734_ERZ1740070 | MGnify/ENA primary metagenome ERZ1740070 (study PRJEB43018, sample SAMN04849744) | marine metagenome | isolation source: floating plastic debris | place: Pacific Ocean | collected 2008-09-01 | study: EMG produced TPA metagenomics... | reverse complement strand
TCTAAAGTTATTCGTTTTAAAATCTCTTTAGACAGAGTTTAGTTTACAGTCTCAAACCTTTTAACTCAATTCAGATTTCCCTGATTTCAACTCTTTTTCCAATAAACTAGTTCAATAACTTATGCTGTATTTAATGCCAAACCTAATGTAAAGTAATCAAGTAGTCCATTAAGTTAAACAGTGTCCAGAAAATAAAAAGTCGGCTTAAACCGACTTATAATACCTAGTAGATTATAAAATTATATCAAAACTTCGTGTCCTTTTTCCATCATCTTATTTTTTTATTCCTTTAATAGTATAACAAATCCTTGACCGATCATTACGAATTCCGTACATCGCTTTGAAATATCATAACCATGTAATTTTTTTGTCTCACTATCAGTTTCAAATTCGCTAATTGTACCAAATGGCACATATTCCAAGCGTAATTTAGTATTATTTTTTACATTAAACTGCATTTTCTCCGTTAATCTACCAATCTTATACGATAAAAAGTCGCTATTGGTTTTTAAAGCTTCAACTCGTGTTTCAACCTTAATGATTTTATATTCTAAAGATCCAGAAAGTGGTATTTCTTCATATACTTGGTATTTGTGTTTATCGGTATCATGTTCTATTATTTCCGGCTGTATTGCATAGGCTTTACCATTAATCGAAAGTTCTTCCAATTTATAGTGTTCATCAACATTCAATCCAGAGACCTTATCAAATGTTCCGCCGAACTTATAAGATATGCTATTTTTATCTTCAGCTTTGAGCTTTATAACTGATGATTCTTTGGATAATACATATTTCTCATCATTTTTATAATAGTCTAATTCTATCGTAAGCTGGATATCAGGATAGTAATAATCTAACCCCTTCGTTAGATAATTGTCGCGTACAAATTCAAATAGTTTATCTGAAATCTCAGGAAATCTTCTTTCACAAATTATTTCCGTAGTACTATTCCAAACTTTTAAAAGCCTATCTTCTTTTAAATTATTTAAAAATTCGTTGGAACTAATTACCTTACCTAATTCTTCTTTAAATATTCCGGTGAACTGGAATGATTTTAATGCGGTTGTGAAAACACCACTGGTCAAAATTGCTTTTGCTACTAACTCTAACGTTTCATCTTTAAAAAAAGAATTTAGATATACTAAGAGTACTCCTAATAAGAAAAGAGCAATAAAATAGAAATTTTTGTAAAAATTCTTAATCCAATCAAAAAACAGGTTTATATATTTCATCATATACTGCAAAGTCCTATAAATCATCATTATTATCAATACCCGACCTAAGGTATTTTTAAAAAATGCTATGAATTACAGAAATACCATCCAGTTAATTGGAACTGCCTCCAGACCAGAAAATCAGAAACATATACACATTTTGGGAAATATAATTTTTCCTTAATTCTGACTTTTAAGATCAAACCAGCCAATAGAATCTGGTGAACACAATCTGAAAAATGTTAATCTCAACAGGAATCGAACTTGTATCTAAAGTTTAAGAAAGTATTCTTGTGTGTGTTTTTTAATAATTTGGTTTTCAAATAGTTACTTCTTAAAAGCAACTATTTTATGAACAGAAATTGAAAGATAAAAGTAGTAGTAGCCCCGCTAGGAATCGAACCTAGATCTAAAGTTTAGGAAACATTTTTTATCAAGTTTCAACTATTTGAAAATCAATAAGTTAAAACTAAACTCTGAAAAATTAGTGAACAGTTAGTGAACTCAATTCTAGCTTCTAAAAAAGTGGTAGCTCCGGCAAGAATCGAACTTGCATCTACGGTTTAGGAAACCACTATTCTATCCATTGAACTACGGAGCCAGCAAATTTTATGCTTTGTAAGCGGTAAAAACCACCCTTTTCTACCGTTGAGAAAGCTCTTAAGGTCCTATAGCTATTCAACTAATTAGAGCTGCAAAACTAGCAAAATCCCAAGCTCGAGGCAATCAATTATTCTTTTTTCAATTTTCTTCAAAAAAAGTGATTTTGTAAACATTCTGTAAACCAGATACTTGCGTTTGCAAATGCTCCCCCAACCTCCCCCACTATGTGTATACCACCCCTCCGGTATTGGCCTTTTTGCGTAACTGAGCTATGACTTATTTAGCAGTCGAATTGATTGTTAAACTATGACAACAGAAGATCTTAATCAGATAGTCACCCGAAGGGATTTAGAAAGGCTTTATGAGAGGCTGATCAATGAGATTGGAAAGGTTATTTCCAATAATCTAAACACCAAGGAATTCTTCTCTCCAAAAGAGTTCTCTGAGACCACTGGGTTAAAATACAGTACTGTGGTGCACTACTGTAACACCGGAAGATTAAAGGCCAGACAAGACCGTCCTGGAGGCACTTGGTCTATTCATGTTTCTGAGCTAGAGAGATTTGCTTACGAAGCAGATGAAAATATTAGTTAACGCAATTTCAAAGCTTTCAAACTCCTAAGTTTACTGATATTTTATATTATGAATATTAAAAGATAGTATGTAATTAAATCGTACCAGCTATGCCAAACACTCATTATTTAAGCCCGACAGAGTTAATTGAAAAATACCCTGAAGTAGCTGCTAACTTTAATTGGAGCCCTAGAGAACTAGGTCTATTCCTTAAATGTAAGCTGCTTGATGGATACTATGACAGAAGAAAAAGGACAGCACTCATCAAGGAACCTTCTTTTGTGCAACTGGTGAGATTCGTGAACCAGGTAATAGATGGTCAAAAAATCACTTTTCAATAGATGGAAGAGTTGGTTTCTCAAATAGAATTTCTTCAGTCCGAATGCTCCGAGAATCAGCGGATATATGATTCCTTGATATTGGAGTTTGGACATCAGAGATCATATCTGTTTGAAAAACCTCTTATGACTCGAGTTGGAATTTTCAAAGCAATCATTAACTCTTTAGAGGAGTTGAAAAAGATAAAGGCTAAATGTTGAACTCACTAGAGCAATACCAGCACTTTGACTTTCATATGGTTTTTACCAAAACCAAGAAGTTTATCGATACTTACAACAAGGGTCAATGTAAAATTACCAGTAAGCTCAATGCCAATCATCGGGCTACTGCAGAATTGATCGTTAGACTATACCTCAAACAACTGAACAGTCGCCCACATAGCATACAAGAGGGAGAAACGATTGGCTTTAAAACATATAATTCAAGTTTGGCTTCATGCAAAGGCTGTACGAAGAGAACCATCATCAATCATAAGGAAAGGCTTAAACAGTCAGGGTTTATTATCAAGGAGGAACATCAGGGTGCAAATGGCATTGAGCTGTGGATTAATCCGGATATTCTATTTCATGGCCAGAAAGATGTAGTCTCACTTCGAGAGAATTACATGAAAATTTTGCCTGGAGAGTCTTTTTTACCTTCTAAAGAGAAAAATTTTCACCCTTTAGTTCATGAACCTCATGAACATGATAATAATAATAGCACTGTGGACAATGAAAAAGGTGTTCACCTAAAGGCTCACGGTGATGGGTTGTCCCGACAGAAGGGTCGGGACGAACCCACAGGAACAAGACATGAACTTTACATGAACACGGGGGAAAATGCGAAATCTGCCTCAAATAACCAGAATAATCATTCTGATGAGGCAGATCGCATTTCCTTACTTGCTTTGGTGAGGCAGTTCTGGGAGTTTGCCCGGAAAATTCTCTATCCTGATTTAATCCTTAGCGATCCTGAAGAAAGAGACATCATGAACAAAATATGGGCTGCCGTTTATCTCAAATTTTCGAGCCCTGGTTCATTTCAACAATGGAGTGCCTATCATGAACAAGCCCTGGAACGAATAGTCATGGTTCGTAAGTGGCTGGACAGGTCGCCCCACCACTGGATACCCAGCCCTCATGTTTACTTCAATCCAAACAATGAAAAGAATGGATTTCAAAAAACGCTTGACTGGCTGGTAAAGCGCGAGATTTTGAAAATAGAAATCAGAAGGCAGTTGGAATTGCAAAAGATCAGGAGAGAGCAGAAACTACATGAAGAAGGAAGAGGAAGGCACAAGACACTCTCAAGATTACAGCTCTTTAAAACCCATGAACAACGCTTGAGGAAGATGAGGGATCCTGATCTCTTGAGGTCTTACTACTTGTCATTGACCAGCCATATTAATGCTGATAAACAGAAAGAGCCATGATGTCTGAAAAGTCTATTGAAATAGCTATGACGAAATGTATCGTGTGGTTTTATGACGGCAATTCCAGGACTTTCTATTCCAGGGACCGATCCCATAAGAAAGCCAAACCCAATATGGCACTCGGTATACGAAGATTGGAAAAAATGCTGCTTGAAACATTTAGCGGAAAGTGGGAAACGGCCATCATTTATGAAAATCAGGAGAACGGTAGAGAGCTGGCCAAGTACAAAAGAGGTGTTAGGGTTTGACCTAGTTAAGTCTTGAATAGCTTCATCTGAGTGGACTGGTTCTTGATTCAGTCCTTGAAAAGAGTTGATATGCAAACGGAAAACCAAATACAAACCGGATTCTTTGAACGAATGGAGCTATTTCTTTATTCAAGGAAGTTCATTTTCCTGGTCGTTATTGCAGGCACGATACCCATGATCATGCATTCACATGAGCTGTTTTATAAGATATCTCCGTTTGAGGGCAATGACTACATCAAGAGGGTCTACTCTCTTTTCTATGCCATCAGTTTCGACCTGACCATTCTCGTCTTTACGATTCATTATATCAAAAGGAAACCGCAGCTCTATGCCTGCTTTGCTTTTGTGATCAACCTACTCTATTTCAATCCTTTTGGGTTCATTCCAGAGTTATTTGTGATAGGCTTTACAAAGGTATTTCTGGCAGGAGTTCTGGCGTTTACAGGCTTTAGTTATGCAGAGTTATTTGTGGAAAAAGTAGCCGAAAACAAGAGGTCTGTCAAGAAAAGGCCTGTTTACAAATCGGTAAACGGAGAAGTAAACGACTCAAGTAAACATGGTGATTTTCAGTGTAAAGTGTGCGGCAAGGGATTCTCTTCTATCAAAGCCTTGAATGGACACATGAAGGTGCATCAAGGCATTGATTCTAAAAACTAATGATAGTACGGTAAAATAAACGTGCAATAGTTCGTTAATAAAAACTAATTATCGTACATTAGAAAAACTAATTGGTGTACTATGGCCACTCCATCAGAAAAACTGGCAAGCTCACTTGAAGTACTCAGGGAACTACAACGCAAAGGAAATGCTGCAATCAAAGGCAGTGATTTAACCCAAACTCATCGGGAACGACTTATTGCAAATGGGTTCATTAAGAGCGTACTTAAAGGATGGTACATACCCACTAAGCCAGATGATAAAGAGGGCGACAGTACTTCATGGTATGCTTCTTTTTGGGAGTTTTCTAAAGCTTATTTGAACGACCGATTTTCAGACAATTGGGTACTCTCGTCCGAACAATCTATTGCCATTCACAGTGGTAACTGGTCCATACCGAAACAACTTCTGGTGAAATCTCCTGAAGCCAATAACAATAGCACAGGTCTACTTTTCGGAACATCGATATTTGACATAAAATCCAAACTCCCTGATGATACGGCAATAGAATCAGTTAATGGTATTCGCATTCTTTCCTTGCCACATGCCTTAATCCAATGTTCGCCATCCATGTTTACACGCTCATCGATAGACGCTCGCACGGCACTTGCTCTTATCAGAGATGCGTCTCAGGTATTGGATCCACTTCTTAGTGGAGGACATTCCGTAGTAGCTGGTCGGCTTTCAGGTGCATTTAGAAATATCGGTAACACCAGAGTAGCGGATGACATATTAAATACGATGCGTGCTGCTGGATATGATATCAGGGAGCAAGATCCATTTGATCAACAAACGCCTTCCGCTTTCAATCTTCGTGAAAAATCTCCTTACGTAAATCGGATTAGCATGATGTGGTCCGATATGCGCGAAATTGTAATAGAGAGCTTTCCTGATCCTCCCGGACTGCCTGTTGATCAGGAGAAGTACATTAAAAGTGTAGAAGATATTTTTGTGGCGGATGCTTACAATTCATTATCCATAGAGGGATACATGGTTACTGAAGAGCTCATCGAAAGAGTCAGAAGCGGATCCTGGAATCCGGAGCAAAACGAAGAAGACCTGCAGCAAAGAAACGCCATGGCCGCCAGAGGATATTGGCAGGCCTTTCAGTTAGTCAAAGCGTCCATCAAAAAAGTACTATCGGGCAAAAATGCCGGACAGATACTTGATGTAGATCATGGTGGCTGGTACAGGGAATTGTTTGCACCGAGTGTATCTGCAGGTATATTAAAACCTTCCGATTTAGCAGGATACAGAAATGGTCCTGTTTACATTAAAAACTCACAGCATGTTCCCTTGAATAGAGATGCCTTAAGGGATGCTATGCCTGCTTTTTTCGAACTCGTGGAGGAAGAGCCAGAAGCATCAGTCCGAACGTTGCTGGGGCACTTTATTTTCGTTTACATTCATCCCTACATGGATGGTAATGGCCGGATGGCTCGTTTTTTAATGAACACCATGCTGGCATCTGGTGGCTATCCGTGGACCATCATTGAAGTCAAAGAACTTAAGGTTTACATGGAGGCACTCGAAGAGGCAAGTGTTCGTCATAACATCAGGGATTTTGCAGAATTTGTAGGCAATAAGGTTAAGGCGCAAATGATGAAAAACTGAATGTATGGAAAATCCTTTTGAAGTGATATTGGAGCGATTAGATAGAATCGAAAGCTTGCTGGAAAAGCTGCAATCAGATAAAACAGCCATTGAAAGCAAAGAAGAGAACTTTCTTAGTCCCCAAGAAGCGGCTGATTTTCTTGGAGATTCACTGCCCACTCTGTATGGTAGAACAAGCAAGAATGAGATCCCCTTTTATAAACGTGGAAAGAAACTCTACTTCAAAAAATCAGAGCTAATAGAATGGATTGAAGCTGGAAAGTGTAGAACCATTGATGAGTTGATTGGTGACGCTTCAAAAAGACAGTGAGTTAACCAAACTCCTGATAAATCCTTTTGACCTCCCTGGGGTATAGTAGCTGCCGTCTACCAGTATCCAGTCCCTCAATCTCTTTGAGCTTTTTCCTCAGCGTCTCCCGACTGATACCCATTTCCTGAGCGAGTTCTGATTTGCTTTTGAATCGAAGTGAATGAAACATACTACCAAAATACGTTCTAAATCTTGAAGAGGCCAGTTCAAATAATTCAAGAGAACCAAACCTTCACACCATATCAAGAAAAGGCACTTCAATGCACCCATTATTGTTTCAAAAATCAATATTTCATGAGTTAATCCTAGGTGTTCCCTGATTTCACAAGCTCACTTTTATCTAAATAAAGCACCATCAATATTTGGGTAAATCATTAAGATTATGCTCAAATGGATTGCAGGCGGAGCGGCTGCATTTTTTGCAGGCCGGTATTTACTGAGACTTCAAAAAGCCTCAAAAACCATCGTGACCAGAACTTCACTGAAGGTCAACAGAGTGGGGCTTTCTGGTATTGAGTTAAGAGCGAACGTAAAGCTACAGAACCCTAACCCTGTAGCATTAGCCATTCAATTTCCCTTTCTAAACCTCACTCATAAAGACATATCCATTGGCTCATCAACAGTAAAGAATGAGACCATTCAATTATCAGAGAATAGCGAGAAAACTTTTGATATGGCAATTCAGTCTGCAGGATGGCTTACACTCATCCAGGTGCTGGGTGCAGATATCGTTCAAAAAATACGAAGTGGACAAAAAGTCTCCCTAGACCTGCTAGCCACTACTTCTACACAGATCAATGGTATTCCTTATGAACAACAGGAATCAATCAAACTGACTATCTGATGAAGGCACTGAGAAAGCGACATATCCGGCCAGGTTATCAGTTTGATAAAATCATTCCAAGGAGTGTAGAACAAGATTCTGTAATTCGCCCGGAAGGGAAAGCCAAGCTGCACCACACTATCAACCTGATTAAACAGCTGGTTCCTGAAACCAAATCGGATACCAAGCTGCTGGCCAGCCATCTCAAGGGTTCAGATCTTGAATCAACCTGCAAGAATATCTGGGACTTTGTTTACAACCATATCCAGTATGCCAGAGATAAGACTGGAGTAGAGCAGGTAAGGAGACCTTCTCGCGCCTGGGCCGACCGAAAAAAAGGAGTTGATTGCGATTGTTACTCTGTTTTCATCTCCAGTATTCTTACTAATCTGAATATCCCACATAAGCTTCGAATCACGAAGTACGGAGGTAAGCAGCACTACCAGCACATTTATCCAATCGTACCACTTGGTTGTGATCATATAACCATGGATTGTGTGACTGATCAGTTTGATTACGAAGTTCCATTCTCCGGTTTCCGTGATTTTGATATTGATGATCCTACACCCGTAGGAGAAATTAATGGATTAAAAGGGATCTGCGGGGTAGATTCACTTGACCTTTTAATCGAAGGACTGGATAGCCCCAGAACAAGAAGAGGTGTATTGCCATTAAGACGTGTTACTGCTGAAAGTACGCCAAAACAGAAGCCAGTAGTAGCTATTCAACCAGAATCAACTCAGCCACTTATTCCCTCAAAAAAATCATCGCCCAGAGCGATAAAAGCAAATGCAAGGCCACAACCAGCTACTGAGGTAGTGCAGGTAAAAGCCTTTGAAACACCCATTATCACTAAGACCAAGAAAATTAAAACTGGACTAGCTGGGAAGATATTGTTGGCTTTTGGAGTAGGTCTGGGAGCATATAAACTAACACAAATTTTAACCTAGTAATTATGGAATTACATCGTTTAGACGGACTTACACTCGAAGGATCAGAAGGATCAGGTTTAGATAATCTGGATATCCAGGATATTGACTTTGAGACGTTGGAAGGAGAAGAGATAAATGGTCAGCAAATAGAAGCTTTAGAGGCACTTGGCTATGTGCACGAACCAGAGATTGCCTACGAAATTTTGGATGAAGACGGCAATGTAGTCATGTATGCAGATGCTGAAGAAAACCTTTATGTGATTGATGGACTTGGAGAGTTGGGCTTCTTCAAAAAGATCGGAAGAGGATTAAAGAAAGCGACAAGGTTTGTGGGCAAAAAGGTGATTCGCCCGGTGGGTAGGGGCGTCAAAAAGGCTGCAAAGTTTACCGGAAAGAAAATCCTCAAGCCTGTAGTGAAGACTTTCAATCGGTTTCTCAATCCAGCGACCATCTTGTTAAGAAATGGCTTCTTACTGGCCATGAAGATCAACCTCATGAAAGTAGCCGAAAGGTTGCGATTTGGCTATCTCAGTGATGCTGAAGCCAGAAAGAGAGGAATGAGCATGAGTGGCTTCTCCAAATTGAAAGGCGCGATCTCAAAAGCTAATAAGATTTACGAATTAGCCGGAGGCAAAAGCAGCAATCTCAAAAAAGCTATTCTCACTGGAAAAGGGAACAAAGACAAGTCAGTCCCGCTCAGCGGTATCGAGCTGGGAAGTCCTCTAGACTTTACCGATGACTATGCTGATCCATTTGAGCGAATGGTCATTGAAATGGATGCTGACGAAATAGAATCCTTGCTTGAAGGCACGGTAGAAATGGAAGGACTTGGGGCAGTAGTAACTGGTTCTGCTATTGCCGCGGCTTCAGGAGCTGTAGGTACTGTTGCAGCTTTGCTCAATAAGATTACCGGTGTATTTGATAAAGGGAAAAAGGTAGTCGATGATGCTAAACAGATTCGTAATAGGGTCACTAACACGGTTAGCCAGGCTAGGTCCTTAGTTCCTTCCTCCAGAAGATCGGGAGGTGCTGCCCCTGCACCAGTTGTAAGACAACTCCCACGAACAGTACCCAGATCGCTCACAAGGTTTACTTCACCGGCTCGGCCAACTACTATACCTACTTCAACGGTAAGAAGGACACCAACTCCATCCAGCGTGCCGACCTCTAGTTCGTCATCAGCTGTTAGCCGTACTGCAAGCACCGCTTTGCCCGCTACCGTTGTTGAGCCAACCGAAGAAAAACAAAGCTTTCTACAAAAAAACAAGACCGCCCTGCTTATTGGTGCAGGTGTTCTGGTTGTGGGTGGCGGAGTATTCTATGTGGTGAAACAATCCAGGAAAAAAGAAGAAAAGCCAGTTGATGGGATCGGTATGGGCAGTAACCGTGAACGTGATTCCAAGGGCAGATTTAAGGGTGAAAGTAAGACCACAACTAAGCGAAAATCGCAAGGCAAGAAAAAAGAAAAGCTCGTACCTACGGCCCTGCTATAACCTCACATAATAACAAATACAAGAAAATGGAAAAGACAGAAAACGTAAAAAATAGCTTCATCGAAACGGGCAAAAATCTTGGTTCCGGGCTGGTCGGAATGGTGGCAGGATCCGCAGTGGGTAGACACTCACTGTGGATTGGTGCCGCCACCATATTTGGAGGAGCCTGGTATCAACAAGACTGGCTCACCTCTGCAGGTGTTGGCATGGTAGCTTCAAATGGTTTTGGATCACAATCAGATCCCAATGTATCGGGTATTGATGGGTTTCAGGATGAAATCGGTAACGCCAAAAACAGGGCCTTAGCTTCTTTGAAAGCCCTCGGCAAAAAGGTGTATCTCGATAAGCTCTCTCCCTCACTTGGTGAAAAGCTGGGGTTGGGGGAACTGGAAGACGGCACTGTGATCATGCTGGATGATCCCATTCAGGATATCGGTGAGGTCGAAAATTTTGACACTTCTGAGGTCGATGATATCATCCGACAATTGGAAGAAGGGAATGTTGATGAAATCATAGAAGAAACTCCTCTGGAATTGGAAGAGGAGGAAGAACCATTTCAGGGTGCTGACCTGGGCGCTTTCGGTAACCCGGAAATATTGGAGCTCGAAGGAACAGATGCGCTGGAGCTAAATGCGGTAGCATAATCAATCTAAAAATTAATCTCATTTAAAACTTAAATACATGATGCGTAAAAACTCAAGAGAACAATTTCTCGAAATCGTAAATGCCCACCTTTCCTTGAGGGAAGCTGGTAAAAAACATGACCCGGCAATGGTCAAAGTAGCTGAAGGAATCAAGGAAGGGCGACTTCAACTATCAGATAGTGCCTATTATGCCATTAAGTATGGCGGAGATAAGGCCACCATCCACATGTTTGAGACGCAGGATGCCAAGGAAATTGGCGTGACCAATGTTACCCAATCCAAACTCCCAAAAGACAGGCTGTTTCTATGTAACCGAATTACCCTCCTGGCGAAAGTATTCGAAGGGGACATTCCACAGTCGGATACCGCTTGGAAGCAGCTCATCAAGTCTACCAACTTTGATTCGATCAAAGCAGTAGCCGGATTGCAAAACGGAGTATGGACATTCATGGCTAACAAGAAGATCATAGTGGATGAGCGACCGATGCAAGAGTTTGTGACTGATAACAACATGCAGGTCAATCTTGGTACATACTACCTGGAGAATCCAAGGTTTGTGCGGGATGATGAAGAATTCGAATTCATGATCGAGCTTGGCGATGATGCTCCGGACAAAACATTGGTAAAAGTATTATTGGCCGGTACTTCTACGGTTCCTGCATAACCTGAAGTAGACAATGGTAAAGGAGACAAGAGAGATCAGGAAGACTTTTTCTTTTCAGGTGAATGAGGCCAATAAGCTCTATTCACCTTCGAATTGGGAATTGCCCAAAAAGACAAAATTTGTCAAAGGGCTACAGCTCACTTCTGACTTTCCCAACAAGCTCTACTATCGGGGAACTCAAAAAATAGAGATTGGTGGTGATGAGCTTTTCCCGGAAGGATTCGACAGCAAAATACTGGTTTCCAGCATCAGTGTAGCTCCACGAGATCGATTTTTTGATCTCGGTGAAGTATTACCAGGTGATCTCTCTGTAAAGGTTAGATATCAGGACACTGATCATGAGCGGGCCAACCTTGGAAATGGGTACCAGGTAACCTTGGCCTTATTAATCGAAGAAGAGGCATGATCCGAGGAATTCACAGTGAAGAAATAGCAGGTGAGAGCACACAACACTTGATAAAAAGAACGTTTGTTCCCATCTCCTTGCACGTGGATGCAGCGAACCAATACAAGACCTTCAAAGTGAAAATTCCTTACCGCTCCAGAAAAGTCGTAGGTGTGATCGTCACGCATGATGCGCCAACTCAAAAGATGAATCACAATCGGATTTATCTGGGAAGCGCTCCTGACGTACCGATCACCCAGCAACTGATCATGGGGTTGAATCAGGAATTCTATCAGGATGTCAACAAGCAATGCTTCGATGTTTCGGTTCGCTACGGTCAGAAGCTGTACTTCGCACTCCCCAAACGGTTAGGATCTTATTTCTATCTGACGATCAATGGGTATTTCAACGAGTTTCCTAACCCGATAGTCATTGAGATCCGGGATCAATGGACGGATTTTAAAGAAGACTACTGGGTGTGGGAAAGTATTGCTGACGAGTGGAAAGATGTGCAAGTATGCCTGATCAAAGACTCAGGCGATGGTGGTGATTCGGATGATGATGACGAAGAAGAGGATGATGATGAATACTAATGAGAAAATGCACTTAGGAGACATTTCAATCTTTAGTCCGAGAGGAGTAGAATTTCAGGATTATGTCATCGAAGTTACTACCGTGGAACGGGATCATGACCGGCTGAAGCAAGATCGATACCTGCTTTCTTACGACTTGGATAATACAGGCAATGAAGTGGAGCTCAACGAACCCATTCCCAATATCCCAATCCATCCATTGGATATTGAGATCAGTGGTGACTATATCACAGGATCTTATAAAGATGCTGGCATAGGCTCGCCACCCTACGAAGTAAAACTCTGGCTGGTAGTAGAAGAAAAACCCGAACCTTTAAAAAATGACTGAAGAGCTGGCCATACGATATATGCCTCAGCGTGTTGAGGAAAGAGGGTTTCGGAATTACCGAATGGTTTTTCAGGACTTGAATCTCGAACCCGACCAGCAAATCGAGCTGGCAGCCTATAACGAAATCTGGTTTCTGCTCAATGTGGAAGATGGGGTGAGTATCTCTTCAGATCTTGGAGAATATGATTATGAAAATCCATCGCTTTCTGAGAACATTCATGAACATGCTGATTCAATCATGATCACCAATAAATCCTCTCAACAGAGGAAAGTGAGGTTTCTACAAGTAATACTTATTGACTGATGGAAGAGCGACACAGGAAACCCGGTTCAGTAAGGCTCTCGGATGAGCAGTACGAAGAAATGGAGCGACTCGGTATTGATAGCGAGAGTGCTTATGTAAAATACAAGTTAAACGGGGCGCAGCAACATCTTCAGGTACTTCGCAATGAAGATCAAACTCAATTACCTGCACCTGTGGCCACCGAGCAAATGCCGGTTCAGTCCTTTGAGGATAAGCTTGCTCTCCAAAAGCTGGCCATTGAAAACGAGCAGCTTAAAAACAAGCTGGAGGAAGTATCCGCGAGTAAAGAAGAAACACTCAGTGGTATTCATGATCAAGTAAGTGGAATGCTCCGTGATGAACTGCTCAAACGAGACTTTGAAGACCTAAAGAAAGAGGTGGCCACCAAGGACAAAGAGATCAATAAACTGGAAAGGGAACTCGAAAAAGCTACAGCCCAAATAGAAGATAAGGAATCTGAGATAGAGGAATTGGTTAAAAAGTTGGGACTTGTGGAACTGGGAAAAGCACTTCTGCCGGGAGCGGTTAGTGGATTAGCAAAGAAGTACCCCAAAGAAATGCAAGGACTAGCTGCTACACTTGGTGAGCTCTCAGGAGAAGAGCCTGGTCAGCTACCGGCTGCTGGTCAACTGTCCGAAGAGCAGCAAAACCTGCTCAACATAGCTGAGTATTTCCGCGAGCTATTTGATGATGAGCAATTTGAGCAAATCATTCAAATGATCTCCCAGCTAGGGGAGCAAATTCAGCAGGATAACACAGTAATAGGTAAGGTCATTTACTACCTCAACCAACTCTCAAAAGTCAAAAACGCTCAACAAAAGCAAGCAGCAAAAGAGCAAGAGCAAAATCAAGAAGCCTAATGGAAGAATTCAATCTACAAATCAAACTAAAAGCAAAAAATCAGGTGGAGGCCAGCCAGGTAAAGAAGGCCTTTGAAACGATGATCACCACCTTCGGAGCTGAAGGCATTATCAAAATGGAAAAGATCTTCAGGACAGATGCCTTTGCCAGGAATGTGGTGAAAATGAAAATAGGTGTTAGGTGAGCATGATGCTCAACCCAACTATTGAGAACATCAATTACTCTGCTCCAAATGAACGGCAAACAGCGTGAGATATCAATTTTAAATAAAGGACAATGTTACCAGCTGCCACAGCCATACAAGCCGCATATAGCAACCGTCCCAGGATTAACCTGGGAGGTCAGCTTACGACTGCCCTATTGGCAACCGGGGCTGGAGTAGGAGTATTCCTTGGCATTCGTGGGATTGTGAAAAACTTCAAGAAAAATGTCAGGGAACAAGATGCGCTGGTAGAAGGAAATCCCGCAGCTTTTGCCACACAGCTAAAGAAGGCTTTTGAAAATGATAACTCTTTTGGCTGGGGCACCAATGAAGAAATACTTTTTATCACGCTGGAAGCAATTCCCACACAAGCTGCTTTCAGAAAAGTTCAGCGCGCTTACAGGGATTTGTATGGCAAAAATCTGGCCGCTGATATGCGAGATGAATTGGATAGCGAAGAGTATGGATTAGCCATGCAGATCATCAACTCTAAACCTTAATAAAATGGCAATAAAACAAGTACCTGTTAAAAAGACACCACCAAAAAAGATAGATCCTGAGAGGCAGGCAAAACTCAGAAAGAATTACATAGTATATGGAATTGGCGCTGGAGCGGTATTGGGCGGTGGCTACCTGCTTTTTAATTACTTGCAAGACCGCAAGCTGATGAACAGAGGGCAATCGCTTACGGTGAACAACATCATCCCTTCACTTCCGACTCCTTCCCGGACTCCAGTACGCACTTCCAGTGGTTTTCCTTTAAAAAAAGGTTCTCGTGGAAGTTTGGTCGTGCAGCTGCAAAATGGATTGCTGCGGTTGGGCGGTCAGGCAGCTTCAAATATCAGAAGCACAAGTATTCGTCCTGATGGTACACCCGATGGGGTATTTGGATCAGGTACAGAAAGAGCGCTCCGTGCCGGAGGGTTTCCTACCACCATATCGCAAAGCTTGTTTGCTCAAATCACAGGAGGGGGTTCTGCTCCAGCAAATTCAAGCAGCAAAACCATAGCTGAGGAGCTAATCAAAGGAGCAAATAGCAAAAACCTGTTTGCTGTCCTAAATGCTCTGAAGCAAATGAAAGACACCAGTGATTATCTCGCTGTAAGAAGTCATTTTACGAATGCTCGTGTTGGGAGGGTCAAAGTAACCACACCAGTCAATGCCTTGCTAAGTGTAGCTTTCAAAAGCAATGAGCCAGCAAAGGTCAAAATACGAGCTGAATTCCGAAGAATGGGCTTGAAGCAAAACTCCCAGGGTGTCTGGACATTATCCGGATTGGGAGAATTTGAATCGCAGGAGCAATTTCAAAAATACCTGCAGGACAGTCGAGCACTCGATCTGGTAATAACGGAAATGCCCACACTGCTGAAGAATAGTGATGGGAACTATATACTGCCCGCTCTTGAGCCTAATACTGTAGTAGGTTACCTAACCAATAATCGTCAGGGTGTATCCCAAATTTTAACAGAAAATGGAGTGACCGTTTACGCTCCCACTCAAAACTTAAAACTCATCTAATTATGGAAAGATTAAAGCAATTATGGAATTACATCAAGCTATGGAGAGAACTGTTCTCCATAGCCGTAGGACTCTTGCTGTGGAGCTACAGCCCAATACTACTCAGGCGTATGGATCCAACAGCCGCTACCTATGATGCGGGAGTGTTTCAGGTTTACCTGTTTGCCATCATAGGGCTTTTCATCCTTCACGGTATAGTGAGGATCCTGATGAAACTGATCTGGCCAACTCCTGAAGACTACCTGGATAATCAATTTGCTCAAGACTTTAAACGAATCGAACCATGGCAAAAGCTAAAACTCTCTACCTTCATATTCTTTGCTTTTTTATTTGCTGTAGTCTTGCTGGCCAGGACCTTGTAAGGCCTTTTGACCAAAGCTTAGATACCACTGAGCAAAAAAGAGAGCAGCTACAAACGATCTTTCAAAGCCAGGTTGGAGTAAGAGAGCAAGGCGGAGCTAATCGGGGTACTCAAGTTGAGCAATATCTGGCTGCTGTAAACTTTGGTCCCGGTTATGCCTGGTGCGCTGCATTCGTGAGTTGGTGTTACCAGCAGGTGGGTATTGATCATCCCCGAAGTGCCTGGGTGCCGAGCTATGCCCTTGAGCAAAATCTCATCTATAAGCGTGGGGAATTTATCAGAAAGCTTCCTCAATCCGGAGATGCATTCCTAATCTGGTTCGACCGATTAAAACGACCAGCTCATATTGGTTTTGTTGAGAAATGGCAAGCCAAATGGGTTATCACTGTAGAAGGCAATACGAACGATGATGGTTCTCGGGAAGGAGATGGTGTATATCGCAAAAGAAGACTGCAACGACAAGTTTGGGCAGTGGCCGATTTCATAGACTGATCATAGATGTTAAGTAAGACCCGGCAAATATTACGAAGTAAAAACTATCGGTTGTTCGAGCGACCGTACGAATTGAACATTGTGGCCTACCGCAGCAAGTTTGTTCGTAGCAATCGTTTTGATGACGAAATCCATGTGTTTTACAAAAATGGCCAGGGCAAATGGGTGTATCACGTCTTTCCCGCGACTACAGATCCGGGACAGTATTGGTTAGATAATCCAATGCATCCACAGGGAACAGCATTTCTAAAAAAGGGGCAGTACGTGGACGGCTATGCGCTGGGTCTTCACCGAGGCATTTACGAAGCATTGGTACAGGTAGAGGATGTTACAGTCATTCGAAATTATAACCGGGGAGGTATTTTCAACTGGTTTGAAAGTGGCAAACCGGATAGGGGTCGCTTTGGTATTAACGTTCACAGAGCTAATGAATCAGGAATAGTCAAGACCATTGACCACTTCTCTGCAGGCTGCCTGGTGTTTGCCAATGCTAAAGACTATTTCTTTTTCATGGAGCTCACCAAACTTCATCGAGATAAATATGGTAACCGATTCACGCTCACCTTGATTGACTTTCGGGATGAGCGTAGAAGAAATCTGAGCCTGGCCGCCTGGACTTCTGTTGTAGCCTCATCGGTAGCGGCCATTGCTAACTCAGTTATTAATCGTCAGGAATATGAAGTTGTCTAAGAATACAAAGAAAGCAGGATTGGCATTGATCGGGAGTATGACCGGGTTTCTGCTAGCCAAGCAGATGAAGATCGAGGATTACTATCCCTACATTCTTTTAGGTGGATTCGTGGGGAATACACTTGGAGAAGAGCTAATCCCAGAAGAGTGCCAACAGGCTAATTCCCTTGGATATATCGATCGGTCCGGACAACTCAAAATCATTCAGTTATGAAAAGACAAAGTCAAAAAGTACGATTTCAGAAGTTTGTCAAAGACCTGGAGCGCATATCTACGAAACATGGCATAGCTATTCAATCGGTGGGTGGCGTTTACATTTTTGATGAGCCTATTAAGATAACCTATGATAAGGACCACACATCAGGTGATCTTCTACCGAGCTGGGATGAATAAATATCGAAACCGACAGAATTATGAAGCTAAACCTCAATAAACTGTATGTAGTCTATAAACCAACCAAGTATTCAGAAAAAGCGGATGTTTTCGATGGCCGCCCCGATACGCTGGCAGGCTTGTTTCGCCAGGTGCTTGGAGGACTCAAAGAGTCTCAGGTCCATGCTATTTACACAACTGCTGCAGAAGCTGATAAAGAGGCAAACGAGTTATTGAGCAAGAGAAGCAAGTCTCGCAAAACGTCTAAGCCGATCAAACGAGGAGAAGGCTATGCCATTTTCACAAAAGATGTCCCAGCCAAGGATCGCTATCACGTCCATTCCAAGCCAAAGGTATACGCCACACGAAAAGAAGCGGAACAAGCCTTGGCAGAAGCTCTCAAGCAGGGCTGGAAGAAGTCTGAACTCAAAATCCTGAAATACTGATGGAGCAACGTGCCAACATAACATATGATAAAACCAAACTCATGCCTGTTTCGCTTCAGGATGAGGAGTTGCCAAAAATAAAAGCCTACTACAAATACGAACTGGCAGCTATGTATAACGTCTGTACCAAAACCTTCTCTGCCTGGATCCATATGTACCTGGACGACCTCAAGCAATTCGGCTACACCAAGCACACCAAACTACTCCGTCCGGAGATTGTCAGATTTCTGTTTGAAAGGCTGGGGGAGCCTTGATTTTACTAGTTTTACATTAAGCTGGTTCTTTAATGAACTAAGCAGAAACCAAAGGATAAAGGGGACTCATAAGTGGGTCTCCTTTTTTAGTGACAAATGCAAGAAAGAGATGATTCCAAGTAAATTAAGGGCTTATAACCATACGAATGAAGGCTGGGAAATTGTAAATCGTTGGGACTTAATCAAAATGTCCCAGGTGGAATATGATAAGTTCAAAGAACTAAATTTTCCATTATATCTCAAGAAAAACAAGGAGAGTTACAAACTCACTTTTAACAGAGGCCAAAAGACTTTCCGATTCTATCCTGGTGAGATACCAGATGATAAAAAAGGTTCTCCGGGCCTAACAATTTCACACCAAATAGCACAGGAAGTAATTTCTGATTTAAGGACTCTTAATCTCAAACTTACCGACAAACGCTTCAAACCATACAAAAAGGTTGACTTTCGAATAGAAGTAGATCAAATCTTTGAAGAGTTTCGAACAACCGCTAATAACAATGAATATATAGTTGATTTACTGATCGTCTTTTCAAAACCCGAATGGCTAGCCTTGAAATGGAATAGAACATTAGCCCTTGAGGTGTTTGTAACTCATGACGTTGAAGGAAAAAAGATAATTGACTTTGAAAAAAAGCGGGTATCGCTTGCAGAAATAGTTATAGGCTCGAAGCTTAAATTGAAGAAGAGTGCTGCTGAAGTAACTGAAACTGAAGAAAACGAATTGAGACAGGTTATGAAACACGCATTCAATAAACAAATTTTTGGCGACTTACTGGTCGATACCACATCTACCAAATACCTTGAAAATGCTACGATCCAGGAGTTGCTGGCAAAGAATTCTTCCTTAGAGAAAAGGATTCAAAGTGTTCAGGATCAGATGAATGAAATGGTGAGCAGATCAAAGCTAAAAGAGGAGCATATAAGCAAGCTCAATACAATCGTGAAGCGTATTGAGTCTCAGCTACGAGAAAAAGTAAAGAAAAATGCACAACTTCAGAAGGAATTGGATGGTTGGATGAATAAATCCAAGTTTCAACGTCTAGTCGACCTTATTAAGAGGTAAGTTTTCCTACCAGCAATACTGACATTAATACTAGACTTCCTCATTTGAATTTACTAATTTCACATCATGTTACATATATCACATAACATGACTGAGTAATGGCGCAAGGTGATTCAGGAAAAGTAGTAATTGAAGTAGACCCGGAGTTTAAAAAAGCTCTTTATAAAGTGCTTCGCCTAAAAGATTTAACGATGAAAGACTGGTTTGTTCAGCAGGCAGAAGAGTTCATGGAGAATGCCGACCAGCTTATTTTATTTCCAAAATCAAAGAATGAGAAGGTTAATGAATAGACTGACTTTCACCGGACATGAAACTTTTCATTGCCGACATTTCTGGCTTAAAAAAGGGTATGATTTCTTGAAAGAAGATCATGCCTTTAATGCTGATGATGCTGTAGTCAAATTGGGTGTTGGTAAAAACATGGTTGCTTCGATCAACTTCTGGATGAAGGCGTTTAATCTTAAAAATGAGCAAAATCAGTTGACTGAGATTGCACATGCTTTATTTGATGATCAAAAAGGCTTTGACCCATTTCTGGAGTACGAAGGAACGTTATGGCTCTTGCAGTATCACCTAGTTAAATCAGAGACTGCCTCCATATACTCATTATTCTTTCGAGAGTTTAGGAAGACGAAGGTGAATTCTCAGTTTACTATCCAGCAGCTTTTGAGGTACTTGACCAGGGAATCGCAGCGCAGCGGCTCTTCAGTTGCTGAGGCGACATTGAAAAATGATATCAAAGTATTCTTAAAAACTTACTTTCTTGAAAGAAAAGGAGGTAAAGAATTAGAGGATGACCTCTCATCCATCTTCATAGGACTCAATTTGATTGATAAGATAGATGGAGGTGATTTGACCGAAGGCGAACTGTATCAGCTGAAAGTCACCGAACGAAGAGAGCTTCCTTCTGAAATATTCCTCTACATGCTTTTAGATCAGTTTGCAGAAGAGGTGTCCATTTCGTTTGATACGATTCAAGTAAATATTGCCGATAGTCTTGGCTGTAACGCTGAAGGCTTGGAGTACCAAATATCCAACCTATGCGATAAATATGATTTTGTCGTCTACAAAGAGGATGCCGGCAGAAAAGAAGTTCAAATTAAAGGATCACCCGATAAATGGGACATATTAGAAGATTACTACAATGCACAGGTATACAACATCGACTAATATTGAGCGAGATGTCAAAAATGACATCCATTACATAACTACGCCTAATGCACTGGATGTGTATCAGAGACTTATTCAAGGATACAAGTCAGGGCATCATTCATTCAATATCATAGGGTCTTATGGTACGGGTAAATCAAGTTTTCTGTGGGCACTTGAAAAGAATTTACAGAATGACAAGGCTTATTTCGCTCCGTTAAACGGACAATTCAATGGCATTAAGCAATTTGATTTTTTCAAAATCATAGGTGAAGCCAATTCACTCACAGACGTTCTAAGGGAAAAATTAAATCTCAAAAGCACAGCTTCTGATGATGTGCTTTTCAAGGAAATTGTGGCTAGGAGTAAGAAACTCAAGAATGAGGGTAAGATTCTAATATTTCTGATTGACGAATTCGGTAAGTTCCTGGAGTATGCAGCAAGGAATAATCCTGAGAAGGAGCTTTACTTCATTCAGAAATTAGCCGAAACAGCTAATGATCCAGAGAGGAATGTAATTCTGATCACCACCCTGCATCAAAATTTTGGAGCTTACGCCAAAGGACTTGATCGTGCTCAAAAGAAAGAATGGGAGAAAGTAAAAGGCCGTTTAATAGACATTTCATTTGATGAACCAGTCGAACAGTTGCTCTTTCTAGCGTCAGAACGTATTCAAGAGCATGGAATAAGTGTCAGCAGTAAGAAAAATTTTGATCTTCTATTTAAAGATATCAATGAAAGTAAGCTGATATCCAATGCTGAGAATCTTGACGCTGATTTAGCCCGAAAGCTATATCCATTGGACTATTTATCTGCTAATGTTTTAACTCAGGCTCTGCAGAGATATGGACAGAATGAAAGATCATTGTTTACATTTCTATCTTCGAATGACCAAAGTGCACTGGTCAATTTCAAGTCCTCAGAAAACGAAACTTATCACGTTGCGAAGGTATTTGATTACCTAACAAAAAATCTTACAAGTGAATTAGAAGATAAAGACTCGAATCCGCATAAACCTCAATGGCGCGCAATACTTACGGCTTTGGAAAAAGCCGATGCACTTAACCCTGATGACTTTGAGGATATAGCCAATATCATAAAATGTATTGGGCTAATCAACCTGTTTTCCAAGCCACTTGGAAGACTGGACAGGCACTTCTTAGATACCTATGCACAGTTGGCATTGAATATCAAAGATCCTGATAGATTGATAGATAAGCTGATTGAACAGCGGATCATCAAATTCTTCAATCATAAGAATAAATACTTCTTCATTGATGGTACGGATGTAGATATCGAGCAGGAGCTAATTGAAGCAAGTAGTAAAATAAGCCCGTCTATCGACCTATCTGAGAGGGTTAATTACTATTTAGACCCTCCAGTTGTTTTTGCAAAGGGTATCTATTATCAAAAAGGAATACCTAGATTTTTCAGATTCAATATCACCGAAGAAATCGATGTTCTGGAACCTCAAGGAGAAACCGATGGATACATTAATTTGATCATTAATGACACCATTGATAAAAAGGAAATTCAAAAGGTTTCACTAGAGACGAAAGCTCAGGTTTTCGTGCTTTTAGCGGATACTGATTCGATCAATAAGACATTATTTGAGATCGAAAAGATCGATTACATTATTAAAAAATATCCGGACGATAAGGCGGCAAAAAAACTACTCCTGGAAGAAAGAAAACATGAGATCAACAAACTCGATGAAATATTGGAAGCTGGCCTTTATGGGAGTAATGATAATGTAGCTTGGTTTTATCAAGGAAAAAATGTTTCGGTCAATTCCAAAGCAACCTTAAATAAGTTACTGTCTCAAGCTGCAAAAGAGGCATACGTTTTGGCACCAGCTTATAACAATGAGATGGTCAATAAAGAGTACTTAAGTAGTCCAATACTCACTGCTCGTAAGAACCTTTTGAGGGATCTCTTGGATCATGCCGAGAATGAAGACTTGAGTTATGATGCAAAGAAATTTCCCCCGCAAAAGACTATTTACCTAAGCCTATTGAAGGAAACTGGTATTCACAAATTTGAGAATGGATCATACTTCTTGACTAAACCGGATGATGAGTCTTTTTGGCCTCTTTGGGATCATTGCGTTCAATTTCTTGAGGATTCCAAAACGGTAAAAAAGAATATTTCTGTTTTATACGACTCATTGGCTCGGCCACCTTTCAAGCTCAAAAAAGGATTTATAGACTTCTGGATTCCAATCTTTTTAATTGTGAAAGATCAGGACTATGCACTGTTCCACAAAGAAGAAGGCTACATACCTTATCTCACAAGTGAAGTATTGGATTTGCTTCATAAAAAACCATCTAACTACTATGTAAAAGCATATCAGGTAGATGGCGTAAAGCTTAATTTATTTCATAAATACAAAGAGATAACTGGCTTGGAGGCAGATAATAGGAAAACCGCTAGCTCCCTTATTGCTATATTCAGTCGGTTCATTGCCTTTTACAGAAACCTGCCGGAATATGCTCAAAAGAGTAACCGGATGTCACCAGCAGCCAAGGGTGTACGGGATGCTATTGCTAAAGCTAAAGATCCTGAAACAGCACTGTTAGATGAACTTCCTAAAGGTTTGGGATATAAAAATTTAAATCTTCAAGAAGGAGGCAACAATGAATTGGAAGGTTTCATTAAGCATCTAAACGAGGCTATATATGAAATTCGTACCAGCTATGATCATTTACTTGATAGATATGAAAAACTCTTACTTTCTACACTTGGAATAAAAGAAACAGAGTTTGCAAGCTACAAGCCCAAAATTCAATCACGATTTAAGGAGCTTAAACCGCATTTGTTATTAGCCAAGGAAAAAACACTGGTGAATCGTATCATGTCAAAACTGGATGATCGTGATTCATGGCTAAAATCACTCGCAGATGTGATACTTGGTAAACCCTTGCAAAAAATTCTGGACGATGAAGAGGTTCTATTGTCAGATAACACCATAAAGATGCTAGAGAGTCTTGAAAGCTTAGTTGAATTGCATCAATTAAAAGAAGAGAGAAAAGAGGAAGATATCATCCAGTTACAACTGACTGAAGTAAGTGGTGAAAAACGTATAGAAAACATCATCATCAAACCTGAAACTGAGACTGAATTATCGGAACTTGAAGAGCAGCTTTCCGAGTTGATCAAGAAAAATGAAAATTTAGGAAAAGCGGCATTGGTAAGGTTACTAAAAAAACTGTAGTATGGAAGTTAAGCATGTGTTAGGTATTTCAGGAGGAAAGGATAGTGCTGCTTTGGCGCTGTATTTAAAAGATAGGCATCCGGAGATAGATGTGGAATACTACACTTGTGATACCGGTAAGGAACTAGATGAAACCTATGAACTAGTTGAAAAACTCAATAGTTGCCTAGGTAAAAACATAAAGCAGATTATGGCGGTGAATCCTGAGAAGGATACTCCTCACAAGACTACTTTTGATCATTTTTTAGCTGAATACGGTGGTTATTTACCCTCCTCCACAGCTCGCTGGTGTACTAAAAAATTAAAGTTAGAGCCATTTGAAAGATACATTGGAGATGAGCCAACGATTTCCTATGTTGGTATTCGTGGCGATGAGGAACGAGAGGGGTATATATCAAAAAAGCCCAATGTACAGTCAATTTTTCCATTTCGGAGAAACATCTGGAGCGAAGACGTGATCAAATTAGTCCTTGCAAATCCCAATATGGAGGATTTGATTGGACTGTATAATGAGCTTGCACCAAGCCACTTGGCCAATACTATTTTAGACATTGCTGAACGACCTATTTCAAAAGAGTTTACTCAACGTCAAAAGTTAGATGCACTTTTGGATTGTAGTATTTCAACCTTTAATAAGGTGGTATTTGAGTACCTGAAGACTACAGAATATCCAGTTGGAAAACTGGACGATTTTCCGCTGGTGGCAAATGAAGACACACTAAAGATCAATGATATCTTTAGCATTCTCGAAGATAGTGGAGTGGGGATTCCCGCTTATTATGACAAGAAAAAGTATCAGGTTGAAATTGACGGAGAAGTACAAACCGGGGAATACGCCAGGAGCCGATCCGGATGCTTTTTTTGCTTTTACCAGCAAAAAATCGAATGGGTTTGGTTATATGAGAATCATCTGGACTTGTTCGAGAAAGCCCAAGAATATGAAAAAGAGGGCTATACCTGGATGGAAGAAGAGACATTAGAGGAACTAGCCAAACCAGAGAGAATACAGGCAATTAAGAGGGAACATTTCTTGAGGACTAAAAGACTCAGTAAGAAGCGTAATGGGAACAGTTGGAAAGATGAGGTTTTAGAAGCCGAAGGAGTAGGTTGTGCTAGTTGTTTTATCTGATCAAGTAAAGCCTTTCGGAATAATTAGGTCGATCTATTCCATACTTCCCATCTCCTAAACGTTCAATCCAGCGATAGAGAATCTGGATGTTCGAGGTAATTTCCCATTTTCTAGGTGTAGGTACATCGGAGCAATTATTTTGAATCCAAGCCTTTGCTTCACCGAAGTACAATTGTCCTTTCTCATCTAGTTGATCCAAGAAATCTATAATAAAAGGATGTTTGAAAAATGATATACTGAGTCGTTCAATAAAATCACTTTCGGATAGTCCAAATGTAATTCCATATAAGGCCAGATCGTGCAATGCACAGTTAAGTTCCACATCATCGGGATGCTCTCGTTCCTTATAGATGGTTTGAAGTATGTCCAAATCATAGGTCATGGGAAGCGAAGAGATTAAGAAATTTTTATCTGGATATTCAATTCCGATTTTGAACTTGCTTGGTTTAGGAAACCTAGCCTTAGCTTCTGGTATTTGTTGTAAAATCTGTTGATAGATGTTGTCCGTAATCAATGAGCTTTCGTTTAGGATGATATTGAAATAAAGCCGGTCTTCGATAGACAAGTCATCAATAGTGGTAGCAAGCTCATAGTTGTGATTTGAGTTTTCAGGAAGGTTTATTCCCTTTGAAGTAATATTTGCACTTCCCAAGAAACATCTCTGAAAATTTGAAATAAAAGCCTTCAAATGAAGACGGTGATTTCTATATAGTGTTATGCTGTTCGCTTTACAGAAATCAAAAATTTCGACATCTGAAACTCCAGACACGAAATCCATTGGATCCCATCTTACCACCAACACCTCCGGAGTAGGCACATCTTTATATAATTCTTCAAGTGATCGAAGTTTTACATAAGGCACCAATACAGTTGAGTTTTCAGATTGACGTATAAAGTCCTTTAGTTCATGAGTAAGATTTAGGCCATTTTTAAGTAACATTTTCGGCAAAGTCTTTTAAAAACTGCTCAAAATCACTTTCGGTTACTTCAATATTATTTTCTTCTAAATAATTATTAAGGTGAACACCAACGAAGGTTCTGAAATTTCTTAAATGCCTTGCTTTGTCATCTGAATCGAAATGTTCATTTTCCTCCCAAGCCAAACTGCTAATAAACAGCTCTATGGAGGTCAGTGCAGAGTCAAATCCCATCCTCCTAAATGGTGCGATTATTTTTTCATAGAATTGATGATTAGTATTTATAAAGATGGTAAGAAATCCCCGGATCTCAGTTTGAGACCAAAGTTGATCACTGTCCAATGATGTGTATAGTATACAGCCACGAACTAGAGACTTATCAAATTTATCAATGGCCTTAGTAATATCATTTATGGATAAGTTTGGATACTTCTCGGACAAAGCATTATGCAGATCTTTCTTTTGTTCGGGATCAAACTGTCCCTCTCTTGGACTATCTGTTTTGATGTATGCCTGTGTAGTCTGAGCAGTTCCGGATGGAATAGGGCCTTCCCCTTCATCTTCATCTTGATTGATCCTATTCTCCCATTCCTTCGCTTGTTCTTTGAGAACTGACTGTGAGCCTTTTATAGCCTTTTTGATCTTATTTGTGAGTTGAAACCACAATTCGTCTCGGGCTTGCTGTAGACTTGCAGTATGCTCATTATATAACTCTTCTTCTGGAGATCGATCATCCATTTTAGTGAACTTGATACCTTGCTTCGTGTTCGATACGCCCATGAGTTCGTCAGCTTTAACATCAAAATCAATTTCAACAGTCCACCACCTATTGTTTTCTTGCTGTTGATTGTAAAACCCAAAGTGTCCGCAGGATATTTCTCTATTGTGGCGAGTGAAATAGATATTTCCCAAGTTCATTTTTTTTCCGTATTCTCTACCGACTTTAGTTCCCCCACCTTCTCTTATCCCAGGCTTCTGTATGTCTATTACAGCGTGTGAAGTAGTTATTGTAAAAGGATATATCTCTCCTTGCCACCTAAAGTTATGTGTGTACGTGTGATCCTCGAGGCGTTGGTTAGTTGGCCTGCTTTCATTTTCAGCCAAACCCTCTACAAACTTGGCATAATAAGTAGCGGGATCATTGGTGGCTTCCTCTATTGAATTATCCCTTCTACTTTCCTCTCGCAAAATTTTTGTCAAATACGTATTTGGCTTTAGAAACAGTGGGTCGTAGAGTACAACCTTTCTCGCGTCTTCAAGAACATGCGTTTGATCAGTAGAATTGTACTGAAAAGTTAACAGTTCAATTTTTTTCCCAAGGGAGAGATGATACCTAAACAATCTTCCAAGTATTGGTTCCGTTCGATTGAATAGTGTACTGGAATACCTCCTGTCTAACCGATCACATCTCTTCCACGAAACGATTGTGCCCTTGTTTGCTTCAATGATAGCACCAACATTTTTGAAGTGCTTTGGCAGTTCTTCTTCAGAAGACTCAGGTAGTTCGGTCGATTCATTGTCAAGTAACTCTTGAATATCTAAATATTTTCTTCTCCAAGATAATTCTACTTGTTTTGAATAAACTTCCACTCTTTCACATTGACTTATCGAAGAATTAGGTAGTCCCATTCCGAATTTTCCGATCTTCTTACTTTCAATCAGTGCATCGATATTTCTGTTAGTACCATATGCGAATGTCAAACAGTTATTCAGCGTTTGATCATTCATTCCATCCCCATCATCACAGAATAGAATTTCGTCAATATATCTTTTGTTATCAGCATCTCTCTTTTCGATACAAATCAGCTTAATGCTTTGGGCATTTGCATCGAATGAATTATCGATAAGTTCAGCAAATGCATAAGAAGTCCCCTGATAATCAGAAGATCTCATCATTTGAATAAATTCCGGTGTTATAATATTAGTCGGCATATCGCATGGATTTATACTTTTTCCCAGTGCTCCTCATAGTAGTTATATAGGAATGAGGCACCTGGAAAATTTATTATATTGTCTTTTAAATTAATGATTGTATTCATGGTATTCCCTCCATTCTTAGGACCTCTCAGCGCACGTCCGATGATTTGACTGATGAGGTTAGGAGATGAAATTGGCCTAGCCAAAATGATCTTATTTATGTTGGGAAGGTCAATTCCTGTAGAAAGGATATCTAAGTTGAGCAGAACATAGAATTCATTTTTTTTAAAAGATTCCAATATCTGAATCCTGTCACTTTGATCAACTTCTCCAACGATAAATTTTGTGGGGATATCTCTATAACGACACATGATCATCAGTGCAAAAACATGATCCAGTGTGCATGCAAAAACCAAAGTTGATTCTTGGTTATTGTGGGCTATCTCTATTTGTTCTAGTATTCTTTCATTTCGCTCAGAATCTGACGCTAATTCGTCAAGTATCCGACCGGTATCGACCTCATGACTTGAGAATGATGTTTCCAATAGTTGAGTTTTTAACTGAGCTAAATACCCTCTCTCCTGCAAGTAATGAACTGAATCACCGACTTCTTTCCAGTCTTCATCTCTCAAGGTGATTTTGTCATTGGAATATAGTTCTACGAGTTGCTGTGTGGTAGTATAGTCAGTGGTTCCCGGAGTAGCAGAGAGTCCAACAAGTTTGATGAAAGGGATATTGACAAACTTTTGAATGGTGGCAAAATAAGTTTCCGCTAAGGAGTGATGAGCCTCATCTACTATAACCACTCCTGTATTTTCGATTAGAAACTTTACACTTGAGTAGATCCTATGCTCGGGATTTTTAAGAACGGCATGAAATTTATCAAATCCGCAAAAAACTACTCCACCACCCTCACTATTAAACTCTGGTTCAAACCCGGCAAATAATCGAAATCCATTTATTTCTCTATCTCCTCTCATTCTCCATAGCTTTTTGAAAGATTGAAAGGCTTGTTCGGCCAGCTCATTTCTATCTACCAACCAGACTATGAATTTATGAGGAACTGGAAGGCCATTTTCATTAATTGAACGTGGCATTCTTAAATAATCTACAACACACTCTAATGCAGTGTAAGTCTTACCAGCACCAGTAGGCATCTGAACAAAAAACTTTCTCTCAACTTTTTGTAAAAACCTGGTCATGATTTGATCCTTAACTTGTTTTTGATAAGGATGCAGAAAGGATAGAGCCTTTATTTCTTCTCCGTATTCAATGGATATATTCTCTTTTGTAGGTCTATCATCGGAAATCTCCTTTAGTAGGTATTCGCTCGATAGCCCTAAGAACCGGACTAATTCTTGACTCTTTTTTATGTTATACCTATGAAAGTACTGTAAAGCCTTGTTGTAATTCTCAAAGCTCTTGTGGTCTGACAGATTGAGGTCTTTGCACAGTTGAGCAATTTGATCAGAGTCAAGTGAATCAATGATTGCCTTTCGTATTGCCACATTGTTTAATAGGCTGCTACCATATTTTGTAACGAGAACCTCAGCCAAGGCTTCCTCATCATCGGCTTTATTGACAGATTCTATTGCTTTTTTTATAACTGGCCCAACCAGATCGATCAATGTCGGCAGATCAATTCTCTTTATGATATGTATTAGCTCTTTATCCAATTAGAAAGTGATTTAAATACAATTAATAAGTTCCTCGATCTGTTCCTTATCAACTGAATGTCCAAGACTAATTCGAATCGAGCTACTAGCTTCAATATCACTCAAACCCATAGCTTTTAAAACATGGGAAGGTTCAATTACCTCAGAATTACACGCAGACCCCATAGCCACTGAAATTTTCATTTTGTTTCGTAAAATGAATTCTTCAGCTTCCTGACCTAGAAGTTGAATGTTGGATATATTGGGGAGTCGGCTTTCTTTTGAGCCATTTATCTTGACTTTATTATTAGAGAGGAGACTTTCTTCCAGGTTATCCCTCAACTGCCTTAATCGTTGAGGCTCGCTTTTGTGACTTTCATTGGCTAGTTCTGCTGCTTTTCCAAGACCTACGATCCCCGGTACATTCAGTGTTCCGGATCTTATTTGGCTCTGATGGCCTCCTCCATGAATTTGACCGGAGGGTCTCAGCCCTTTTCGTATATAAAGTCCACCTATTCCTTTGGGGCCATACATCTTATGCCCGCTAAAGCAAAGCATGTCGATAGGCATGTTTGCAACATTGATATCAACTTTCCCCATAGCTTGAGTCGCATCAGAGAAGAAAAGGACATTGTGTTTCTTACATATTTCACCTATCGTATTGACATCCTGAAGGACTCCCGTTTCATTGTTAGCGTACATCACACTTGCCATTACTGTCGACTCGGTAATACTATTTTCTAGTTCTTCTAAATCAATTAAACCATCGGAATCCACATCCAGATACGTGATGTTAGCCCCCAAGCCCTCCAGATATCCACAAGTGTCCAGTACAGCCTTATGTTCAGTTTTTACAGTTATAAAGTGTTTATTTTTTCCAGTGCTTGATTCAAAGATGCCTTTGATGACCAAGTTTATGGATTCAGTGGAGCCACTTGTAAAGTATATTTCCTCGGGTTCGGCTGAGATCAACTCTGCTATTTGACGTTGAGCTCTTTTAACTGCTTTCTTTGCAGTGTCACCTTGTAAATGTGTGGAGCTTGAAGCATTCCCATATATCTGCGAAAAATATGGCAACATTTCCTCCAAGACTTTGGAGTCCGTTGGGGTAGTAGCTGCATAGTCAAAGTATATGGGATTATTTGACATTAGAATTTCAGTTCTTTGATGTTTACCTAAATAAAGTGAATAAATGACAATCTTTTTGTTTTTACAAGGGGTTATTTAACCGTTAAACATAAGATTGTGCGCAATCGTACTTTTCAAAAGTATAAATTTTCCTACCCTATCCCGAACCAACCCGAAACTCCATTTTCAACTCTTGTTATCCTTACCTAAAAAGGTAAGATGATTTACAAGAAGAAACGCAAGTCGACCGCAGGCAAGCAGGCCAATACCAGTAGGGTGACTATGATCAGCCACAGGGCGAAGAAAATCCGAAAGAAAAATGAAGCCTGGACTAAAGCTATCCAGCGGGCCACCAAAGAATTGAAGAAAGAGGGTAAGCTATAGTGGGCAGGAAGAAGTATAGGAATACTACCAAAGCCCATCTGCTGATGGGAGAACTCTCAGGTTTTAGCAAACAGTTGAAACCTAATCTCGTACCTGAGATCAAAATTCAATACAACAAAGGACGAAGAGTCTTAGGCAATGTGAAGTCATCTGATGATGCCGCTGCTTTTATTCGGGCGCAATACAAACGTGGTACAATAGAGGCCCAAGAGACTTTCAATGTCATCTACCTGGACAACAGGAACAGTATTCTTGGTTACTACCAGCATTCCAAAGGCAGTTTAACCAGTACACTTGTTGATACCCGGTTGATTTTTGCAGTAGCCCTGAAAAGCTTGTCTACAGGAATCATCCTTTCGCACAACCACCCTTCGGGAAAACTAAAACCCAGCCAGTCTGATATCAAGGTCACCAGAAATATCAAGTGGATAGGTGATCTGCACAACATAGAAGTGCTCGACCATATTATTGTAACCAAGGATGGTCATTACTCATTTGCTGATGAGTTGATCCTATGAGAGACTTGATTTTACTCGACCTCTTCAGCGGGATTGGAGGTTTCCCAAAAGGACTTACGGAAGCTGGCTTTAATTTCCGAAAGCACTATTTCAGTGAAATCAATAAGTATGCTATCGCCAACTACCAATACAATTTTAAAAAATCCATACATGTCGGAGCAGTCGAAGAAGTTAAAGAAGGAAACATTGAAAGACCAGACCTTGTCACGTTCGGATCTCCATGCCAGGATCTATCCATTGCTGGAAAAAGGAAAGGTATCAAAGGAAAAAGGAGCCGACTCTTTTTTGAAGCAGTTAGAGTCATCGATGAACTCCAACCCCGTCTGTTTGTCTTTGAAAACGTCAAGGGACTTTTCTCCAGTAACCAGGGTAAAGACTTTGAAATCGTATTGCGAGCGTTTGCCGACCTTGGGATTTATGACCTCCAATGGCAACTGCTTAATACTTCCTGGTTTCTACCCCAAAACCGAGAGCGGATCTACCTTGTCGGATCTCTTAGAAACCAATCCCGACCCCAAGTATTTCCTATCGGAGAAAACTATCAGGCGGTTGAAAAAGGCCATAAAAGCATCACACAAGCCAACATTGCTCCAACAATAAACACTAAGGTTGGAGAATCAGGTAACTACTCCCCTTACATCCTTACACTTAGAGGTAAGAAGTATGAAAAAGGCGAGAATCTTAGTGTAAGAAAGGATGGAGTGGCCAATTGCATTACTAAGGCAGACGATCATAATTTTTTACTAGAAGAGTGGCATCCCTTACGCTCTGTCCGGACTGAAAAAGCGAAGGCCATTAGAAGGGCCAATCAGAAAAAGGGAATCGACTATGCCCCTTTCAGAGAAAGACAATTTGAAGTACGAGAGGATGGTATCACAGGTGCGCTGACGACCAATACAGAAAGAGAAAATTTGCTCACTAATATGGAGACCATAAGAAGGTTTACGCCTCTCGAATGTGAACGGCTACAGGGTTTTCCTGACGGTTGGACAAGCCTAGGGATTTTTGAGGAAGAGGTAAAAGAAATCAGTGACAGCCAAAGGTATCAGCTCTTGGGTAATGCGGTCAGTGTACCAGTAGTTAAAGCAATCGGATTGAATCTAAAGAAAAGCTTAGAAACGGAAGAGTTAGAACCACCACTGGAGGGCTTGGATTTTGTCAAAACCCCAATCACCTACTATGGCGGAAAGCAACGTCTTGCGAGTCTTGTGCTTTCGCTGATCCCGGATCACAAGCTATACTGCGAACCTTTCGTGGGAGGAGCAGCGGTCTTCTTTGCCAAAGAACCTTCCGAGATGGAAGTAATCAACGATTTGAATGGCGAAGTAGTCAACTTCTACAGGGTCTGCCATTCTGATTTCAAAAAGTTGGAGAAATTGATTCAGTCTACCCCTCACAGCAGGCAAATTCATCGGGAAACACAAGCGGTTTTGAAAGACACATCAAAACATGATCCGGTGAAGCGGGCCTGGGCGTTTTGGGTACAAACGAATATGAGCTTCTCAGCCAGAATCTTTGGTGGTTACGCCTATGAGAAAAAATCCAATGGTACACTAAAGCGATTTGTGAATAAGAAACTCGCATTTAACAAAGAAGTGTGCGAACGCTTGAGCATGGTTGATATTGAGAACAATGATGCCCTCCAAGTCATTAAAAGTCGGGATACTACCGATAGCTTTTTTTACTGTGATCCTCCATACTTCAATTCCAATATGGGGCATTACAAAGGCTATGTGGAAAAGGACTTTGAGCAGCTATTGAAAACGCTATCAAGCATCCAAGGCAAATTTCTATTAAGCAGCTATCCTTCAGAAATTTTAGAGAAGTACACCAAGAAGTACAAGTGGCATACATTGGAAAAAAGCACGGGTATATCCGTAACCCATCAAACGGATAAGGTTAAAACGGAGGTATTGACTGCTAATTATCCATTGAACAATGGGTTGGACGGAATTGGCGAGCTACTCCAGCTAAAGGCAAAATCAATAAAGATCAAACTTGCACTCACTCATTAGGAACGAATGGGAAGAAAGCGGAAACCTCATTTATTAATGAGCCTATCATTACTCCATGATCTCCATTTCCAACTATAACAAGTCGATCAAGCAGGTCAATCTTTCAAGTCTACCTAAAGTCTTTCAAGAAGGCCATGATTTTTTTATGGAGGCAAAAGACTGGTATGAGAAGGATAAAACCGTCAAAGAATCCATTGACTTGTATCTGTCTAGGCTAAACGAACATCTTAGCCAAGAGAAAAGAAGGTCGAAAACCGGCCAAGATCAATCCTTTATCAACCGCTTTGTAAAGCTCAATAACAAGACACTGACTAGAGAAGATATCGGGAAATTCATTCAATCCTTGCAACGAGCCATCATCAAAAAGCAAATCCGAAAATCATCGCTGCACGCACGACACATTGAGAAAATTCAGGACAAACTCATCAGTCAATACAACATGCTTGGTGATGGTGAACAGATCAAGCTTCAAATCAACAAAGATTGGTTAGCGGAGCTAACAGCATGTCAAAAGCCCACCACCTTAGATGGTATTCCGGATGCTTTGGCAGCCAAGATCAAAAGCCCAAAGAAATCATCCATTTTCGAATCTATGGATCATATCCAAAGTAACCCGTCTGAGGATTCCTTTAAGTTGCCGGGAGACTTAGGAAAACTGCTAGGCGACTTGGAGCGATTCGAGCTGGCCATCACACTGGAGGGAGATCAGGGTGGCGGTAAAACCCGGTTTGGCTATCAGTTGGCTGATGCTTTTGCAGCCTTGGGTAATCGGATAGCTGTATTTTCATTGGAGATCGGCAAACGATCTGATTTGATCCGAAGAATGCGAGAGGAATATGTTCATCCTTCTAATCGGGACAAAATTTTCATCACAGATCAATTACCAGACGGATTTGAGACCATCCGAAAATCAGCCAAGGATTTTGATGTGGTGATCATTGATAGCTGGAATAAGCTCAATGCTCACTCTTCCTTGTTTGACAAACTGAGAAAAGAGTTTCCTGACACCATCTTCATTGTGATTTTTCAACGTACCACTCAGGGAACGATTAGAGGTGGCACAGCTCCACTTTTTGATGCAGGTATTAACCTGGAGGTGGTAAAAGTAGATGATACATTCAGGAACAACTATGCTGTAGCAACTAAAAATAGATACGGGGAAACAGGCCTCCAATACAATATCCAATCGCGTAAATTATTGCAGGAGGACTTAATTGAGGTAGATGATGAATAAGGAATATACGGATCCATCTATAAGGTTAAATACAACTCTGAATGTCGGACATCTATTGATGAGTTCCATCAGTTTACTCATTGTTATAGTCGGCCTTTGGGTAAATGTCAATGTGAAATTGGCTCAACTGGAATTTGAAATAGCGAGTGAAAAGGAGAAAAGAGAAGGGCTGGAAAACTCTCATGAGAAGTTGATACTCCAAGTGACCAAACATACCAATGAAGTAACTAGGCTGCTTTACGAGATCAAACTAGAGCTAAAAGACAAGGCAGATAAATCATCAAACTCTAAGACACCATGATTATGATATTGACTACTCTGAGGTACGTATGGAAATATTATTGGATCGTTCAGCTCCTAGTGATCATCATACTGTCTTACCTGCTCAGGAAGGAGATGTCCAAAGCTCAAGACTATAAAGATGTTTATGAGATCAGTCGTAAAGAAATCCAGATCTGGAGAGACGATGCAGGTAAAAACAGAGCCAGAGCGGAAATTGCGGAAATAGATGCAGCTAATGCTAAGTTGGTTTTAGAATCTAATCTCAAAGAAACCATTCGTAAAGAAGTCGGCAACCTGAAGCGGAACCTGATTAGCTATTCGTCCGTCAGATCGTCTACTGCTGGAGCCTTTCAGACGGGCTCAGTGGACACAGTGTATCTAATGGAAAAACCAAAGGCTGTGATTCCCATTCCTGCGAAGAAATTCAGGATCGATCAAGCGGATTTGAAGTTTCAAGGCCTCTATGTTCCTAATCTCGATACTCTGATGGCGAACTATCAGGTGATCCATAATTTCGATATTTTCTACTATTACAGAAAACCCGGAAAGAAACCTTTTAATCTATTACGAAGAAAAAGAGCGGTAGCAGAAATAAGATTTGATAACCCCGGATCTCAGGCGGACAGTTTACACACAATAGTGCTGGACAGAAAAAAGTCTTTGATCGGTAAAATCTTTTAGTCGAACCCTTCGCTAAAAAACTCTGGCAATGTCATGCCGAAAGCTTTAACAACCTTTACCAGACTACTAAATCGTAAATCTTCACCCCGTTCATACCTACCAAATTGCGCTCTGGGTATATTGTGTTCGTAAGCGAAATATTCGTAGTTCGTGTATCCCCTGGCGATACGCAATGATTTGATCCGTTCGCCTAGTTTTTTAAGTTGCTCTTTACTGAATTCATCACCTTTAGCCATCCAGCAAATAAATAAGTCATCCTATCCATTCGTTACCACTTAATAATTCATACTTATTAGTAACTTTTGATGAATATTTGAAAATCCATTTGGTATATTTAAATTCACGATTAGGCAAAACCATCATGATAAAACGTCAGAAGTCAAAGGAAGAGGTGCGAGAAGAGGCGGTTGAGGTGTTATACAACTCTCTTAAATCCAAGCAACCTATCTCAAAAGAAGAGTGTTACGAAATCTATGATAAAATGCAGAAGAAGTCTTCCAGATCAACCAAAACAGACTAGAGTTCCCATTTTTAGATATCTACCTTCTGTTTATCCAGGTTGTCATTAGCGAATTCCATTAGTTCAACCAAAGATTTTTCATCTATTACTGTCACTCTCCGTTTGCTGTCATAATATCCTCTCACAAGCTTGCACCTAAGAAATATGCCAATATCCTGCTTTCTCCAATTCAGCTTCGCTTGGAGTTCAGGATACTTAGCCAGTATTTCTTCAGGGGTATATTTTGGCACAACAGTTTTACCAGAATTATTTAGCAGTCCTCTAGTCCACAATGCTCATCTTGTCCTTCAAACTCAACAGTGATATGATTAATGGATTCATCTTTGAGTTGAGCCTTCACCTTTTCCTTTAGCTTGGCCTGCTCTGAAAGCTTGTAGTCTTTAGCTAACCGGAGATGAACGGTAAGAATGTTGTATTCACCATCCATAGACCAGGCATGGCAATCGTGTATGTCTGTAACTTCCGGCATGTCCTTGAGTTTTTGCCGAATGTCATCTACAGACACTTCTTCAGGAATGCCCTGAAGAATGACCAACATGCTCTTTTTGAGATTCCTGTAGACATTGTACAACACGAAAAGTGAAATGAGTACTGAAAGCAGTGGGTCAATAAATGGGGCATCAGTAAACATCATGATGATGCTTCCGATAAGCACTGCTACCCAGCCTAAGACATCTTCTAACAGATGAAGTGAGACTACTTTTTCATTGAGCGACTCGCCCTTTCGGAGTTTGAATACTGCCGCTCCATTCACTACAATACCTAAAATAGAGAGGTAGAGCATACCTTCAACATTGGTTTCTTCCGGATTGAACAATTCAGGAATTGCTTTGGTCAAGATAAAGATCGATCCAGCTACAAGCACGATGGAATTGATAATCGCTCCAAGTAGGGAGAAGCGTTTATACCCATAGGAAAAGGTCTTGGTTCTGCCTTTCTTGGATAGCTTTTGAAAATACCATGACAGTCCCAAGCTCAGGCTATCCCCCAAATCGTGCAATGCATCAGAAAGGATTGCCAAGCTGTTGGTATAAAGTCCACCGATGATCTCAATAATGGTAAAACTGAGATTGAGAAAGAAAGCAACTTTTACATTACCCTCTGAATGGTTATGTGAATGATCGTGGTTATGTCCCATAGTTTTCTAATCCCGCTTTTTTGAAAATTGATAGTAATTCTTCCGAAATGGGTAGAGGCTTCAACGGTGGAATATTTACTCCACCTGTATTGCCTACAGGTATTTTCCCTACAAAGGATTTGACTCCACCAATTAAAAGCCGTGGGATCTGGCCAATCACTTCTTTGGTGTCTTTGATGCGAATACCAAAGAGAAGCATCTTCCAATGCACGTAACTATGATGGTAGGGATATGCCTGACCTATGATGTGCGCCCGCTCCAAATGACTCCATGCCGTTTGAAGGCTTCCTGCGTGTAAGTGCCTTGTATATTCCTTCAATTCTTGATCGAAATACGGTTTCAGCCTCTTGGGCATTATTGTATAAAGTTTCATTTGTCTACTTTGAAAGATTTAGAATCCGAATAGCTCCTCGCATTACAAAACCGAAGACAACACCGCCAACGACCAAGTCAGGCCATTTACTTTCAAGCCAGTAAACCAACACTCCAGCCAGTATCACTCCTCCATTAACGATGATATCATTAGACGTGAAAATGGCGCTCGCTTGCATGTGAGCCTCTTTGCTTTTAGCCTTATTGATTAGCCAAAGAGAGATGAGGTTACCTGCTAAGGCCAGAACTGAAATGATTATCATCCACTGAAAAAGGGGTGTTTCGCTTTCGGTCAGGAATCTTCGGAGTACTTCTGAAAAACCAAGGAGAGCCAAGCCCATCTGAAAATAACCGCTGATCTTGGCTACATTTTTCTTGCGGGACATTGCCGCACCCACCGCAAAGAGACTTAGACCATAAACAATGGAATCTGCGAGCATATCCAGCGAGTCAGCTATTAGTCCCATAGACCGGGAAATCCATCCGGTGGTCATTTCTATCACAAAAAATCCGAAGTTGATACCCAGCACCCACCACAGTATTTTTCGCTGATGTGAATCGTCAGTTCCTACAGGTAGTTCTGCTTCCGATGTGCCCTCCAATTGATCATTGAGGTTAAGCTGACTAATGGCTTCATGTATAGATTGCACTTCTTCCTGATGGAATACTTCCAGTTTGCGCGCAGGAATATCAAATTCCAGATGTTTAACCTGGTTGAGAGATTCCAGTTTCATTCGGATCATTTGCTCCTCTGAGGGGCAGTCCATGTCCTTAATAAGAAATGTGGTTTTATTAATGCTCATGTTCCGTTTCTCCTTTTTTCATTTCTGAAATGAGATAATAGGCATTGTTCCAGGCCACCTTTGTACCCTTGGGTAGTGGCTCTAGAAGATTAATTTCTACCCATCCTTCATCAATCAAACCCGTTCGAATTTCAACAACCTTGAAGCTCCATTCTTTTTCTCCGCCTTTCTGGTGAACTTCTGCTGTGAAAATGTAGGGTTTTCCCTCTTCTTCTATGATTGCTGATTCAGGTAAGGCCATTACCGGCTTTTCTCCTGTATGGATTCTGCCATTGATGTACATGCCTGGAAGCAGAAAGTCTTCTTTTCCTGTTATTTCAGCATGAACGTGAATAGCCTTGGGGTTTTGCTCGAACTTTTTACCCACTGAGTAAATCTGCGCCATAAGCTGAGAGTCTGGCACTGATGTGATGGTGAAAGAAATTTTCTGGCCTTTCTTCACCTTGTAAACATCCTTCTCAAATATCATCAGGTCGGCATGCACATGATCTGTATTCACAATCGTGAACATTTTCGTTTGAGGTTCTACAAACTGGCCAAGCTGTATAAGCACCTTTTCAATATTGCCATCAATAGGGCTGACTACCGGCACATTTTGGTAAATTTCACCTGCTCTTACTTTTTGAACACTTATACTTAATTGTTTTAGCTGAGCTTCTAACCCTTTGACTTCACCCTTTATGGATTGGTAATCGGATTGGGTTTCCTGATAGGCTTTTCCCGATCCGATTTCTTCCTCATACAGTCGCTTCTGTCTTTGCATTTCTTTTTCAAGAAACTGCAATCGACTGTAAGCTTTCACGTAGTTGGTTTGTAGCTGTATCAGGTTGGGGTGGGAAACGTAAGCCAAAACCTGACCTTTCCGCACTTTGTCTCCTTCAATTACTTTGATTGAAGTAACATTTGCTCCGAGAATGGCAGTCACGGTTGCCTCATGCTGTGGGGGTACTTCCAAACTACCATTTGCTTCCACAACATTGGATAAAACCCGAGAAGGTAAAGTATCCACTTTGATGCCCAGGCTTTCAAATTTTAGCTGTGAAAGGTATACAGCATCTATTTCACCTTCGGTATGCTCATCACTCTCACCGTGTTCTTCACTCACTGATTTGCTACCACACCCTGCCATTATTGACACAAGAGTGATTAAGCTGAAGAGGTATATCAATTGTTTTTTCATTGTCTTTATGTTTATGGATGGATCATCCATTTGAGTTAATTCGATGTTTTTAAGAAATATTCCAGTTGATAGCGGCTATCCAGGTAACTGCCAAACGCCTTCCATGCATCCACTTCCATTCGTATGGCATCTCGTATATTCTGGAGAAAGGAGATATAGTCAACGGCACCTTCACGGTAAGCAGTAATAGCGCCTTTTTGCTGTTCCTCCGCCAATGGCAATGCCGTGTTCTGATAGTAATTCCATGAATTACGCCATTTCAGATATTGCTCTTTTCCACTTTGATAGGCGGCATTTAATTCCAACTCAGTTTGCCGGAGATTCTGACTCGCAATCTCTCGCTGTATTTTGGCTGACTGTGACCTTCCCAACTCAGGGCCAAATGTCAGTGGAATTCTGACCCCAAGCTGGTACTGGTAAAAACCGGATCTACCATCTACTTGCTGACGTCCATACTGACCCTGAAGCTGGGGTAGAAATTGCGAAAGCTTTTCTCTAACCGAAGCGTCAGCTACCTCTAGCTGTTGTTTTGATAAGTTCACTAGTGGATGACTTATCAAAGAATCCGTATGGTAGTCGATTGCCTGATCCAATTCACTTGCCGATACGTCTGGCACGGTGAATAAGGAGTCACTTACAAACCATAGGTTTAGCTGTTGTAGCGCACTCAAATAGTCTCGAAACGCCTGTTCTTTCTGTATCAGTACTTGAGTAGCCTGATTGGTGGTAGCCAGGTATTCGAGTTTGGATGTCTCCTCTGTTTCCAATCGAATTTTTGCTGCTCGTTCTATATCCGTGAAAACTGAATCTAAACGCTCATAGACCTGATAGGTGTTTTTGGCAGCATAAACCTGAGCCCATGCTCTACTCACTTCCCGTTCGATTTCAATGACTGTGAGGTCAAGGGCAGATTTAGCCAGGGCAATTCGTTCTTTTTGCAACTTTAATTTTGGTGCAATACCGAAAAGATCTATTTGCTGCTGTTGGATCCCTATTTGGGTGACCACACCATCAGAGCCATTGCCCACTTCCTCTTTTCCAGTGAATACCTGGGTATTCCCTAAATCCCATGCTGTTTTCTTCAGGGCTTCCTGGTTGTCTATTTCCAACCTTGCTGACTGAATTTTCGGATAGCTTTCAATAGCCCATGATTTAGCCTGCTCTAAAGTGACGGTGGGCAATTTAGCTTGGTCTTGATTTTGTGCGTTAACAGTCGATGGAATACCAACCAATGCTGTAAAACCTATCAGTACCAGTATTATATTGGCACCAGATATCCTACTTCCTTTTCGCTCGCTTCTACTTTCCACAAAAGTGTAAAGTACCGGAAGCACCACCAGCGTGAGCAAGGTAGCTGTGAGCATTCCACCGATCACTACGGTAGCCAGAGGGCGCTGCACTTCTGCACCCGCTGAGCTACTAAAGGCCATGGGAAGGAAACCAAAGATATCGGTAGTTGCTGTCAGCATGATGGGTCTGATACGCTCTTTAGTACCGGTTAGAATCCGCTCTCTTATGTTAATTACACCTTCTTCTTTTAAGGAATTGAAGCGATTGATCAGCACGAGACCATTAAGTACTGCCACACCGAAAAGTACAATAAAGCCAACCCCCGCAGATATGCTAAACGGCATGTCTCGCAACCAAAGGGCAAATACTCCACCGATAGCTGCCAATGGAATAGCGATGTAGATCATGATGGATTGAGAAAATGATCCTAGAGCAAAATAGAGCAAGACGAAAATGAGGAAAAGAGCAATCGGCACTACAATGGCCAATCTGCCTTTGGCTCTTTCCAGGTTTTCAAACTCGCCTCCATAGGTAATGTAATAGCCAGCAGGAAGATCCAGTTGTTCGTCCAGTTTTTGCTGAATGTCTTTTACCACGGATTCTACATCTCTGCCTCGTGTATTCACCCCTACATAAGTTCTCCGGTAGGTGTTGTCCCTGGAAATCTGCATTGGCCCAGGCACATAGCTAATGTCAGCTACTTCTTTGATGGGAATTTGAGTGCCGTCAGGCAAGTCGATGAATAGGGTTCTTAGATCATCAATACTTTTTCGATGGGTTTCATCAAACCTGACTACCAAATCAAAGCGTTTCTCCCCCTCAAAAACAACGCCTGCCACGCCTCCAGCAAAAGCAGTACTGACGTATTCATTCAATTTTTGAATGTCCAATCCATACTGCGCTACCTTTTTTCTATTATAGCGGACAGTCATTTGCGGCAGGCCAGATGTCCGTTCCGCATTAACATCGCCCGCACCAGGAACAGTAGAAATGATATCAGCCATCTCCTGAACCTTGGTTGCTAAAACTTGCAAATCTTCTCCATACAGCTTCACTGCAATATCTTCTCGTACTCCCTCCAGCAATTCATTGAAGCGTAGCTCCACAGGCTGGGTAAAGACCAGGTTGACCCCCACAAGCTGTTCATCCAGCTTATCCTTAATCTTGTCAATAAGTTCATCTTTGCTCTCTGCTGATACCCATTTGTCTTTGTCTTTTTCCAGAATGAGGTACATATCTGCTATGTCCATCGGCATGGGGTCAGTTGGAATATCAGCTACACCAATACGGGCAGTTACCGTCTTGATCTCAGGGAAGTTGTCCAAGAGGATGTTCTCAATTTTGATGGAAACAGCTTTAGATTCGTTAAGGGAACTACCAGGCCTAATAAGTGCCTGCATGGCCAGGTCACCTTCATCCAACTGAGGCACGAATTCACCACCCATACGAGAAAAAGTATAACCTGCCCAGCCGAGTAATAGGATCGCTATCCCAATAACTATTACCTTAAACCGAAGGGCACTTTTTAACAACGGCAGATAAGCACGCTGAATTCCTCCAATCAATTTATCGCTAATATGCTCTAGTGAGCTTTCAAAACGGCCAAACCAGTTTCTCTGGTTTTGAACTGGTTTCATTAAAAGAGCCGACATCATAGGTACGTAAGTGAGGCATAGCACAATAGCTCCAATCATGGCAAAGCCGAAGGTGTAGGCCATAGGCTGGAACATCTTACCTTCAACACCGGTAAGAAACAGTATGGGCGCAAATACGATGAGGATGATGATTTGCCCAAAGAAGGCTGAACTCATCATGGTGCTTCCAGCTTCATACGCCACTTCATCCATTACCTGTTGATTGAAACCTAGTTTTCTGGCCTTTATCCGTTTTTGAATTTCATAAACAGTTCCTTCAATAATAATCACGGCACCATCTATGATGATACCAAAGTCAATAGCGCCCAAGCTCATGAGATTAGCCCAGACATTGAACTGCTTCATGAGAATAAACGCGAACAATAAGGATAGGGGAATGGTAGTGGCCGTCACGAGTCCACCACGCAGGCTGCCCAGTAAGATCACCAGGGCAAAAATCACAATCAGTGCACCTTCGATCAGGTTGGTTTTTACAGTATCTGTTGTTCTTGCTATGAGATCGCTTCTGTCAATAATGGTGTTGATCTCCAGTCCTTCGGGAAGAGATTTTTCTACTTCTTCCATCCGCTCCTTCACATTGCGAATTACCGCATTGGGGTTGGAACCTTTTAGCATCATGATGATACCACCTACAGCTTCTTCACCATCCTGAGTGAATGCGCCATACCTGACCTGATGACCAAAATGTACTCTAGAAGCAACATCCCCTATAGTGACAGGAATGCCATTTTCCGTTTTGACAACAATTTTTCGGATGTCGCCTAATGACCGAATCAATCCTTCCCCTCTGATGAAATTGGACATTCTGTTCTTTTCAATGTAAGCACCTCCGGTATTTACATTGTTTCTGGCAAGTGCTTTATACACCTGTGAAATACTCACATTCTGAGCGTTCAATTTGTCCGGGCTGAGGGCTACTTCATATTGCTTGATATAACCGCCAAAAGAGTTGACCTCAACGACACCATCGAGGAGCGTAAGCTGTCGCTTTACGATCCAGTCCTGAATCGTTCGTAGGTCTGTAGGAGTGTATTTCGATTCGAAATCTTCTTTGGGTTGAATGGTATATTCATAAATCTGACCCAAACCCGTAGATATAGGTCCCATCGTAGGGCTTCCAAACTTTTCTGGTATGGTATTTTGCAGTTCATTGAGTTTTTCTTGAACCAACTGCCTAGGTAGATAAGTACCCAAATCGTCTTCAAAAACGATGGTCACTACCGACAAACCAAACCTTGAGATGGAGCGAATTTCGTCTACCCCAGGCAGATTTCCCATAGCCAGCTCCACAGGATAGGTAACAAACTGTTCGATATCCTCAGTAGCCAGATTGGGAGATACGGTCATTACCTGTACCTGATTGTTCGTGATATCAGGAACAGAGCCTAGGTTGACCGTAGACATGGAGTAAATACCTACTCCGATGAGGGCCAGTGTAAGCAGACCCACGATGAATTTATTCTTTATGGAAAAAGAAATTATTTTATTGATCATGTATAAAATGATTTAATATCAGTAAAAATGATATGGTATCGACTTTAGGAAAAGCCGAAAGGACGGAGTTGTCCCACGATACTGATATTAAACCTGGGGTGGCTGAAGGATAGAGTCTAAATGGCCTTTGGTAAAAAAGGCATTGTACGCTGTATTCTCAATCATATTGAGAAGTGACATCAGATTTGGGTAAAACGCATGATTGGCCACAAAATGAGAATGGCAGCATTGACATACACAGAAGGGTGAGCAAAGGTCTTCGTCACTCTCATGATCACGATCTCCATCGGTATTTACAGAAGTAATTTCAATACTTTCATCATTGGCTCCATCTGCACAGGGTACGACAGACAAGCCCAATAGAAAAAGAGACAATATGAATGCGAATAATCTCACTATGCAATCATAGCAAAAAAGTAGTGCAACCTGTTTGCAAAGTTGCTATGGGCAATTGGCGCAGACTCCCTTGTATACCATACTTGCACTGGAAGCCCTAAACCCGGAGGGTATTTGTGTTTGTGGTATTTTAGATTGTGTTAGGCAATAGGTTTCACCGCATTTGACACAGTGAAAATGAATGTGCTGGTCTTGTGGTTCGCATTCGCAACCTTCTTCACATAATGCATATTTAACAGCACCTGTACCATCATCTATGCTGTGTATGAGTTTCTTGTCCTCAAAAGTCTTAAGGGTTCGGTAAAGGGTTGCCTTATCTGCTTGCTCGAATTTTGCATCCAGGTCACTTAGGCTTATAGCAGCACCAGATTCCACCAACTGACGCAGCACCAGCAGCCTCATGGTTGTAGGTTTGATATTTTTATTTTCTAGTTTTTTTTCAAGCATATTTAAAAGTACGAAGAAAGACCAAACTGGATTCCAGATATTTTCGCTGGGGGATTACCCAGAAGATCAGTTTGCTGCATCATACGATAATTCAAGCGTATTACCGTTTGTGCTGTTGGTCGAAAGCTTAGTGCAGGTACAACAGCCCAAATTTCATCTCCAATGCTTTCACCTGTTTCTCTAAAGGAGCCATCATTCCAATCCACATATTCAAGTCGCATAGCCACATTGAAGGTTGCTTTATCAAAGCCAAACAAGTTTCCATTCAGAATCGGTTGAACTATATCTACAAAACCTCCTTTTTGCTTTTCTCCAAATTGTTGCGTGAAAGTTGAAGGAACATCAATGTTAACCCACGCCCATTCACCAACTATGAAAGTGTTGAGAGTAGGGATGGTGGTATTGAAATCTACGGCAAAGATGTCCAGTCTCCTTTTCTCATCCAATATCAAACCATCCTCTTCATAAGTGTTATAAATGCCTCCCATATAAGAAAGCCCAATCTCACCAATCTTGTTATTTCGGAGGGCCACTTTTCCTGTGAATAAAGGCTCACCATTGGAAGACTCTTCAAAACGTTCTTTGTTGTCTTTGGATGCTGGTAGAAATGTTCGGTTCTCTCCATTGTTGATGACAGCATCATCAAATCCATTGGTTAGATAGGCTTCATATCCAAAGGCCCAATCTTTCAAAAAATATTTGCCATATAGGCCAAAACCTACATTACTCCAGGTGGCAGGCAGCAATTCTGTGGCAGCAATCGGGCGGTCTGTAAATTCCCACTTAGGGCCATCATGGTTTTGATTGAATGCGCCAATTGGATTCATTACAATTCCCCCACGAAGGTTAAGTAGCGGATGCATGCTGATGTCTAGGGCAGCAAACTCAATGGCTACCTCTTCTCCACCTTCTTCAAACTCGATCTCAGAGAGAAATTTGATTTTCCGATGTATAGAGGATGCAACAAATAAAGTCATTCGGGGTACTCTAAAGCTGTGACCGTCAGTCACACCATCTTCTCCAATATATGAATAATCAGCCTCAATATATCCACCTACGGACACAGGCAGCTTACCCACTTGAAGAAAAGGTCGGTTGTAAACAGCATCCATGTTAAGCAAGTTTTTGGATGTATCAACCTCTATTCGCTTTAGCAAAGTGCTATCAATTTGTGCGCTAGTCTCTAGCGAAATCAAGCAGGCAACAGCCATCATAACTAAGCCAAAGTTTTTCATGATAAATCGATTTTTAGTGTCTTAAATTCTTTGATAACAGGAAAACTTCGAAGTGCCGAATCAGCCGGCCCATTTTGAACATTTCCAGTATTGGTAAACTCGCTACCATGTGCGGGACATTGAAGTCTGTCTCCAAATACTTGAAGCTCAGTACCCTGATGGGTGCATCTCATATACAGGGCTTTATATTCGTTTGAATCAAACCGGAAGACTGCTATTGGGTATTGTAAAGCATCATTCTCGACAACTACATACCTCAAGTAGTCTTGATCCTCATTCAGAAAAGCATCTTCATTAATGTTTATATAGGATCCTTCTATGTTTCCAGATAAATAGCGAGTTCCGGCACATCCCTGCAGCAGTAGGTTAGATGCAAATACCCCCAGACACCCCATTCCACACTTCCTGACGAATTCTCTTCTTTCCATACCCTAGAGTGATTTGAGAAAATTAATTAAGGCTTCCTTATCAGCTCCACTAAGAGCAGTGAATCGGTTCTTACTATTTTCTGCTTCACCACCGTGTAAAACGATGGCTTCTTCGATGCTTCTTGCACGACCATCATGCATAAGGAAAAAAGAACCTCCTTGTGAATTGGGTGACAGCCCCAAACCCCATAGCGGTGGGGTTCTCCACTCGTATGTCTCAGCAGACCCTTCGGTTGCACCATCATCTAACCCAGAACCCATATCGTGTAATAGCAGGTCGGTATAGGGATAAAACGTTTTATTTGATAATGCTTCAATATCGGAATCTGGTGTCGTCCACTCAGGGATATGACAAGAGCTACATTCAATTTCGGTAAATAATACCTTGCCTTGCAGCATCTGACTATTTTCTTCGGATCGAGGAATAGGAGCCTTTAGTGTTCGGAGGTAAAAAACTACGTCTCTTATGGTTTGATCTGAAACTTCTGGGTCAGTGCTCAGCTGGCTCATCGGATCAATCGGCTCAAATGTTGATGTGACTCCCATATCCTGATTGTAGGCACCAACTGTCTGTTGGAGCAAATCAATAGCTGCAGCCTTCTTGCCAAAACGACCAATAATTTTTCCATTTAGAGGTTGGTGAAACCACTTCTGCTCAAAGTATGGTGGTGGAGTGATAAAATTAGGAACTCCAGAAATTCCATCTCCATCAAGATCGAGTGAATCTACATTTTGAAGAATCTGTTGGTCAGTCAGTGCTGCCAGAAAGCCTAAACCTGTTACAGCCGGAGGAGTAAACTTCATAAAGGGCACTCCACCAGGCAATTGTTCTGGTTCAAACCCTGGAATCGCTCTATTTTGAAGTTGAGGACCACCAATGGATAAATCAGGCAAAGTATTAGGAAGCGTTTGTCCGAACCTGGTGAGTGTGGTGAATGGATGACCCTTTCCATCTCCTGCATGACAACTTCCGCATGAAGTAGCTACGAATCCAGGTCCAAGTCCTGTTGCTGATGAAAATACTTCATCATTAAAGGCAATATCACCCTTTAAAAATTGGAGTTGCTCACCGTGAGAAAGATCCTCTGTAGGCCCGTCCAAAAGTTCGTTTTCAGCAGGTGCCGCAGGAATTATCTCTTCGCAAGAAACCAGTACTACGTAAATAATAGAGATTAGAAAAAGGATTATTTTATTCATCTTAAAATAAATTTATACAAACCTAAAAATTAAAGTTAGATATATCAAACTTTCAAATTAGAGATGTGATATTTACTTTTGAATTTATGATCACAATTGCAGAAGAAAACTACTTAAAAGCCATTTACAGTCTAAATCTGAATCGAAATGATAAGGAGCTTGGTACGAACGAACTGGCCAATCACCTAGGTATATCTCCTGCAACAGTGAGTAGTATGCTAAAAAAACTTAAAGAGAAGAAGCTCATTCATTATGAGAAATATGGTGCTATTTCACTCCTTGAGAAAGGAGAAAATGAGGCATGTACTGTTATCAGAAAACATCGGTTGTGGGAAACCTTTCTGGTAGAAAAAATGGAATTTACCTGGGATGAGATACATGAAGTGGCAGAGCAATTAGAGCATGTTAAATCTCAAAAATTGATAGATCAATTGGATAAGCTTCTCGGCTATCCTGAATACGATCCGCATGGCGATCCGATCCCTAAGGCAAATGGCGAAATCGGAGATGTACACAAAACGACTTTGATCCAGGAATCAGTAGGAAAAGAACTAATGGTTGTTGGAGTTAGAAATGACTCACCTGCTTTTCTTCAGTATATCACGCAACTAGGTCTTGTTATCAATAGCAAAGTCACTATCAAATCTCACCATGAATTCGATGGTTCCTTAGATGTTGAAATAGATGGAAAATCTCAAATGGTCAGCCAGAAGGTTGCGGAGAATGTGTTTGTTGATTTGAACTAACTCTTGTTTAACAATGACAATTACCCTTTTGTACTGGCGGACACTTCTTAGTGCCAAAACTGCAATACACACAACAGTCGCCTTGTTTGGGTTTTAAAACCTGATGACAATTCTCACATTCATAGAAGTATTGACAGGCATCTGTAGGCATGGTTTCTTCTTTTTGATGTCCACAGTTAGGGCATGTGATGGTTGATTCTAACACTACTTCATTTTCCATGCTATTGTTCTTTTGATTTTTCTATGACGGTATACCCCGTTTTATTAATGGCTTCTATGATTGATTTTTGGTCAATTTTAGAAGGTAAGTACTCTACAGTAGCAGATCCAGTGGAATAAGTAGCATTAACCATTTTTACTCCTTTGAGTAACCCTACCTCGTGTTCAATGTGGCTTTCACAACCTGCACAGGTCATGCCCTTCACATCAATAATAATCGTATTTGTTTTGGTGCTGTCTTGCTCTGCAATTAAGGGTGTATCCATACCTCCACCGCCCGAGTAGAATACGTGTGAGTAGCTGGGAAATGCGAGCATTAACCCGGCAAACACGGTGATGATTCCAAGAAATCGTTTCGATTGCCAGAACGAAGGTTTTTGGTCATCCTCACAGGCACATGCAATTTCTTCAGCTGTTCTGGGTCTAAGTTTCTGATACCATGCAAAACCCAGGATACCAATTGTCAATACGATGAGATAGGGCCTGAATGGCTCCATCCATGAGAAGGTAGCAGCTATGCCGCCAATGCCAGCTAACAAAGAAAAAACAGGAGTTATGCAACAAAGTGATGCCACTATGGCTGCTAGTAATCCTGCACTTGCGCTTTTTGAAGAAATATCTGAAGTACTCATGATACTGTTGTTTTTTGGTTCTGTTTTGAAAGCATTGATAAAACTGGCTTGAGGATTTCGATATTCTCATTTATGAGAGAATAGAATACAGTCTGACCTACTTTCTTGTCTCTAATAAGCTTGCCGTCCTTAAGCTTCCTTAAATGTTGGGAAATACCTCCGACTGATATGTCAAGTATATCACTAAGATCACAGGGACACATTTCACCTTCTTTATGTAGTAGGAATAGAATCTTAAGTCGAGCTGCATTCCCAGCAAGGTTAAAAATCTGGGTAGTAAGTGATAGATCCTCTTCCAGTCTGCTGAGTGATTCTTTACAGTCTTTGATCTGGACAGGATCTGCCAATACTCTGATACACGTATTACTCATGTTTTAATGTTTTAGCAATTACTAAAACGTAAGAGTATGGAAAAGAGTTTAGTATTTTAGTAAATACTTAAACAATAGAAAAAATACAAAACATCTTCACTTCAGATATCCACTTTCTGTTTATCCAGGTTACCATTGGCGAACTCCATTAATTCAATCAGTGACTTTTCATCTATGACGGTTATTCTTCTCTTGCTGTCATAATACCCCCTCACAAGCTTACACCTTAGAAATATACCAATATCCTGCTTTCTCCAATTCAGTTTTGATTGGAGCTCTGGATACTTGGCTAATATTTCATCAGGGGTATACTTCGGCATAGAGCTTTAAAGTGAATGAATTGACATTCGATTAGGCTATCTATGTTTGAAACTTCAACCTCAATAACTGAGCATTGGCCGCACATACAATCGTACTCAAACTCATCAATGCAGCTCCCACGGCCGGATTGATCATGATGCCTTGATAGAAAAGGACACCCGCTGCTAGAGGAATCGCAACAACATTATAACCAGTTGCCCAAACAAGATTTTGAACCATCTTCTTGTAGGTTGCTCTTCCGAATAAAATCAAATTGGCGATATCAGAAGGGCTGCTCTCTGTCAAAATGATATCGGCTGTTTCAGCAGCTACATCCGTTCCTGAACCTACTGCAATTCCAATATCTGCTTTGGCCAGTGCCGGAGCATCATTCACACCATCTCCGGTCATGGCTACAAACTCTCCCTCACCCTGCAGCTTCTCAATCAGTTCAGACTTTTCGTGTGGAAGCACCTGGCTGTAATACCCATCCAGTTTTAGTTCGTCTGCTACCGCTTTGGCTGTTTGCTCATTATCTCCTGTGGCCATCAGCACTTTAATGCCTTTGTCCTTCAAGGTCTCAATGGCTTCACTACTCTCTTTTCTGATTTGATCTGCCAAAGCGATGAATCCAATCAATTTTCCTTCCTTCAAAATGAAGACTACCGTTTCTGCCTGATCCGAACTAGCTTCTTCAGGTAGATCAATTTCTTCCTCTTTCAAGTATCCGGGGCTTACAATCTGATACGAAGAGCCATCTACTTTTGCGCTTACGCCTTTACCTTTTGTGGAGCTGAAATCAGAAGCAGAAGGAAATTTGAGTTCACGCTTTTTGGCTTCATTGACTATTCCCCTGGCAATTGGATGTTCTGAACTTTGCTCAATAGCCCCGGCTAAGGCCAACAATTCGTCTTCCGAACTATCATTGAGAACATTGATCCGGTTCACACCAAAGTTACCCTCAGTGAGAGTTCCTGTTTTATCAAATACAATGGCAGAAATCTTTCGGCTGTTTTCAAACGCTGTACGATTTCGGATAAGTAGTCCATTCTTAGCGGATAAGGCAGTTGATATGGCGACAACCAATGGAACTGCCAAACCTAAAGCATGAGGACAGGTTATAATCATCACTGTTACCATGCGCTCCAGTGCAAAATCCATTCCCTGAACGCTAAAGAAAGCCCAGGCGATGAAGGTGGTAACACCAACTCCAATAGCAATGTAGGCTAACCATCCTGCTGCCTTATTTGCCAGATTCTGGGTCTTGGATTTGGTCTGTTGTGCTTCTTCGACAAGTTTGATGACTTTATTCAAATAGCTGTCTTCACCTGAAGACTTGACTTCCACTTTGATACTGCCGTCTCCATTGATCGCTCCGCCAATCACTTCATCACCCTTTGATTTTTGAACGGGTTTACTTTCCCCTGTCAGTGCACTTTCATTAAGGTCACTGTCACCTTCTACAATTTTGCCATCAGCTGGCACTTTTTCTCCTGGTTTGATCAGGATGATATCACCTTTTTTAAGTTCGCTGATCTTTACATCATGTATATCATCACCTTCCACTTTGTGGGCTTCTGAAGGCATTAGTTCAGCTAATTTCTCCAGAGCTTTTGAGGCACCCATGATGGAGCGCATCTCCAGCCAATGACCTAAAAGCATGATATCTATCAAAGTCACCAGCTCCCAATAAAAGACCTTTCCTTCCAGTCCCAATACAACGGCAGTGCTATATGCCCAGGCAACTGTGATGGCTATCGCAATCAAGGTCATCATACCCGGCCCACCTTCTGATAACTCGTCTTTCAGTCCTTTGAGAAAAGGCCATCCTCCATAGATAAAAATAAAGGTTGCCAAGGCTGCTGCTACATAACCCATCCCCGGAAAGCTGAATGAGAAGCCTAAAAAGCCCTGGATCATTTCAGAAAAGGCAAGGACGGGTATTGAAAGTGCCGTATTGATATAAAATCGCTTCTTAAAATCTTCAATCATGTGGGCATGATGGTCGTGATGACCGCCTGAGTGATCGTGATTACCTGAATGTCGATGCTCTGAATGATTGCGATGATCATCAGAGTGATTATGATGCTCTTCCATTGTATTATATTTTTAGATGTCAAAATCAAGCTACCCTATGTAGCTCTCGTAAAGGGATCAGCTTTAAGCCTACACTATTCATTTAATTCTTTGGTTTCTTCTTGCAGTGAACCTTCAAATTTGGGTATGGGTCTGTTCTTTGCTTCCGCTTGTGTTTCTGCCGCCCCATTTTCCCGGATATCATTTATCAACCATTCCATTTCCATGATTTCCCTTCGCTGCGCTTTGATGATTTCGTTAGCCAGCTTTCTTACTCGTACATCTTTTATCTGAGCCCGTTCGCTCGTTAAGATGGCGATAGAATGATGGGGAATCATCCCTTCCATATAGTCTACACCCGTGACGGTAACCTGACTTCTTACAAGCCCGATACCCCCAGCAATAAGCAAGACTCCCAGTATAATGATCGCTATATTGACCTTGCGCTTTTTATACATGTTGAGCATGAATAGGAGCATGATGATAATCATCGACCCAGCCATAATAAGCGTCATGAAGAAGCGGGTTTCACTGAACCAGAAATGATCAATAATCTGATAAGAGTGTGTATACATTAAGAAAAACATTGCCACCATAGAGGCTGCAATCATGGCAAAGAATTTACCGTAGTTGTTTTTGTGGTTCTGTTCGTTTTCCATATTGTCTGTCTGTTTAGGTTATTTATATACTTGTGATCTCTTATTTACTTATTACTTCCCTCACGCTCCCACAGCTCAACATTCGATCTCCGAAGTATGGATTTCGAATTTGTTCTTCAGAGCTAAGCCAATAAGCTCCTTTGTTGTCAAAAGCCATCGGGCAATACTGTCGGTATATGATGTTTTCGTTTGCTGCACTAGCTTTTATTAACTCATAGATATTGTCTGATAGCGTATTAAAGTGATCTCTCTGATGGCCCGCATCTTTTGTTTCGTTGATGTGTTCGGCATCAAACCGGATCTTGTCCAAGCGCTCACTTTTGTGATCACCGAGGTTATCCAGAAGCCCTTTTGCAGCAGTGCTGGCCGCTTCACCATCGGTTTGTACGAGTGCATCTTTCACCTCCAAATAGGAAGCAAGTACTAATTGGGTCTGCTCTTTTGTAAGTTTCGCAGATTGATGAGCATCGTGATCTGAATGATCCATAGCCTGATGATCGGCATGGTCATTTTCTGCGGTTTGCTTTTGTGAATTACCACAACTGGTAAATCCAAAAAGAATGGCTGTACATACTACTGCTAGAATTGATTTTTTCTGTTTCATGATCATGAATTTTTAAGTGTTTAATTATTTAAGTTCTTCGGTTACTTCCCCGCACGTAAGCATGTCCGCTCCGAAATAGGGGTTTCTGATTTCATTTGAGAGACTGAGCCAGTCAGCACCCTTATTGCTATCTGCCATAGGGCAGTGCTGGATATACATGGTTTCGTCTATTGGGTCGAAAGCCTTGGCCAATCCAATCATTGCATTGGATAATGACTGAAATGCTTTCCTCATTTCCTTGATGTCCTGAAAATGTGCCGCGTGCTGTATAGATTGCTTAGCCTGACTGCTATACTCCATCCAGACCTGATGGGACTGGCCTGTAAAAAGGGACATGTTTATTTTATCTAAGTCACTTTTAAATTGGATTGCAGCTTCTTGTGCCTCACTCAAATTGTCATTGACCAAAGCGTCTTTGACCTTGAGATAATCTGTAAAAAGAGGTTGGAGTGCCTTCTTAGCTTCCGCACTGATTTTGACTTTTTTGATCGTTAATTCACGAGATTGATTTGTCTGTTCGGGAGTTGATGGAGACCCTCCGTGATTATGGCCTGTCATAGCTGGCCCTCCGTCCGGATTCATCATGCTTGGTTTCCCAGCCAACTGCGCAGCAGCATCAATGCTGAAAGTACCGTTTACGGCTATTTCTTCACCTTGCTCCAGACCTTCTTCGATGAGATAGCTTTCGCCTAGCGCAGCTCCCAGCTTAACTTCCCGCATCAAAAAGTTGATACCTTTTCCCGTGGTTTCTTTCACATATACCACTGATCGTTCACCCGTCCACATAACCGCTGTTTTAGGGACGACTACAGCATCGGATTGGGCAGGCAGTTGAGCCTTTAGGGTTCCGGAGACAAACATCTCAGGCTTCAGTTTGAAGTCATTGTTGTTTACCACGATCCGGGCTTTCGCTACTCGGGTCTTCGGGTCGATTACCGGATCTATGAAGTCAATCGTACCTTCAAATTCCTCACCTGGTAAGGAGGCTACTGTAAAAGAGACCAAGTCTCCTTTTTTCACCCACGTCAGATCACTTTCGTAGAGATCAAACAGCACCCAAACTTTGGAGAGGTTGGCGATCTCATAGATGGATTGACCTCTTTTGATGTAGTCTCCAAGGTTTACGTTCTTTTCCGTCACATAACCGGAAATATCCGCATTGATCGGAAACCTGTCCATAGGTTGTCCACCACTAATGATATTCTCAATCTGTCTGTCACTTAGCTTCCAGTTTTTTAGTTTGCCCTTTGCTGCCTGATACAGTGCCGGTTGACTTTCTTTGATATTGATTGCTTCGAAGAGTTCCTCTTGTGCCGTAACCAGATCGGGCGAATAGATGTAGGCAATCGGTTTACCTTTTGTTATATACTCACCAGTGAAATTGACCATCAATTTCTCGATCCTCCCCGGAATATGAGAGGATTGAGAATAGACCAATCGTTCATCCTCCTGCACCTTACCATTCAATCGTAGTGATTTAACTGGCTTCATTTTGCCTACAATGGATGTAGATATATTGGCCAGTTGCATAGCCGTAGGAGACATGCTTACTGCCATTGCATTGACTTCATTCTCCTCCTGATCTACCGGAATTAAGTCCATGCCACAGATTGGGCAATCGCCCGGTTCATTACTTCTTATCTGCGGATGCATGGAACACGTCCAGGTGGTTTCTCCTGCCATTTCTGTTGAATGATCGTGCTCTTCGTTGGGGGTCTTATCTGATCCTCCAAAAAATAGCCAGCCAAGTAGTAATCCACTCGCGAGAGTAGAAATTGCCACTATGATTAATGTCTTTATTGATATTTTCATCTTAGTATTTTTTAGCCGTGATGTAATTGAGTTTCGCCAGTGCTGTGTGGTACCTTGTGATGGCAGTGGCTTTCATTTTTTCATATTTCAGCAATTGCTGCTGCATTCTGAGCACCTCTTCAAACTCTTTTCCTGAGTTGCTGTAAGCCGTGTAGAGCAGGTTTAGCGCCTGCTGGGATTCCGAGATCTGCTGATTGTAGAGCTCGATCAATTGCCTTTCCTTTTCCAGTTCAAAAGCCATTGATTCATAGCTGGCTACCAGACGGTTTGAGTAGTCTTCCCGCTGAAGCTGATAGCTTTTCTGGGAGAGCTGTGCTTCCTTAATTGCAGCGTTGTACTTCTTGCGAAAAATGGGAATGCTCATAGAGACCATAGGCATCAGGATGTCCTGCCCATTGTCTGGAAGTTCCACTCCTGATCTGTTTCCTACTATTGCATAATCCAATCCTACACCGAACTTTGGAAGACCTTGCTTGATGGCTACTTGCTCCATTTCCTCACTGGCCTTCAATTTGAGTTCTAGCTCATTCAGAATCGGATTATCGGTAAGTAGGCTGTCCCTCCTGTAGTCATTAAGCAGTGTTTCAATTGTCAGTGTATCCTCAACAATTACTTCTTCCGCTTCATCTCTATTGATAAGTGCATTGAAAGTAGCAACTAATGGCTCCCTCTTCTTAGTCAATATCTGAAGGTTAGTAGAGGCATCTTTCAACATGATATCTACCCGAAGTACATCTACCATGGCTCCATTACCGTTTTCAAACTGCTTGGTAGAAATGGTTTTGTAGGACTCCAGTATCTCAATGTTTTCCTGCTCCAGTGCTGTCCATTGCTCCAGCTCATACAAGGGATAGTAGGCTGCTGCTACCTGATAGTAGAGTTGATTCCTGGAATCCAGAAATGCCTGGTATTTGGCCTCTGCTAAAAGTGCTGCTGCATCTCCCTTTGATTTCAGCGTACCAAACCATGGAAACATTTGAGTCAGGGAAAATCTGGCTCTTTGCGGACCGACCCGTGTTTCCACAGGTGATATGAAATACCCGAAAGAAAACGTGGGATCCGGCAATGCGCTGGCCTGTGGAATCCTCTCTAGGGCTGTTTCAAATGATTTGTATTTGGCTTGAAGTCCGGGGTTATTCTCGGCAGCCAATTGGAAGTAATCTTCCAGCGTTTGTGCCTGGACTACATACAAGCTGCAAGTGAGGATTGTCAATAATAGAATGATATTCTTTCTCATGATTGTAGCTTTTTAAGTTTTCGTTCTTCACGTATGGCATAGAGTATTGGCACAATGAAGTAGGTGACCGCAGCGACCATCATACCTCCAAAGGCTGGGATGGCCATAGGAATCATGATATCTGATCCACGTCCTGTAGAAGTCAAAATGGGTAGCAATGCGATGATTGTAGTAGCTGAAGTCATGATGGCGGGCTTAATCCTTCTTTGACCTGCTTCAACTACAGCCGCTCTTAGTCCTTTCAAGTTGTCGGTTTTGTTGCGTTCAAAACTTTGATCCAGATAGGTAGCCATCAATACCCCGTCATCGGTAGCAATACCGAACAAAGCAATGAAACCTACCCACACAGCCACACTCAAATTGACCGTCTGCATTTGGAATAAGTCTCGGAAATTGGTTCCGAAAACAGAGAAGTCTGCAAACCAATTCTGCCCGTACAACCATAGCATGATAAAACCACCGCTAAAGGCCATGGCGATTCCTGTGAAAACCATAAGTGAAGTGGAAACCGAACGGAATTGGAAATAGAGGATCAGAAAAACGATACCAAGTACCAGGGGTACGATAATAGATAGCCGTTTCTCCGCCCGCACCTGATTCTCATAACTACCTGAAAATTTGTAACTGATACCAGCGGGTACTTTCAGTTCTCCTGAATCGATTCTTTCCTGGATTGCCTTTTGAGCAGCGTTTACTACAGTTACTTCTGAATAGCCTTCATTTCGATCAAACAGGACATAACCGACCAAAAATGTCTCTTCACTTTTAATAGCCTGCGGCCCTCGGACATATTCAATATTCACCAACTGTCCCATAGGAATTTGTGCTCCTGTTGGGGTAGCTATCAGAATTTTGCTTAGTGAATTGGGGTCGTCCCTTAGCTCCCTAGGATAGCGCACCCGAACCGGAAAACGTTCTCTACCCTCTACCGTTGAAGTGATTTTCATACCACCTACAGCCGTTTCAATGGTTTGTTGTACGTCTTCCACATTTAAGCCATATCTGGAGATTTCCTCCCGATCAATATTCAGGTGCAAATAGGGTTTACCTACGATTCGGTCGGCAAATACCGCTTCTGCTTTCACCGAAGGGACTTCCTTTAGAATCTCTTCCAGTTTCATCCCAAATGCCTCAATAGTAAGTAGGTCAGGCCCATACACTTTGATGCCCATGGGTGCGCGCATACCTGTTTGAAGCATGACCAGGCGGGTTTCGATAGGCTGCAATTTTGGAGCAGATGTAACACCGGGTATTTTGGTGACCATGATGATCTCGTTCCAGATGTCATCAGGAGACTGAATGTGAGAACGCCAGTTTCGGAAGTACTTACCGCCAGGGTTTTCTGTTAGTTCTTCAATACCAATACCCTGGCTAAGTGCTTGTTCGTTAGTCAGCGTATCACCGGATTTGAGTATAAACCGCCCATCTTTATCCACCTCAAACCGAACTCTATGGCCTTTCTTACTGAGCAGGTATTCCGGCTTGTAGTTGATGGTGTTTTCAAACATGCTGATGGGTGCGGGATCCAGTGCAGACTCTACACGACCTAGCTTTCCGACCGTCAAATCCACCTCCGGGATATTAGTAAGAAGCATGTCCAGCTGACCGACCACCTTACGGTTATACTCAATGCCAGAATGAGGCATGGAGGTGGGCATAAGTAAGAAACTTCCTTCGTCCAGTGAAGGCATGAACTCTTTGCCAATTCCGGGGAAAGTGGAAACCAATCCTGACCAGCCTTTAGAGTTTCTGATATCCCAGCTTACCACTTCGGCTCCTTTGGCCACTAAGCCAAACACTTTGTCAAACCCCAGCCAAATAGTAGCTCCCAGTAGTACAATGAATGAAGGAATTAAGAGAAACTTGATTCTGTTGTCCAGGCACCAGTTTAGGATTTTCTTGTATTGATACTCCAATAGTGTAAACCCACCTAGTATTACACCTACAAGTATTGTCACGAATATAAAGTTGAGTAATAGCGATTGCGAAGCACCTAGCGGCAACCAATACTTAGCTAAAAGCCAGATTACACCAACAAGTACTACAATGAGTTCGGCATAATTGAAGAGAAACAGGACAGGTTTAGAGAAGGTGTCCTTCTTTGAAGCAAGAAGGTTTTTCAGAATTCCAATTGCCCCAAACAGTATCAACAGTACGCCACCCCATACATGACCAATGAACAGTGCTATTATTCCAACGAGTACTAAAGCGTAACTCCCATATTTTTTAAAGTATTTGTTATTGATTTTGAAGCCAAAAAACCAGTGAGCCAACGTGGGCAGGATCAGCAAACTCACCAGCAATGCGGCTATCAAAGCAAAGGTTTTGGTGAAGGCCAATGGGCCAAACAGTTTACCCTCTGCGGCCTGCATGGTAAAGACTGGAATAAAGCTCACAATGGTGGTTGAAACAGCCGTTAATATTGCCGTGGCAACTTCTGATGCTCCATTGTAGATTGTATCAATCAGTTTTTGACCGGGAGGTGCTTCCTCTAAATGCTTGATAATATTTTCGGACAGGATAACACCCAAATCCACCATCGTACCAATAGCAATGGCGATACCCGATAGCGCCACGATGTTGGCATCAACTCCAAAATAGCGCATGGCGATAAACACCATTAATACTGAAATAGGCAGGATGCTCGAAATCAGAAATGAAGCTCTGAGGTTGTACACCATCACGATTACCACCAAAATGGTGATAAGCAATTGCAGTGAAATGGCTTCCTCCAACGTGCCCAATGTTTCATAGATAAGTTGGGAGCGATCATAAAAGGGAACAATGGTGAGTTGACTTTCTACTCCATTGCTCAATGTTTTCTTGGGCAGCCCTGGTGCTATTTCCTTGATCTTATCTTTTACATTATTGATTACCTGTAAAGGATTTGCTCCATAACGAGCTACAACCACACCACCAACTACTTCAGCTCCGTCTTTATCTAATAAACCCCTGCGTGTCGCTGGACCCAGGCTCACCACTCCAATGTCCTGAACTCTTATAGGAACATTGTCCTGAACAGCTACTACTGCCTTTTCAATGTCTTCTACTTTTTTTACATAGCCCAATCCACGCACTAAGTATTCGGCCTGGTTAATCTCGATGGTTTTGGCTCCCACATCTCGATTAGATTTCTTGACGGCCATCATCACCTTATGTAAAGGGATGTTATAGGCTTTCAGCGCATCAGGATTTACATCTATCTGATATTCCTTTACAAACCCACCAATGGAGGCTACTTCGGAAACTCCCTCGGTGGCGTTGAGTCCATATTTGATATAAAAGTCCTGAACGGTGCGAATTTCATGGAGATCCCAACCTCCAGTAGGGTTTCCGTTTTTATCTCGGCCTTCAATGGTGTACCAGTACACCTGCCCCAAAGCAGTAGCATCTGGCCCCAGTGCCGGTTGCACTCCATCCGGTAATAATCCGGAGGGAAGGGAGTTGAGTTTCTCCAGGATACGAGAACGTGACCAGTAGAATTCTATCTCCTCACTGAAGATGATGTAGATACTGGAAAACCCAAAAATGGAGGAACTTCGAATGGATTTTACTCCGGGGATTCCCAGCAGGTAAGTAGTTAATGGATAGGAAATCTGATCTTCTATGTCCTGCGGAGATCGCCCCGGCCATTGAGTGAATACAATTTGCTGGTTTTCGCCAATATCCGGTATCGCATCCACAGGGACAGGGTCAGAGGGCAAAGCGCCTACGTCCCAGCCAAAGGGAGCGGTTACTACGCCCCAGGCAATGAAGCCAATGAGTATGAGAACAGTGACTAACTTGTTCTCTAAAAAATATTTTATTATCCGATTCAGCATAATATGAATAATTAGAATTGAACCTCTGGTAGAACCAGAATGAGATTGTTCAAAAAGGCAAATAGCCTATAAACCCGACAGGAAATGCAGGGTCTGAGTAATCATATTATGCTGACCTATATAAGGAAAACTTGATGCAAGACCGATATGTCCTGATCAATCAGAGGGGGCGAATAGTTCGCGTATTGAGGTTCTTCATCGGTTGAAGAAATGGGTAAGTGAAGAAAGGTAATGACAAACGCTGCTACAAAATCAACGTTGACCATGCTTTGAGCAATAGTAGGCTTGAAGTCATCTTCCGTATCAAGGGATTGATACTTATTTTCACAGCAAGACTTTTTACTCAGGTGCATACCTTCCGGTTGAGTTTCACAACCTTTATCCATGTTGGCCATTCCACAGTTCAAAGCTTCATGACCAAAGACCAATTGAGATTCTACCGCCATCCCACCACAATAATGGGTTGCAATTGCAAATCCCATATTGGTAGAAAGCATAATTAAAGCTAGTGCTATGGAGAGAATTTTCTTCACTTCAATCAAAGATACGGATTTCTTTGAAAGAAGGATTTACAGAATTTTGAATAATCCTTATAGAATTTTGAGAATATCCGATAGAACGGTATTGATGAATTTGAAAAGATCCCCTGAATAAACAGGGGACTCTTTTTATGAAAAATGTCAATTACTAAGCTCTTCCAGGTTAAATCCTGCTTTCTGGACAGTCTGTTTTACCTTCTCCGCGTCAAGATTTGAAGTTTCGACCGTAAGGATACGATCATCACTTTCCAAATCGACATCCCATTTCTCAATGGCTTTTTCTTCATTGAGAACAGGAGTGACTTTAGATAAACATCCAGTACAATTGATATTAGATTTGAATTTTAGCGTCTTCATTTTGATCTGTTTTATTGATTAAACATTTGAACTTAAAGTTTGGCAGCCTTTAGTCTTAAACTATTGGCTACCACCGATACTGAGCTAAAGGCCATAGCAGCTCCTGCAATCATCGGATCCAGCAGAAATCCATTGTAGGCGTATAAGACTCCAGCAGCGATTGGAATACCGATCACATTATAGATAAATGCCCAAAACAGGTTTTGCCTGATCCCCTGTACGGTTCTTCTGGATAGCTTTAAGGCTTTTGGGATTGCTCGCAAGTCGGAAGTAATAAGTGTCATCTTGGCCACATCCATAGCTATGTCCGAGCCTTTACCCATCGCAACACTTACATCCGCTTGGGCAAGTGCATGAGAATCATTGATCCCATCACCTACCATGGCTACTACTTTGCCTTGGCCTTGTAATTCTTTTACGAAATCAGCCTTATCCGATGGCATTACTTCGGCTTTAAAGTGGTCAATGCCTACTTGGTCAGCCACGGCTTTTGCTGTTTGCTCATTGTCACCTGTGAGCATGTAAACCTCAATACCTCGCACTTGTAGTGTTTTGATTGCTGTGGCAGAACTTTCCTTTAGCTCATCTGCGATGGCCAGAATCGCCAGGACGGCCAAGTGATTGGCAAAGAAAATAACCGTTTTACCTTGATCCCTCCATTCACTGGCTTGATTATCCAGTGTGGGTGAAATTGTAATGCCTTTATTATTTATCAATCGCTGATTACCGATATAAAACTTTTCACCATCAGCTGATTGAGCTTCTGCACCCATACCGGTAATACTCTGAAAATCCAAAATACTTTCCGGTTTAAAACCTTCCTCCCTTAATCTGGCTACCACGGCATCTGCCAGGGGATGTTCAGATTGTGACTCAATAGCCAATAGCACTTGTTTGTAGTACTCATTGTCATTTTCCCATTGCCAGTCAGTAACAGTCGGTTTACCTTTTGTTATCGTGCCTGTTTTGTCCAGTACGATGGCATTTGTCTTGTGACCAAGCTCCAGGCTTTCGGCATCCTTGATCAGGATATTGTTTTCAGCACACTTGCCAATGCCCACCATAATGGCGGTGGGAGTAGCCAGACCCAAAGCACACGGACAAGCGATTACCAAAACCGCAACCGAGGTGAGTAGGGCGTGGGTAAACGCATCATCTCCACCTACCAGCATCCATGTTATGAAAGTCATGATAGCTATGGCGATTACAATGGGAACGAAAATCCCTGCAATTTTATCAACCAATTTCTGCACCGGGGCTTTGCTTCCCTGAGCTTCCTGTACCATCTTGATAATTTGAGAGAGCAGCGTTTCGCCACCTACTTTCTTTGCGATGAATTGGAAGCTTCCCTTTTGATTGACTGTACCCGCAAAGACTTCCGTGCCTTTAGTTTTCTCAACCGGTACTGGTTCTCCTGTGATCATACTCTCATCTACAAATGAACTTCCTTCGGAGACTTCACCGTCTACAGGTATTTTCTCTCCAGGACGAACGACAATGATATAACCCTTCTGTACTGAAGAGATTGGCATTTCCACTTCTTCACCACTTTGGATCACCTTGAGTGTCTTAGGTTGTAAGCCCATGAGCTTTTTGATGGCTGATGAAGTGTTTGATTTAGCTTTTTCTTCGAGCAGCTTACCTAACGAAATGAAGGTGATAATAACTGTAGCTGCCTCATAATAAACGTGTGGATGGATTCCTCTTGTGTGCCAGAAATCAGGAAATAGGGTATTGAATACACTGAAGATAAAGGCAATGCCTGTGCTAAGAGCAACGAGGGTATCCATATTAGCTTTACCATGTTTGGCTTGCTTCCAGGCATTGACGTAAAAGCAGCGACCAAACCAGAACAAGATCGGTACACTAAGTACCATCGAGATCCACCGTCCGGGGATCCATTCCATATAAAACATACCTATGATGAATACAGGCAGTGTTAAAACGGCTGACCAAATCGTTCTTCGTTTTACATCCTCATAGTGCTGTTTTTGTAGATTTTCCTGGGCTTCTGATGGGTCTTCGGCATCAACGATTAAATCGTAACCCACTGATCGCAGTGCATTTTGTAGATCGGAAGGTTGGAGTGTTGTATCGTACTCTACCAATACAGATGAAGAAGCGAAGTTTACGCTGGCTGTGGATACGCCATCCGTGTTGGTTAAGATGGATTCCACGCTGGATGCGCATGCTGCACAGGTCATTCCAGTTACTGGAAACGACTGTTTAGTTGTATTTTCCCCTTTGTTGGGTATTGTTATATCTGTAGTCTCCATAAGTCTTTGCTATTATTTGGATACTACAAATCTCAGGATCCGTCAGTGATTACCTGTTACACAATTTTGAGAAAGGTTTATGAGATTTTGGCTACATAGAATCGATACTCTTTCGATCAGGTCGCTGTTTCTTGAATTGGCTAGGAGTCATACCTGTCTCTTTTTTGAATTGAGCTGATAAATGCGCTACACTGCTATAGTCCATTAGATGAGCGATTTCTGAAAATGTCAGCTCATTGTAGAAGATCAACTCTTTTACTCGCTCTATCTTCTGTTTGAGGATAAACCGCTCGATGGTTGTTCCCTCAACGGATGAAAACAATCTACTCAGTGATGAATATTCCTGGTTTAGTTTCTCTGAAATCAAGGTAGAGAAATTGACATTTAAGCCTTGCTTGTCGTGATGGATTCGGTCTACAATAATCGACTTTATCTGACCAATCAATTTTGATTTTTGATCCTGAAGCAACTCGAAACCTCGTGCTGCAAGTAGCTCCTCCAGCCGCGTTTTCTGATCACTGGTAATCTGAGAGGGAGTATTCACTTCTCCCAATTCAATGGAAGATGTTTTGATTTCCAGTTCATCAAGGATGTCCTTTACTGTATCAATGCAGCGAGGACAAACCATGTTTTTTATGTAGAGAGTATTTGCTTTCATCCATTCTTAATTTACGTTCTACTTATCGTTGATCAGTTTATTGATCTGCCCGAGCATAACTTCGATTTGCGATTCATCCAACTGCTGAACTTTATCAATGAGTTCTTTACGTTGTTTGTCCAAAGTGCCATGATCATTGAAATTATCCCATTTGTCCATTTCCTTCTCTCTCAATCTATCTACAACTCTGGCATAGCGTTGAGTCGTGGTTAATTCCGAGTGACCCAAAATATCACTAATAACCTCAATCTTCAATCCTAGTAACAAAGAATTGATTGCAAAAGTGTGCCTGAAGCCGTGAAACGTTACATGCTTATCTATTTCAGCAATTTTTAATATCTCTTTCAGATAATTATTAGTCGTTCCGTTTTCCTGGACTGGCTGTTCAAAAAGCAAATCAGACTTTCCGTCAAGGTTTAATAACGATAACAGTCGTGATTTCATCGGTATTCTTACCGTTTTCTTTTTCCCCAACCGGTCTTTTTCCATTTGCTTGACGATGTACCCATTTTGAATATGTTCTTTCCGCAGGGTTTTAATATCAGAATGTCTAAGCCCACAATAGCAAGCAACTAAGGCCTGTTGTAGCGTACTTTGATATCGCGCTCCAATATGAAAATCTTGAGCATGTTTGCTTGTTGCCTTTTTGATGTATTTAAGGAGTTCCTTGCTATCATAGAGGTCATGAAGCTTCGTAATTTCTTCCGGCTCTAGGTAGGTAACATCGACCAGCTGAGGTTGACCAACGGTAAAGTTGGTGAATGGGTATTTCTTGATCTCTCCAGATTTATGTAACCTTAAAGTGTATTTTCTCAGAAAGGAGAATACATGGTATTGCGTGTTTGCCGCATACTTTGGTATCAGGTACTTTTTGAGCTTTCCTAAGAATTCCTCGTCAATTTCATGAATCGTAAGTTTGCTTTGAAAGCCTTTGAGAATATCGATTTGATTTCTGTATCCCTTGAGTGTTGATTCCTTAATCTGAGTCTCTTCCTTTTCTCTTTCTAGTTCGCCTTCGACATACTCGTAAAAATCATTGGTTTGAATTTTACCCGTAATCCCTCTGTAAACGTCCTTGATCTTTTTGAACGTAATGGCCTGATCAGTTCTCTCCAGCTCATCAATGATGTTGTCGACTTTTACTTCCTGTCTTCTAATGAATGAATTGATCTGTGTATATCCTTTAGTGCCAGGTTTGATCCTTTTGAGCTTGGAATCATATTGATCGACACTGATCTTTCTACCAAGATTTAAATAGTTGTTCTTACGGTTTAAGGTAACCCTTAGCGTAAGAGGTATTGTTCCGTTTTTCGAAACGTATCCCGGTCGACATTCAAAATTGATGCTTACGTTCATACTGTAAAGGTCAAAAATTAGTGAACAATTAGTGAACAGAATTCACGAATATTGAATTTATGTCAACAATCGCTCCAAAGAGATGGCCGAATTTAGCGATTTAAAGGGGTTTTTAGAGATAGGTGTTCAAATAGATGGGTAAAATCAACGTTTAGGAAACTTCTATTCTATCCATTGAACTACGGGGCCTTAGTAAAAACGTGTAATTTCTAACTTACTATTTCGGATGGTAAAAGTAGAAAAAAGCCAGACTGTAGTCAATCAAAACTCATTCTTTCGCAGATCTGTCTTTTTTCGAGTTATTCGCTTATGACCTAATTAAGAGCCCGGTTGATGACGTACTTAAACATCTTAACAATATGGTTAAGAGTTTGCTTAACTTTTCCCATAGAACTCATTGCTCTCGCAACGAACGAACTGAATTCGTATTAGCCACTTTTAAGGAGTGATAACTTATCGTTAAAAAGGCTGCCAGCACCCCAGCCAAAGTAGAGTAACCAAAAACGACTTACTGAAATCCGACATTATAAGCAAACCCTGAAAGCAGGGTATTCATGGCATAATATACGACGGGAGCAGCCATGAGCGTCCCTAATAAAACCAGTTTCAAAAAATCCCTTGAAACCGAAACAACAATACCTACCACAATCGCTCCTAATACTTTACGGACGGCCACGGCCTTCCCAATACTTACTGTAATTGATCCAGATAACTTGTCGTCCTACTGAATGTAAACGAAAAAACCCAGACAAAAAGTCTGGGTTTCAACGTGATCCGACTGGGGCTCGAACCCAGGACCCTCTCCTTAAAAGGGAGATGCTCTACCAGCTGAGCTATCGGATCATGCAATAAAAAAAACCCTTTTCAAAGGGGTTATTTTAACAGAGTTGCAAATGTAGCAGGCCTGTTAGAAAATCCAAAACAACCTTATAAAAAAACTTTTCACCCGGAGCTTTTACCATTCAAATAAACACCATCCAGCATCTTCTTATAAATCCATCCAACCTACTATATTTGCACGCAATGCAAAAAGCGCTGACCCTACTTTCATTCTTTATATGCCCACTCCTTTGCTCAGGGCAATCTACCTCACTTCAGAAGCTGGAGCACGCGGATTCACTTTTTGAAGTCAAGAAATATACAGAGTCATTCGAAATCTATGATTACCTGCTGGAAGCTGAGAAAAATTCCAGCCCTGCTATGCTGTTAAAAATGGCCTTCATTCGTGAAGGGCTCGGCGATTACAGCGGCGCATTGTATTATCTGAATACGTACTACTTAAAAACTGCTGAAAGAAGAGTACTGAGAAAAATGGAGGAAATGGCAGGTAAAAGAGGCCTTGAAGGCTATGCATTCACAGATTTTGACTTCTTTCTTACCAACTTTTATAAGTATTATAACCTTATTATTTACGCACTACTGGCATTTTCCATTCTTATGTTGGCCCTGGTTTACCGGCTTAAAATTCAACTCAATCAGTCGCCGATCGTACCCGCTATTTTTATATTAATCTCCCTTACAGCACTTTTCTACACCCTGAACTTTGGACGTGATTACCACCGCGCTATTGTAGGAGCTTCAGACACTTACCTCATGAGTGGGCCATCAGCTGGCTCGGAGGTGGTGGATATCCTTGAAAAAGGTCATAGACTTTCTTATTCTTCAAAAGAAGATGTATGGGTTAAGGTAAAGTGGAAAGACAATACTGTATACATTAAAGAAGACAAGCTGCGGTATCTCCATTTTTAGGTATCCCATATAATCATTTCTACTTTGCTTATCGATTTATTACCTTGTAGTGAAGATCACAGATGATAGATTTCCGTTAACTTATTCGATAAGAGACTAACATTAATGAAAACTGACCAAAGGAAATGAATGGGCTTTGTAAAATTCTGTTGGTAACAATGGCAGCAATATCAACTAAGAATATGGCACAAAAAATGTCGATCCCTTTTCAAGCAGGAATTGAAATTGACGGAAAAAGCAATGACTGGGATGGCGTTCGCGAATACAGATTTATAACTGATTCTGATTCCAGCTGGCGGGTAAGCGGAAATATTGGCGATGGTGACCTGTCCGGCGGGGTCAAAATAGCATGGAGTAATGATGGCCTGTATTTCTGCATAGAATGGAAAGATGATATTGTAGATACTAAATTCATTCCCCAAGACTCCTCAATTATTAGGTCGGCTTCCGGAAGACGAATGGATGCCATGTATTTATATGACAATCTGAAAATACAATTACGTGCAGAAGACCTGAATTACAGCTGTTGGCTCGCCCCGGATGGTCTTCAATGGCACCAGCTATTAGAAAAGAAAAGTAGAGTAAACAGACCGCCGCCAACTACAAAAAGTAGTTTAAATGAAGAAGGTAGTACAACCATTGAATTAAAAATAGATTGGGTACATTTTGGTATCAGTCCCGAAATAACAGATGGATTTAACCTATTGATCCTTATTAATGACACTGATGTTCCAGGTTATTCAGTCTCAAAGCGGATGAAAACGCCAAGGAAGTTTGTCTCTTTCTCAAACGAGATAACCTTAAATTGAACATGAAAAAGAAGAGTACCATGAACTTAGAAGTAAACAAAAAATGCCATCGCCTTTTATAAATTGGCCAATGAAGGTAATCCAAAAAAACAATTGAATTTATGGCTGTATAGCTGAAGGAAACCTTGTGGCGTTACACAAGCATCAAACATGGCCTGGAAATGATCAATACGTTACCATGGATTTTTTCAAGCTTGATGGTAACGGTAAGATCATAGAGCGCTGGGATGCTATTCAGTATATACCGGATAAATCGGCTAATCCAAATACAAGGCATTAAAAAGCCCCACCTGAAGTGGGGCAATTAATGGGTAATAGGTTAAAATCACACTCTACTAATTAATTAGTTGACGATCACTTTGTTGGTTAATCTTTCCCCTGAAGGCAAAACAACTGTAACAACATAAAACCCGTCTTTTAAAGTAAGATCGAGACCAATCTTTTGCTCACCTATGTAAGCCTTTCTTTTTTCTGACACCACTATCTTTCCAGTCAAATCTTGAATGCTCAATTGGTAGTTTCCATTTATTTCTGATTCAAAGACGACATTCAAACGATCTTTCACTGGATTAGGATATACTGTAAGTCCCGCATTTACTAGGTTTTGGTTTTCACTATTTACCGAAAGTATTCTTTCATTACCGAATTTAATTTTAGAAGCGGAAAATTTAAAGCTCTCTTTGTTTTCGACCTGGCTGATGAATGAGAAAACTATTGATTTTAATTCTAAATTTTCCGTGATACGAGTACCTATGAAGTCCTCCAATCTTAATATAACCGTCGATTTCTCAGTATGAACAGGTATAATGTATTTCAATCGATTATCCCACTCCACAAGACCCTTCTCTACAAGTACGATCTCCAAAGGTCGGTCGTTTTCAATATCAAAACTAATAGTTGAAAACTCACTGCACACCAACGAGCGCTCACCTGCTTTTAAATTTCTAAATACATTAACAACATCTGAACTGGTTCCCGAAATACTAAAGTCCCTTTCAATCAAATACGAGTCAGGCGAAGCTATTTCCTGCACTTCTGTAATTTGGAAATGACTCACTATTGACAGATTGGAATTAAAATCGGCACCCCAAGCTCCATCCGCCAGATAAAGAGCATCGTAGGCCGCATTGTCTGAAACTCTTACTGATAATCCTGCATCGAAAAGGTGTCCTGTTTCAAGTAAAATCTCTTCTTCAGAATTTCCATTTAATGAAACTGTATACGTCTTTTTTGAAAAAGACTCCTGTTCGGTATTCCTTGAACTTACCTCTATCTCAACCTCAGTATGACCTGATGTATTCATTATTGTCATGATCAACGCTCCGTTTTCATATCTGCCCTTTTTTACGATTACCTCTGGCAAAGCTTCGGACTCAGTATTTGAAACAATGTCTTTATCACCTCTCAACTGCTCCAAAACGTGCTTTAATATGAAAAATACTTGTCCGGGTGTTGAACCCCACGCTTGAAAGTTCAAATAATCTCCGGCCGGGTAATTATCTACATTCCACCGACTATACACCTCGTATTGATCATCCATATCTTTTACGGAAAACCACGAGGAGTATTCCACAGCGCCATGCTCATCTTTAATCTTTGCATATATCACTTGGATTCCGTCCAGATTCATCACCTTCGTTTCTTCTATAGATTTCCCATTAAGGCGTTCACAAACATTTTTTGAATGATCATAGACTTCATCGTTGGTTTCCAGAAGTAATGAAGCAGCCACCCTCTTTTCATTTAAGTAATAATCTACAGCAAAGAGATCAACCGCATTGGTTATTCCGATTAAATCTTCTGGGCTCGAAACGGTTACACTTTCATGGCCCGTAAGACCGCTAGAAGGAAAATAACTACTATTACTGCTGGTTCTATGGGCCTTGGTAGTTTTATAAAAAGATAATGTCGGTTGAAAATCTTTTATATGCATCTTACTATTGGTCTTCACTCTACCGTAATTTCGCTTTGCAACTGCACGAGCCAATGAACCGTTGCTTTCCAGGCCTCCATTATTACCCGTAGTTACTTCACAGTTCTCACCTTCACATACAGTGGTCAAATTGTATCTATAATCTTCCACCTCTCCTAATACCATAATGTCGCCAGACAGCTGATCGGCTGTAAGATCAGATTCAGTAATTATAATCCTAAAATTCACATCACCGTCTGAAAAACCACTTGGAACATTTATTTGTCTAATCACAGTTTTACTTCCGGTCAAATATTCGGAATCGATAATAACATCGTCAAAAGAACCATTATCATCCCAATCAATTCCTAACATATAGTGAGCGAGACCTTCCATATTAGCGTTGAGTCCGATAATCGCAGAAACTTCACCCTCAGCTATTTCTGTAGATAACGTAAACCCGTCATCTAAATCTCCATCAGCCTCAGCATTCGAAGGGTCTGAGTCATCGAAATTTACTGTGTTACCAAGCCAAAACTTACTAAAATCAGGAACATTATCGTTACTTAGATCCTGACGATAAGACAATACTCTGCTTTGTGGAAAAGCACTATTGTCTCCATAGTCGAACTCATAAATTACAGGTATTTCGGTGGGGCAGGAAAACCCATCGTTTTTACTTAATCCGGCGGTAGAATGCGACACCACTCTTGCTTCCAGTGTTGCCACATCAATTCTCAAAATTTTACCGGTGGCGTTATGAGAAGCGTATAAGTATCCGTCCGAACCACCCCACTGAGCGCCGTAACCTCCACTTATGCTAACAACTCCCGTAATGGTTCCTAAAGTGGCTCTTGTATTGGTGTCAGTATTAAACTGCTCTAACGTTTGATTATGTAGAGAATAAAAGTGTCCGTCAGAGTGAAAAGCCAAGTCCCAACCCTTCAAGCCTTGTCCTGAATAGGTGGCTACTACTGAAGGAGCTTCACTTACATCTATTTTAACCATATCGCCGCCCACAACACCATACCATTCGCTATCATCGTTAATATCCCCACGATATATGTTTTTTGAAAATGATATACCTTGGTCAATGACCACTCCATCTGCATCCAGTTGAATAAATCTTTTACCAGAAGCGCCATAGACCAGTCCAGTGTTCATATCAAACCCCAATCCGTTAGCAAAATCGGAAGCTATGGCTATTGCGTCATAATCTCCTGTAATAGGATTTAATTTACCATAAACATTAGGTTGATTTTTACCTTTCTTCTTGTACACTTGATAGAACGCCGGTTCGCAGCTGTAACTGTTAGGGGTCGGACATTGCCCAACAGCAATTGCTTCAGAAAGAGTAGATGGGTAAGCCAAAGTTCCTGGTGTAGTTAATTCAACACTGATATTGTTGTATTGATTGCCAGAAATTATTGCATCACCAAGCACGAGGTCATAAGAAATCCTTACAGTTTCGCCGCCTTCCAGCGTTAAGTTACCCCATGTTATAACACCTGTATCCCCTTCTACCGGCTGATGGTTAAAGTCTGAAGATCCACCAGCATCAAATTCAATGGTGTCCTGAAGAAATACAAAACCTTGTGGTAATGTTTCCGTCACCTCAAGGGTATTTGGCTGGCTGGAATTATTCGTGAAAAATGCATGATAAGTGACTATGCTACCTTCACAGCCAAAAGCTGAATTATACAGCGCTCCACTAACTCCACAACTCTCGCTGGCTGTGCAATCCGGGTCGTCACAATCTGTAAGTCCATCGCCATCATCATCAATCCCGTTATCGCAAATCTCGGGAAACACGGGAGCTACTGCCGATGGGCAGCTCATACCATCGTTTCCTCCGTTCGGTGCAGAAGTGGAAATGAAACCATATTCGGAAATCGAACCGTCTAATTCAAAAACGGCCCTATAAATATTACCTGTACTGTTGTTGAAAAAGTACATTTTGCCTGATTCATCAGCCCATACCGCCCCATAACCACCTGATTCGGATTCGAGTGAATAATCTGCTATGGCACGTACTGTGTGGTTTAAATGATCAAATTCCATGATCAAACCGTCTTGCATACCATAAAATTTATGTGTTACTACATTATAAGCTATATCGTTAGTTTTTACAGCAGCCGCAACGCCGCCTAACTCGGTTAAAGTAAATTCTTGAGCGCTAGGTGGCTGGATGCTAACGTCTATCAAGTTCGCCACCCAGGATGATCCGTTCTTCTTTAAGGAATACCAATTGCCATTTAAGTCAAAATCTCCCGAATATGACAGCGCTGAGAAATTTGAAATGGCGCCAAGGTCTGTCGACTGCCCGGTGTTATCTATTCTCAAGAGTTTGGTACCACTTCCGATGCCATATATATAACCATCTTCTGAATTGTATCCCGCCCCATTGTAATTGATCGATGAACTTCCGATCGTCTGATATTGACCCGTGGAAGGTTCTAAAACTTTAAGGGTTTTATTATCTACCACTTGGTATAATTGAGAATCGCAGGTAAAATTTTGCGAAAAGGACTCTTCAAGTGGAAATAAGATACTTCCAAAAGTAAAGAGCGCTACATAGTTCTTTAAAAAGGTTTTCATTACAAGCTGATATTTTCTGTGTTCATAATAGACATGACGTGAACTTATCATGCCTGGGGGACTGATTAATATAATATCGTTTAACGACCAAAATGAGTGGATTAACGGGATATATATGCTAACGAGGCCTTCTATAACCGCCTATCTTTAAAAACCTTCTATTGGACCTTAAAAGAGTTCAACAGATCGAAATGCCTACTTGATTTTGGAAAATCCTTTTATGTTGAAGAGCCTGGTAGGTATGAAATTAAATCTGATAACATACACTTATTACTGTTAAAAAAACCATTCTTACTAATACAAAATATTGCTACCTTACTAATAGTATATGCCACTTATGATCTTTTAAATAGAACGACAAGAACCCTATCGAATAATTTGAAATGAAATTTGTTAAATATAGTTTTCAATTATGACTGTCAAAGAGATATTAAACCAGTTAGAGCAATATGGCGATGAGCGAACGAAAAACACGCTAATGAATCATGGAGCCAAGGAACCTTTCTTTGGTGTGAAAGTAGCTGACCTCAAAAAGATACTCAAGCACACTAAGAAGAACCATGAGCTGTCACTAGAACTATATAATACCGGGAATTCCGATGCCATGTACTTAGCCGGGTTAATGGCCGATGAAAATCAAATAACGAAAGAGCAGCTAACAGACTGGGTGCGAAAGGCCTATTGGTCATACCTGAGTGAATATGCGGTTCCATGGGTAGCTTCCGAAACCGAATTTGGTTTTGAACTGGGGCTCGATTGGATAAATTCTCAGGAAGAAGGGATAGCCGCCGCAGGTTGGTCCACGCTGGCGTCCTATGCATCCGTGAATGAAGATGAAAACCTGGATATTGCAAAGTATAGCGACCTATTGGACAGAGTTGAGAAGGACATACATCATTCAAAAAACCGAGTAAAATACACTATGAATGGTTTTGTGATTGCTATAGGTGCCTACATTAGTGACCTTACAGAAAAAGCTACAGAACTAGCTGAGAAAATCGGTGCGGTTGAGGTAGATATGAATGGAACGGCCTGTAAAGTGCCGCTGGCAAAAGATTACATTCAAAAAGTGGTAGATAAACAACGTGTAGGCAAGAAAAGAAAAACGGCTCGATGCTGAAGGCTTCGTTCTTATAGCTGGTTTCATACAGCTGCAGGACGGGTTGTTAGCCTAATGAAGAATCACTACATTAGTTTAGCTTATAAAGTCAATAAGCGAAATATTACTTTGAAGTTATTACCGTCAACGCTAAATCTCATCCACTATGTCAAAACAATTAAATGAAAAGATTGAACATCAATGTTCAAATCCACCCGCAAGCTATAACGATATAACAGCTCTTTTTCTAAACTGCACCCTTAATAGAACACCGGTTTTATCTCATACTGAAGGGCTTATAAAAGTAGCTCAGCGAATTTTTGAGGCCAATGGCGTAAAATCCAAAATAATAAGGCCTGTTGATTACGAAATTCCGGCAGGTTTAGGTCTTGATATGTCTGAAACACCGGAATGGGATAGAGATGACTGGCCCCAGATCCAAAAAGAGATTGATGCCAGCGATATTGTGATCGTTTGCACCTCGGTGTGGTTAGGAGAAAAGTCATCTGTTTGTAACCGAACACTGGAGCGTATGTATGGATATACCCATCAATTCAATGAAAAGGGGCAATACCGGGATTACGGCAAGGTAGGCGCTACGCTCATCACAGGAAACGAAGATGGCGTAAAGCACTGCGCCATGAATATTTTATTCTCTCTATCTCACATAGGCTACACCGTTCCCCCACAAGCAGATGCAGGATGGATGGGCGAAGCGGGTCCCGGTCCTTCTTACATGGATGAGGGTTCCGGTGGTCCGGAAAATGATTTCACCAATAGAAATACCACTTTCCTGGCATGGAACTGTCTGCATCTGGCCAGGATGTTAAAAGACAGTGGTGGCGTTCCCGCCTATGGCAACTTACCCGATGAATGGGAAGCCGGATGCAAAGCCGGGTTTGACAGTCCCGAGCATAAGAGATAATTTAACCTGGGGTTGGCAACGCCAGCCCTTTTTTAATGCATTGATTATGAACTCTATTCCCGTCAGGTCCATCAATCAGTTATATCAACCGAGCGCTCATCCTACTCAGGTCATCATTAAGGATCTTACTGAATTATCAGCCGAAGGACCGATTGATCAGGCCTTACATCGCCACGATTTCTTTTTTATCTTGATTCTCAATAAAGGTAACGGACGGCATATGATCGACTTTGTATCGTATGAAGTTGAAAACCTGTGTGTTTATCTTATGCGTCCCGGGCAAGTGCATGAGTTGTACCTGAAGCAAAACTGTACAGGATATATACTCCAATTTTCAAGAGGCTTTATTTTCACCGACTCTAATAAGAATCTTGAACTATTACAGGGCATGGGTCAGCAAGTGCTTTTTCATATTTCAGAACAAACTATGAAACAATTGCTGTCTTACCTGAGCCATATGCTTCAGGAATACTCCAATCCTAAAATCGGCAGTAACGATGCTATTCGATCACTTGTTCAACTGGTTTTAATTGAACTTTACAGACATTCGGATTATATAGCGCCCGGACATGACTGCAAAGAGAAGTATAAACAGGAGCAGTTCAATACATTTCTAAATTATTTAGAATCCTACTACACAAGTAAAAAGCAAGTCGGAGATTATGCGGCCTTAATGAATATGACACCGTATCGTCTTAACCATATCACCAAGTCTCTCGTAGGGAAAACATGTTCCACTCTGATCAATGAGCACCTGATTGTAGAAGCAAAGCGACAACTTTTGGCTACCTCTAAAAAGATAAATGAAGTAGCCTTTTATTTAGGTTTTGACGATAATTCTTACTTCATCCGGTTTTTTAAAAAACACATCGGCGTGTCCCCTTCCTTATTTCGTAAAAACTTCAGGTAAATCCAACGGAACTTTAGATCTGTCCTAATTATTCAACTTCACCTCTTCCGAATATTGTAGCAATACAACGTTAGTTTTTATGGATATGGAAGATAATTGGTTAAGCATGTGGAATGATCGCTATCGCGAAAAAAGTTATGCGTATGGCATTAGCCCTAATCAATACTTAAAAGCACAACTGGATCAACTACCCGCTGGCAAGGTTTTATTAGCAGCCGAGGGTGAAGGGAGAAATGCAGTATATGCAGCAATTCAGGGTTGGACAGTATCGGCCTTTGACATCAGCATTGAAGGTAAAAATAAGGCGATGCAACTGGCCAAAGCCAATGAGACTAATATTGACTATAAGGTCGGACCACTGACTGAACTCAATTATCAAGTAGGTGAGTTTGATGTTGTTGCACTGATATATGCGCACTTTCCACCTTCAATTCGCTCGGAATACCATTCACATTTGAGCAGTCTGGTAAAAAAAGGTGGAAAGATCATTCTGGAAGCCTTTGGCAAAAATCACCTGCCTTATAGAAGCCAAAATGAAAAAGTGGGCGGACCGAACGACCAGGCGTTTCTCATTTCTATAGATGAAATAAGTACTGTCTTCAAGGATTTCGAGATAATAGAGCTTACGGAAAAAGAAGTGGTACTCAGCGAAGGAACGTACCATAATGGTGTTGGATCAGTGACACGGTTTATAGGTGTAAAGCGGTAAATGATTATTCTTCATTTTATATTTCTAGTGTCCTACTAAATTTTCTGAATAAGAAAAAAGTGTCTTTAAAGTGTCCGAAAAAAGATTTTTCTTCAAAGCTCAAAATTTCCCCCGCCCTAAAGAGAGTAACTAAGAACTGCCCTTTAGGGAATTTAATGGGTGTTTTTAGCGAGTGATTCCAAATCAAAAAATCTTTTCTCGGACGCCAGTAATTTTATATTGCAATTCTGCCCGTCTGGATAGATACATATCAAAAGGAAGTTGTATCTTTTACCTAAACTCTTTCAACTTCCGGAAGTATGACCTACCCAACCGCTGATTTATGGGATGAGTTTGAAGACGAACTCACGGTACTGAATGTCACCATGAACGCCTATGGAAAATTGGATCTCTTTCACGGGCGATGCGTTACACTGAAGGTCTATGAGGACAACACACTCGTTAAGAAAGAGCTTCAGCAAAATGGAAAAGGCAAGGTACTGGTTGTGGATGGCGGAAGTTCCAGACGATGCGCCTTAATGGGAGATAACCTGGCACAGATTGCTATTGATAATGAATGGAGCGGTGTTATTATTTACGGATGCATCCGGGATTCAAGTCAGATCAATGAAATGCCCATTGCAGTTAAAGCCCTGGGCACTTGCCCGGCCAAGAGCCGTAAACGCAATGAAGGTATTCAATACCAAGAGCTGATTATTGAAGGAACACGCATCAATAACGGAGCTTACATCTACGCGGATAGTGACGGTATTTTGATAGCGGATACGAAGCTGAGATAAGGAATTAAATAATTTAAAGCCTAAAGTTCTTAATTGTTAATACTCCAGTGTATATCAAGCAAGGTAGGAATAATATACATTAAGACATCAATTCAGGTTGGGTAACGATCAACACATATCCGCACGCACTTGATATGAGATGTCATCGGGCGACCTTCTCTAATTGATATTCAACCATTTAAGCCTAAAATCGAGTGTCAAATCACTAATAGTAGTGATTGCATCCCAGATAACTTGAATGCAATTTTGTACTCTTATTTTGTTTGATGGTGTTCATCGATTTTCAGGAATTAACAACTTGACCACAATGGCATCATGAACATACCTGCATTATGGACATTAAGTCAGCCTTATTGATCGCGTGAATAAAGGTTGGCTGAGTTCGTATTATGCAGCGATAAAAGGATAAACTACATGGAATACCAATCCTCCAAAATTGGTCTATCTCACCTTTATACCTTATCAAAGATAGGGTTGATTTTGTTGATTTGGTTTTTCAGTGTAAGTGCCAAAGCGCAGCAACGCGTAGGCGATATACAAATTAAAGGAGTGGTGTATGGCTTGGATAATAATACTTTTTTACCACTTCCTGGCGCATTGGTGTCTATTAAAGGAGAAAACTTAGGTACAGTCACTGATGATGATGGAAAATTTGTACTGAAAGCAAGTAAGGGTAACGACAAAGAAATAACACTTGAAATATCACATGTAGCTATGCTTCCGCATACTGAAGTAATTGGCAATCAAACTGAGGTTACAATTTACATGGAACCTTCTGTAACCCGGCTTGATGAGGTAATAATAACCTCTTCATATGGTACGTCTAAATTAAGAGAAGAAGTGGTAGGTAGTATCTCTACTGTAGCACCTGAAGAAATTGCCACGGAGCAGCCTGCCATAAGTTTTGATGAATTATTGGAAGGTCAATCCGCAGGGGTTCTTGTAGAGGTAAATCCAGTTTTAGGTGGCGCTGCATCTATAGATATTCGTGGACAAGGATCATTGACGCCATTAAATAACCGTCTTGGCGCCTCTACGCAACCACTTATCATCGTGGATGGCATTATCCTGTCGGAGGAGATTACCCTTGATGGAAATAGTTTCTTCGATTTTGACGACGGGTTGCTTTCCGAAGACTTATTGAATCCCTTGGCAAAAATAGGTGTTCAGGACGTTGAAAGCTTTAATATTTTGAAAGATGCAGCTGCCGTAGGCCTCTATGGCGCTGATGCGGCTAATGGTGTGATCCTCATTACAACAAAAGCTGGGAAAGAAGGCGCCTTCTCATTAGATGCTTCAATGCAGACCGGGATCACACAGGCCTTTAATCGTTTTAAATACCTTAACGGAGAACAGTACCAATCTTTGCTAAACACCCTTTACGCCAACAGTGGAAAGCTTGAGAATGTCCGCGATTGGGACGGTACAGATACGGATTGGTTCAACCTACTTAATAAAGATGGGTCTTTTTGGAGATACAATGCTTCTGCATCTGGTTCAATAAATAACTGGCGAATAAGGGCAGGCATTGGCTATCAAAAAACGAATGAAGCGCAACGCGAAAATACGTTTCAGAAATTAAACGGTTCAGTCAACGTGGATTACGGGTTGGACAAATTCGATCTCAAACTAAGGCTGGCCCCTTCTATTGTGATCAAAAATGATCCTAATACGCTATACGCCTATGCGATACCACCTACCACTCCTTTATATAATACCGAAGGTAATTATACATATATAGACACATACGGCAACCCCGTAGCGGTTTCAAAACAAAATACTTCAAAGTCTAAGACTAATGCGTTGTTGAGCAGCTTGACATTAAACTACGATTTTTCCAAATCGCTTAAGTTTTCTACTTTGATCGGGCTTGACCTCTCATTCAAAAACCAGGACAAGTATTTTTCCGGCCTCAACGGTTCAGGAAATTTCAATGATGGCACACAAGGTCGACGTCTGATTCGTGATCGTGATACGAAAAAATGGAATTGGAATGGTACGCTCACCTATGAACCGGACTTAAAAAATTTACATCATGTGGACGCCATTGCAGGTTTGGAACTTAGGGGTGAGCGAGTAGATTTTTCATATGCCAATGGGAGAGGTTTTGAAAGCTTTGCTACTCCCCAGCCGGTAAGTCTTGCCGAAAAGCAGGACTATCAGAGTGACTTTTCGAAAGCCACAGCCCGTTCCTTTTTTAGCCAATGGAATTACAACTATGATCAAAAATATTTCTTTTTGGTGAATTTCAGAGTAGATCAGAGCTCAGTATTTGGCGGAGATAATGATACGGCGTATAACGGGGGATTAGGAGCTAGCTGGAATATTAGTAGTGAGAACTTCTTATCGAAAATACGGTGGATCGATTATTTCCGATTGCGCACGAGTTATGGACGAACGGGTAACTCTCGTATAGGCACATATACGGCAGTAGGACTCTATGATCTACTTAACAGGGATTCAGGCTATCAGTCTGAGGGTGAATACGCGATAATAGATCCTAGCTTTCCGCCTAATCCTAATCTTGGCTGGGAGGTTAACAACAAATTCAACGTTGGGATAGATTTAGACTTTTTAAAAAAGTTTTCATTGACGGCCGACTTTTTCAGGGATAATATAGAAGATCAGATTGTAAGTCGTGATGTCATTGCCGAATCAGGTTACGGAACTGCCCAAATAAATGGGGCCAGTATGTACAACCAGGGGCTTGAATTGAGCTTACGAGCTGAAATCCTGGAAAAAGGAGCGTTTTCATGGCGCTCTTCTTTCAATTTTACGCGTATTGAAAACGAAGTCACTTCCCTCTCGGGTTTAGAATCAGACTTTTCAACTGCGTCCTTGGCACGCGCACAGACGGTGGGACATCCCACTTCTACATTATGGGGATTCCAATTTGTGGGGATTGACCCAGCCAACGGGCGCGAGTTATTTGAAGTAGACGGGGAGATCTATGATGCAGTTACCTTAAAAGATCTGTTTGACAATACCGATTGGATGCCTATCGGTAATACGCAGCCTGATTTTTATGGCGGGTTTAACAATACCTTTGTCTACAAAAATTTATCCCTAAACATAATCATGTCTTATTCTTATGGCGGGGACCTTCTAATACGACGTTCACTGATCGACGGATATAATGACTTGGATTTTAATAATAAGTCCGTTAACATCTTTAATGAGTCATGGATGCAACCGGGCGATATTGCCAATTTTCCTGTAGTCGCTGAGCAAAACCCCATCGTTAGCAATTCCACTAAGTATGTGTTTGATAATAGCCATATCAAATTAAAATCAGTCAGTCTTCGTTATCAAAAAAGACTGAATGATGTCAAACTTCCTATTGAATCACTTGCGATTACATTGAATGGTTCCAACCTGCATTATTGGTTTAAAGAAAAAAGCCCTGATGGTGGAAACGGTATAGCTGAACTGCGCAACCCATACCCGGAGATGAGAACCTTTACCTTGAGTATTAGCGCTGCCTTCTGACATATGAAGAATTACTTGACATATCTCATTATTTTCGTTTCCTGCCTTTTGAGCTGTGATGATTTCCTGGATCAGCAACCGGGAAATGAGGTTTCGATTGATGAGCAATTGTCTTCTAAAACGGGATTAGAACAAGCAATGGCAGGAGTCTACTCTGAAGTAGAAGAGATGGTTTCCGGCCGATGGGTAGTCTATGCCGATGTACAAGGAGGCAATCTTACTTTCACTCCCGAAACTGATAACTTGGTTGGCGTACCCTTCGCAATTGAGAATAGCTATGACTTTTCGGACACAGAGCAAAACTCGGACTATGAGGGCTACTATGAGGGGTGGTATAATGTTATCAACCAAGTAAATGTAATACTGGAACGAGCAGGAGGCGCCTCCTTTCTAAGCAATTTTGAACAAGAGCAACTTAGGGCGGAGTTGCTTACCATACGCGCGTTTGCCCATTATTTTCTGACGCTTCATTATGCTCAGAACTATCATTTCACCGGTGATGCTTCTCATCCGGGGGTGGTTTACAATACTCAAACACTGATTCCCGGAGCAGATTTTCCAGCACGGTTGTCGTTATTTGAAACTTATCAGAAACTAAAAGCTGATTTAAATGAAGCCTTGCCCCTTTTTACAGATAATACGTTTCTTTCCTCTGAGCCAGCTTATGCTTATTTCAATAAGACCTCCTGTCAAGCTCTATACGCAAGAATGGCCTTGCAAATGAATGATTTGGATCAGGCTAATTTTTATGCTAACGAGGTTATTACTAATTCAGGAATTGTTCTCACTTCTACCGGGAGCTACGTGGAAGAATGGGAAATGGACAGAGAGCCAGTTAGTGAAGCTATACTCGAATTTTCGGCTCCAAGAAATAGCGATGGCACAGTGAGTTCCAGTATAGCAGAATTTTTTAGGTTCATTGATGATGGAAACTTCGCAGACTATGTCGCTTCAGGAGATCTTTTGGGACTGTATACGGCAGATGACATACGTTCAAACATGTTTATAGAAGAAATGCTCATCACCTCTGTAAACCAGGTCGAAATAGCTGTTCCTTATTACTTCACAAAAAAATTCCAGGGAAATGCCGGTACTACTGCTATTCGACTCTCTGAAATGTACCTCATAAGAGCCGAGGCAAATGCCAGGTTGCTTAACAGAGTAGAAGCTTTAAGTGATCTCAATACTTTAAGGATACGTTCGGGTCTATCTGAATTGACGGACACTTCCGATGTGCTGGAAGAGATCTTTTTGGAAAGAAGGCGTGAACTAGCGTTTGAGGGGCATTTATTGTTCGATATTCTTAGGCTTAAAAAAGATGTTATTCGCGATCAGGGATGCATTAGCGCGATTTGTAACCTGAGCTATCCCTCAAATTTCTTTATCCTCCCCATTCCATTTTCCAGCACAGGCTTAAATGAAAATATACAGCAAAATGAAGGGTACTAGCATTTTCATATTAACCTTGATATTTTTTGCCGTATCCTGTTCATCGGATGATGAGAATATGAATGTTATTGAAACACCATTCATAAGGTTTTTTTTAGTTGCCGATCAAAATAACCAGGCGCTGGAATATCCACAGGTGAGTTCAAGGTTTGAGGCAGTAACTACTTACGAAAAAGCAGATTTAAAAACACTAAAAATACCGGTTTCACTCAGCGCTTTAATAGTAGAAAATACTGTTACCGCTACATTTAGTACTGAGATAACCGGCAATATCGACATTTCAGTATCGCCGGAGAGCACACTTACTTTTTCAGCGGATAAACTTGTGGATACTATTTATGTGAACATAAAAGATCGATGGGATTTCAGTTCTTCTCCGCGTTTAATACTGGAGCTGTTAGGGACAAATGACCCGTCTATTCATTTGGGCATACCAAATAACACCTCACCCAATAATACCCTGACCGTTAACTTCAACGATCCTGCATTGCAATATTCTTTCAGCACAAATAAGATTGAAATACTGGGAGAGGAAGGGGAAGAAATATTTTTTAACGTAAACCTTCCACAAGGATATTTCCCGGAAGAAATTCATGACAAGGAGATCTTCAGTTTTAGCAATGGATTTGAATATGAGCTATCAAGAGTGAGTGAAAGTACCACTGATATTTCCTATAAAATCATATTGAAAGAAGATTTGCAGAATGATTTCTTGTCGTTTGAAAGTACACTTCAATTAGTTGAGAGCAATGGTTATCAGCCTACCGGCATCGTTTTTCTACAAATTGTTAAACCGGTGAAAATCTTTAGGGATCTAAGCGCCAATCCAGCTGCTTACTTTTATGATTTAAACGACCAGTTCTATCGTACCTATGGAGAAAATTGGGGTGATTTTAATGAAGATGGCACGTGCGATTGGCAGTCATTTTTCGCTTTTAGCTTTCCCGTTGTAGTAGAGGCTAATAACGAAAATGGAGTTTTATATGACGACGGGGGTACTGAAGATCCTGATGATGATATCTATCATCATGCATTTAAAATAGGATTCGACAGCCGGGTGAATCCCGATTTGACCACTAACTCGTTCAATCTAAAAAGGTGGTTTACAGGAGAAGCCAATGGTGTGGACATTTCACCAGGTTTTAACATTGATCCGGCCCTTGAATTTTTTCCGGCAGATGGTATCAGTAGCACTTCTGGAACAGTACTGGTTGAATCACAAATCATTACTATAGGCACCTCATCTGGAGATTCTTATAACATTGCTATTGCAGGTGAAGGAACGTACCAGGAAATAGAACCAGATCTTTTCGAAGTAAAATTGATCCTTAATGCGACGAATGATGAACTTTTTGGAGGTACTATAAGCTCGGAATATCTGTTGTATAACAACCCTGTATATCCGGAACCTAACCCTTTATCAAATACAGATTGTATAACCCCTATTGATCTGTGAGATATGAATAAGAAAACTTTAATCATTTTAGTTTTACTAATTTTCACTTTGAACGCATTTCATAGAGTTAATCGTGATGCCAGATCAACAGATCTGGAATATCTACGAAGAGTTTATAGTTTATTAAGTAGTGAACATTGGCCTGAACCTCAGTTAGATAGCCTTGTAGACCGCAGAACATTTCAGGATATTGGCAGGTTGCCTAAAGTTGAATACCCTGCACATAACCCTTATTCAAAAGAAAAAGCAGCCCTGGGTAAGCTACTATTTTTTGACCCCAGGCTCTCTTCCAGCGGTCAAATAGCTTGCGCTTCCTGCCATAATCCGGAATTGGGCTGGACAGACAAAATTACCCGCAGCTTCGGACATAACCGACAGACAGGCAAACGAAATGCTATGACCATTATGAATGTAGGCCATGCTGGTGAACTGTTTTGGGACGGTCGTGCTACTAGCTTGGAAGATCAAGTGCAGTTTCCTATTATGGATACGCTGGAAATGAATCAGCCATTGGCCTTAGCTGTTAATAAAATTTCAAGTATTAAGGCATACCGCCCGCTTTTTGAAAAAGCATTTGGGGACGATACAGTTACTTTAAAACATATTCAATATGCTGTCGCCACATACGAGAGAACGGTAAAAAGCTCAACGTCGCGATTTGATCGATTTATAAGTGGTGATTCCTCAATCTTCACTGATCTAGAAGTTTTTGGACTTCACCTTTTTCGTACCAAGGCACAATGTATTAACTGTCATAACACACCTTATTTCAGTGATAATGGATTCCATAATGATGGACAGACCCTGTTCGGATCGAAAAAGGAGGATTTAGGAAGGTATTATGTTACCGGTAAGGTTGATGACATAGGTAAATTCAGAACACCTACATTGAGAGAGGTTAGCCAAACAGGTCCGTGGATGCATCATGGACATTTCCCCACATTATTGGATGTTATCGAATATTACAATCTTGGCAATCCGGCGCCAATTCAGAAAAGGTATCTGGGTACGCCAAGAGATTCTCTACTTCCTAAAACATCTCCTTTACTTAAAAAGCTATATCTGGAACAAGAGGAAAAAGAAGCTTTGATTGCCTTCATAAAAACTTTGAGTACACCTAGGCAAAGGGTATCAATACCTAAAATTTTGAACTAAACTTTAAAACTGTAGAATATGAAAAATTATTTACTGTCATTTCTTGCTGTGTTGATGGGCCTAATGGCTAACGCACAGGTCAATCGCGTTAAAGAGATTAACGATTCAGGCTCTTCAAATTCATCGCCTAACAACTTATTTGTATATAATGGACGGTTATATTTTGGCGCTGATGACTCTAGCGGGTCTAACACCGGAGGTCAGGATCTGGGAAGAGAACTTTGGGTCACCGACGGTACGGAAGCAGGCACGATGCTAGTAAAAGACCTGAGAGTAGGCGATGGCAGCTCTTCGCCGTCCTCCTTTTTTGAATACAACGGCGCCTTATATTTTTCCGCACAAGATGGTATTACCTCAGGTAATATTCTTTTTAGCAGCGATGGTACTGCCGACGGTACGGCTACTACAGGTGGGACTTTTGTATTCAACCCGTTGGAACTTAATGGCTTGGTTTATTATGTGAATACGACAGATGCCAATGGTCTGTATCAATTTGATGGTACTACTCAAGAAAATGTAGCGGATGTTGGCGCAGGTATAGAAAGTCTTGTGGGTGGAATCTTTACCTCGTTTGGGAATAAATTACTATGCTATATGGATTACTCGACCGATGAAGCAACAGTAGGCAGAGAATTATACGAATATGATCCGGCTACAGATGGTTTTACCTTGATCAAAGATATTACCGGTGATAATTCAGATGCGAGCATAAGTAACTTTACTCTTTTAGATGAAGAGGTATATTTTGAGGCCTTAAATGGTTTGTGGAAGACCAATGGTACAGAGGGTGGCACAGTGGCTGTAACGGCCGCAGCGACAGCGAGTATTGCCGGAGTGAATAACCTATATGCCTGGAATGGGTTATTATTTTTCGAGGGAGATGATGGTACAGGAGATCAACTTTGGAAGTATGATCCGGTTGCTGATGAGGTTACAAACCTGAGTAATATAGCCGGTACGAATAATAACCATGATCCTGGCGACTACGCTCCGGCGGGGGGGTTCTTATACTATAGCGGAGAAGACGCTGACGATACAAAGACGCACCTTTGGCGAACGGATGGCATGACGATAGAGCAACTTGATAATACAATTGCCGATGTGGATGAGATCACCGCGTTAGGAGACATGCTGATCTTTGAGGGAGATAACGGCATGACTGGTAATGAGCTTTATTTTTATGTGCCTCCGGTTGCAATCAAAGAGATCAACGATTCAGGCTCTTCAAATTCATCGCCTAACAACTTATTTGTATATAATGGACGGTTATATTTTGGCGCTGATGACTCTAGCGGGTCTAACACCGGAGGTCAGGATCTGGGAAGAGAACTTTGGGTCACCGACGGTACGGAAGCAGGCACGATGCTAGTAAAAGACCTGAGAGTAGGCGATGGCAGCTCTTCGCCGTCCTCCTTTTTTGAATACAACGGCGCCTTATATTTTTCCGCACAAGATGGTATTACCTCAGGTAATATTCTTTTTAGCAGCGATGGTACTGCCGACGGTACGGCTACTACAGGTGGGACTTTTGTATTCAACCCGTTGGAACTTAATGGCTTGGTTTATTATGTGAATACGACAGATGCCAATGGTCTGTATCAATTTGATGGTACTACTCAAGAAAATGTAGCGGATGTTGGCGCAGGTATAGAAAGTCTTGTGGGTGGAATCTTTACCTCGTTTGGGAATAAATTACTATGCTATATGGATTACTCGACCGATGAAGCAACAGTAGGCAGAGAATTATACGAATATGATCCGGCTACAGATGGTTTTACCTTGATCAAAGATATTACCGGTGATAATTCAGATGCGAGCATAAGTAACTTTACTCTTTTAGATGAAGAGGTATATTTTGAGGCCTTAAATGGTTTGTGGAAGACCAATGGTACAGAGGGTGGCACAGTGGCTGTAACGGCCGCAGCGACAGCGAGTATTGCCGGAGTGAATAACCTATATGCCTGGAATGGGTTATTATTTTTCGAGGGAGATGATGGTACAGGAGATCAACTTTGGAAGTATGATCCGGTTGCTGATGAGGTTACAAACCTGAGTAATATAGCCGGTACGAATAATAACCATGATCCTGGCGACTACGCTCCGGCGGGGGGGTTCTTATACTATAGCGGAGAAGACGCTGACGATACAAAGACGCACCTTTGGCGAACGGATGGCATGACGATAGAGCAACTTGATAATACAATTGCCGATGTGGATGAGATCACCGCGTTAGGAGACATGCTGATCTTTGAGGGAGATAACGGCATGACTGGTAATGAGCTTTATGGGTATAGCGTACCAACTACTTTGGTTACCGAACTTCAAATAGCCGGCGAAGCCAGTATGTTCATTGGCACCACACAAACTTTATCCGTAAGTGCATTGCCTGATGAAGCTACGGATCAAACTGTGACTTGGTCTTCGAGCAATACGGAGATCGCAACTATAGATGAAACTGGACTAGTTACAGCCGTTAATTTAGGAATGGTGGAAATTACTGCCATAGCCAACGATGGATCAGGCATAACTGACGTTTTTAGCATTACTATCAGTCCTGTTTTGGTGCAAGGGGTGACTGTAAGTGGAGACGCCGATATGCTGGTGGGAGCCACTCAAACGTTATCGGCAACCATTACCCCGGAAAATGCCACAGACAAATCATTGACATGGTCCTCAAATGATACAGATATCGCTACCGTAGATCAAACCGGGCTAGTAAATGCCGTCAGCGTAGGCATGGTGGAGATAACGGCAACTGCGAATGATGGATCTGCGGTAAGTGGCACATTCACTGTAACCGTAAGCCCTGTTTTGGTGAATACCATTACGCTCTTGGGTGAATCTGAAATGGAAGTTGGTGAAATGCAAACACTCACCGCCACGATTACTCCTGAAAATGCTACTGATAAATCCGTGACCTGGACTTCCGGCAACAGTGGTGTTGCCTCGGTGGACCAGAATGGCCTTGTAACAGCGCTTAGCTCAGGAAGCGTTACGATCACAGCTACGGCTAATGACGGGTCAGGAGTCACCTCAAGTATCATGATTAATGTTTCGGTTGTACTTAGTTTAGAAGATAGAAATAGTATTGAATTGGAGTTAATGCCAAACCCTGCCGAGAACTATTTAGAGGTACGTCTAGGCGGATCCTATCAAAGCCTACCATTCTCTATGATCAATACGAACGGCAAAACAGTATTGAGCGGAACACTCAGCAACACGAGGCTTTTAGACGTATCATCATTTGAGCGTGGTTTGTATCTTTTAAGAATAGAAAAAGAAAAATCCTACTCGGTATACAAATTCGTCTTACGTTAGACAACTCTGATTGCATGGGAACAGCCCCCTTCGGAGAAGAGCTTGTAGCCGATGGTATGGAAATAGTAGTATACGAAAGTTTTGGCGGGGCCTTTTATATAAGTGAAATAATCCTGCACAAGTCCAAGTCGCTGGTAAGTCCAATATTATCAGAAGTATCAACTTCTTCATCAGAGATAGAGATAAGTTGGGGAGCTGTTTCAGGAGCAAGTAGCTATAGCGTATACCTGAATGGGGCATATAGGGGCTCAACGAGCGGGACGTCGTATACATTTACAGGGATAAGTCGGGGTAGCAGTCACAAAATAGAGGTCAAGGCCCACGATAATATATCATTATCACCCGCTTTGGATGAATTTGTAGATATTTTTGATTGGACGTATGAGAGTGAACTTGAAAGCCTGTATGTAACAATAAGTTATGAATGTGATCCAGCCCTTGAGCCTAATGGAATATGCGTAGAAATAGATGAAGAGATATCACATACCCCAATCCACAATGGCAATATCTCTGCGATAAGATGGAGGAGTGTAAATGATGAGGATGAGCAATTGTATACGTATGGCTATGACGGGCTGAACCGTCTGATAAATGCGAAGTATGCAGCCAAAGGCAGTGGGAGCTATGATAGTAAGCAAGGACATTACTCCTTACCTAATATTTCTTACGATCTGAATGGCAATATCACTACCTTAACCAGACAAGGTAAAAACGCAAAAGATCTCATAGATGAAATAGATAACCTGACATATAATTACGGGTCAGGAGGAAACCAGCTGAAGGCGGTAGTGGATACAGAAGTACAGGATGGCTTCAAGGATGGTAATAAGGGTATTGATGACTATACATATGATGCTAACGGAAATATGACTAAAGACCTGAATAGTGGTATTATTAATATTGTATATAACTATCTAGACCTACCTAAACGTGTAAATTTTGGAAATGGCGACTATATAACTTACAAATATGATGCCTCAGGTATCAAGCTGCAGCAGTTAGTATATGAAAGTGGGAATTTGAAGAAAAAAACGGACTATATAGGAAATTTTATTTATGAGACTTTAGAGGATGGAGATCGTCAACTTCGCTTGATCCAGCATGAAGAAGGCCGCATAGTTCCCACTTATGATATGGAACACGGAACTTTCGAGTACCAATATTATTTAAAGGATCACTTGGGGAATAATCGCGTTACCTTCACTACTAATCCCAAGGAAATCGACTTCAAACTCAACTACGAGAGCAATACAGCAGACCCGGATGATGAAGCCCTCTTTGATAATTTGCAAAACGTCATCACGGCTGATGTACATGACCGCGTGGATGCAGCCAATGAATCGTTCAATCACAACCAAGTACAGCTCTTGAATGGAGCGACCAATGGTGTGGTGGGTTCTATACTGACGATTCCAGTTGGCCCGGGCGATAAGGTAAGCGCAGAAGTGTATGCGAAATACTTAGCGCCTACAGGTACAAACAACCCGGCAGCAGCCATAGGCAATTTAGTTCTAGGTGCCATTACCGGAAGTACAGGGGTAAATAATTATGAGGGTGCGATCAATAATGGGTATGGGACAAATGGAACCGTTACGAACCTGATCAATACGAATGCCAGCAGTACCGAGCCGATGGCGTTCATCAATTTACTCTTCTTACTCGATGATGAGACGAACACTATTGAGAGTAGCCACTTTGCGTTTAAGCAGGTCACCCCTGCATCGAGCAACAATCAAGCACTTTTGTCCTTAGATCAGCCTTATGAAGCTCCTGAAGCGGGATATGTGGTCGTGTACCTGTCCAATGAAAGTGCGCAGTTGACTGAAGTGTATTTTGATGATCTGGAAGTGACTGTTGAAGAGAGTAAAATCATACAGACTGCAGATTATTATCCTTTTGGTATGGAGATGGCGGGCGGTTATCAGCGAATCACAGCCAGGGAGAACAAGTTCAAGTACAATGGAAAGGAATTACAGGAAGAGACTGGGTGGCTTGACTATGGAGCTAGAATGTATCAGCCTGAGATTGGGCGATTCTTTACCCAGGATAGGTTCGCAGAGAAGTACTACGGTTTATCCCCGTATCAGTATGCCGCTAATAATCCGATTAGATATATTGATGTAAATGGAGACTCCATTGATGTATATGATCCTAGTGGTAATTTGGTTATGACTTTGGATGATGGAAAAGAGAAAGTCACAGGTATGTACTTTCAGAAAAGTAAAACGAATAAGAAAGGGAAAACTACCTATAGTAATGGAGTATCATTTGAATACAATGATGCCGAGCTTGATAGAGAAGGGGCTAAAAATGATGGGTTGAAGGTACGGTTTGCAGATCGAGATATAAATGGCATTATGGAAAAAAGTGGTGTTAACAGTGATGCAGCTCAAGATAGTCCTTGGTCATATATTGAAAGAGAGAGTAGGCCGAAAGGAGATGAGTCAATATTGTCTGGAAAAAGTAGTGGGAAGATGGATTACCTGAACTACACGAAGTACGGGTATCTAAATATTGTCCGTGGGCCTAATGGAGATAGGGTTGCTTATAATGATTTTGATTATGGCAATTTCCTTTGGGGTATGGGAGGTAAGAAATTGGGATTTTCTTATAGAACCTTGCAAGGAGCTTCTCACTTGAATAATGCAGTAAACAGTAAGTCAGATAATCCAGGTGTCCCTTACAGGATTTTGGACTCAAATGCTGATCAACGAGCAATTAGAAACGGGTATTATTATGGAGTGAAACCTCAACAATCAGATCCTCAAGAATGATGAGAAGAGAGTTAATATTAGTACTATTATTTGTGGTAGGTTGTTCGAGTAGCTCTACAAATGAGTTGAAAGATTTTTATGAAAGAGCAAAAAGTAGAGACTTAACGATCTTGTCTGATCTTACCTTAAAGCCTAGAGGGGTAAATGAAGATGGTAGTTATAAAATTCATAAAATGCAGTACAACCGTAAAAAAGGAGAGCCACTTACTATTCCTGTTTTTGATGAAGAAACAAGCAAAGAAGAATGGTTGGATTCTACTGTATTCGATATAAGGGAGTTTGCTACACTCAAAGGAATGAATGAGGAATCCGCTTATCTGGAAGTGAAGGCTTTTAGTGATAGCGTATTAAGTCTTTACAACTATCTGAAAGTAATATCAATTGAAAGTTATCCTCATTTAGGGGATTTTAACGTTTTTCAAGTCAATTCAACTGTACAAGCGATTTACATTGAGGATACCTCTAAAGTGTATAATTCTTCTTGGAAAACCTTTTTTAAAGGTGCGAAACCAGATGCGAAGTATTGGTATCATCGCAATAAGGAGATGAAAAACTAAATGATAAAAGCCTGTCCTCGGATGGGCTTTTTACTTTAAGAAAGCTTGCATTTTACTTTTGGCCAAGAAAGCATCTAAGAGGGTATATTTTTGAGTGTCACTCAAACTGTAACTTCATCCTGTTCACCCGATCTTCCATAGACTCTGAAGTGAGTCGGTCTCGCGAAAGCCGGTCTACCATAATGGGGAAGGCAAAAGGCGTGGGTTTTTCAGGTTCTTTCACTACTATCTTTTGCTGATTGATCCGCTGCAAAGCGGTTCTGATCCGAGCTTCTTCCAATTGAAACTCCATTACTTCTTCATAGGCCTGGGTGAGAAGCAAATTATCAGAATCATGGTCGTGAAATACATCAAAAAACAGCTGTGAAGAAGATTGCAAATGCCGGTCTTTGATCTGCTGGCCCGGGTACCCCTTAAATACAAGACCTGAGATAGAAGCTATATCCCGGAACCTGCGCCTGGCCATTTCCACGGAGTTAATCCCTGCCTGTATATCCTGCCAGAGATTTTCAATACTCAACACATCCGTTTCCAATGCCTCGTAAATCGGAATCTCCTTATCAGAAAGCAATTCAAAGCCGTAATCATTCATGGCGATGCTAAATGTAATGGGCTCTATTCTGGAAATGCGCAGCGCCAAGAGAGCGGCCATGCCTTCATGTACTTGTCGCCCTTCAAAAGGGTACATTAACACATGGTACCCCTCCCTGCTTGTGAAGTATTCGACCAAAAACTCGTCTTTAGAAGGTAGGTAAGAACGATCCTCTTGCAAATTCATTAGCGGTTCCAGAAATGATAATTCAACATCATGGGCATATTGTCTCATAGATATTTGGTGTAATTTATTTCGAAGCACAGTAGACAACTGTGATGATAAAGCCATTCTACCTCCTTGCCAGGAAGGAACAGCCTTGGCCCGCTTTTTAGAATTACGCACCTGGGCTTCCATATCCTTGATGCGGATCAGCTCCAGGTTTCTACCCGCAAACCAAAATACATCTCCGGGGTTCAGTCGGGAAATAAAATACTCCTCAATAGTACCCAGGTATTTGCCAGAGGCATATTTTACTTTTAGTGATGTATCGCTTACAATGGTACCGATGGAAAGCCGATGTCGGGTCGCGATTCTTCGGTTGGTTACTTTAAGAACCCCATTTTCCATTACCGCTTTTTGGTATTCATTGTAGGCTGATAAAGCCGAACCTCCGGTTACCATAAAATTGATCAGCCACACCCATTCTTCCTTGGTTATTGAGTTATATGCAAATGTTCCACAGACTTCCTCAAATATTTCGTCAGGAACGAACCCTTCAGATACCGCCAGAGTCATCAAGTACTGCATCAATACATCGAAAGAGCGGATATAAGGTATTCTATCCTCTACAATTCCGTCGTCTATAGCTTTGCGCAAAGCTGACGATTCAATGAGCTCCAAAGAATGGGTCGGAGCAAAATAGATCTTGCTCAAGGCCCCGGGTTGATGTCCACTCCTACCCGCACGCTGCATAAATCGCGCAACTCCTTTAGGACTTCCCACTTGGATGATGGTCTCTACAGGCCGGAAGTCGACACCAAGGTCAAGACTTGAGGTACAAACCACTGCCTTCAATTGTTCATTGTGCAAGGCATCCTCCACCCAATCTCGCAGTTCTCTGCTAATGGACCCATGGTGCATAGCAATAATACCCGCCAGTTCAGGGGCTCTGTCCAGCAATTTTTGATACCAGATCTCCGCAAATGAGCGTGTGTTGGTAAAAATGAGCGTGGAGTTGCTTGATTTGATGATAGGAACAACCTTATCAATCAACTTGATACCCAAATGACCCGCCCATGGCAGATCCTCCACTTCGTCCGGTAAAATAGATTCTACTTCAATGGCCTTTTTTATTTCCGCTTTTACCACCTCATACTGTCCGCGCACTTTAGTATTGCCTAATAAAGCATCCAGCGCATCATCCATATTGCCAATGGTGGCGGAAATGCCCCAAACCCGTAGGTCCGGACAAATGGTCTTAAGTCTTGACAAGGCCAATTCTACCTGCACACCGCGCTTGGAACCAATCAACTCGTGCCACTCATCGCAAACCACCGCCTCAAGCTCTTTGAAGTATTTAGGATAACCTTTTTGTGCCAGCATGATATGCAGACTCTCAGGAGTAGTCACCATAAACTCGGGAGGACTGGTTTTCATTTTAGCGCGATCCTTCGAAGAAGTGTCACCTGTACGGATGCCCACTTCCCAGTTGAGACCCAGGCCTTTGATAGCTCTTTCTGCGGACAGGGCAATCTCCTTGGCCAAAGCGCGAATTGGGGAGATCCAAATAGCTATCACCCTGCCTGACGGCTTAGGATTACTTAAAGCGTTGATCAAAATAGGGACAACCAACGAATAGGTCTTACCACTACCGGTCGGGGCATTTACTAGACCGTGTTTGCCATTGAGGTAAGCTTCCCAGGTATCAGTTTGAAAAGAGAAGGGCTTCCAACCTCTACTTTCGAACCAGCCAATCCCCTTCTGAAGATCTTCTCTATCCATTATTCTAAGATAGAGATAATGTGTAATGTGAAGTAGGCTAATTTGTTTTCATTGCCATTCAGGGTGTTTTTGAATGTAGGCCTTTACAAATGGACAGTATACTTTGACCTAAATGCCTTTGTCCTTAGCATAATTCAAAGCAAATTCTGCCAAAGCAGAGGCAATCCCCTGTCCCTCAAGTTCTGGCGGAACCCAGGTATGCATTAAATACATTTTATCGCCCCTTATTCTATAAACCAATTCTGCTAAATGGTTTCCTTCGAATCTTTGGTTACGTTGCTTATTGATGATTTCCATCTTTAATTTATGAGCTCAATCATTCTTAATTTCTAAATTTTCTCGATCCCATCTACCTGTATTAGCTGCCGCCTCATAAGTAGTCCGAAGAAAGGACAGCAACATGTCTTCCGGATCAGTTGCTTTCCGTACATCATCGTATTTCAAAAAGTATTCACCCATCTCTTGACTCCAAAAAGCCTCAGTGGGTCGTATTTTTTGCTTAGAGAAATCAGCAGGAGTTGGATAGCAATAGGAATAAAATACCGGAATAGGCGAGGCTTCGCTTCCTGGCCAAAACCCGACGCTACTAACTTCTTGTGAATATGCCTCTTGCATGACCTCCAATGGCATATTGGGCATACCACCTTGGTGTAATGGGGCTTTTCGCCCTGAGAATCGTGTCACAGCTATATCAAAGGCTCCCCAAAAGAAGTGAACAGGGCTACATTTACCGATAAAGTCACTTCTAAATTTCAAGAACACATTGTGTATGCTTACCGCAGCTTGCCAGAAATCAACAATTGCTTTTATATCATACGATTTGTTGATTTCGTTTTCCTCAAACGGAATAGCTTCTTCAATTTCATTTGGCGTAGCGTGTATATCGATCTCTATTCCCAATTTCTGCAGCTCCCTAAACAGTTTTTTATAGAAATCAGCAACCGTCATAGGATGAAGTTTAATAATCGCGTTTGAATTGAACGTAGAAAAAATAATCAGCTCATGGTTTTCAAAATCAAACTCAATCTCAAAAATACCATCTTTATAAGGCATACTTCCTGTACTAAACCCCCTTGCTGTTATATACAGTGTTGTGTGCCATGAATGATTCTGCCACGGCATTGCCTGCAGTCTAATTTTTCCAACAATCTGCGTCCATAGATGGATTGTATTAAGGGTGTCTTTCCAATCTTTATAGTCCAACTTTGGCCAGGCATGGCTGCAGCCCTTGATAATAGTACTCATTGTATTAGTGTTTTTATCGTGTAGTTAATTTCCAAACAGGTAATTGCCTATCCGAGTTTCTAGTTCACTGATTTGTTATGAGGCCGAAATAAAACTATTTTTCATAACTGGTAGGGTAATTGCCCTCTCAATTTGTACTCAATTAGAAATTAAAATTTAACAACTCAAATCATGAAAAAGATAATCATTTTATCACTCTTGGGACTAGCCGCTGCTTTTAGCACTGATGCACAAAAATACGCAGTAATTACAACAGTTGAATCTATCGTACCAGGCGGAATAGGACGGTCCAGAATGATCAGTAATAAAACTGACCTTGATGTAGAACAATTCACAACTGAAAGAAAAGCCGGAACCGATACCGGACAGGGTCAGGTAAAAAGGAAAAGTATCAAGGTAGACAATTTGGAAGAAACCAAGATGCTTAATTTTTATAGCATCACAGGCATCAATTTTCAAAATATCGCTTCCAATGATGCGCTCATTTCATCAAAATTGGATCAAATGACAGAAGCTGGATGGGAATTGGCATTTATCACAAGCGCTGTGGAAAGTGATGGCGGCGCTCCTGATGGTAAAGGGATTTTTATTACGAGATATATTTTTAAACGATAAAAGGCTAAATTGAAAAAGCTGTCTGACCACTTCACTTTGAGTGGTCAGACGACCAGAGCCTATTATTATGCCAAAGAGCTGGACCGAAAAATATAACAATGGAAAGGAAGCTGTTGTAAAAACACTGGAAAAAAAATTCTCGGACATGATAACCAGCGATCAAATGTTGATTGCCACACCTAAAATGATAGATCATTATATCAGGCAAATTCCAAAGGGAAAAAAGGTCAATCTCAAGACGATGAGAAAAGATGCGGCTCTTGATTTTAATGCAGATAATATGTGCCCGTTAACAACAGGCTTCTTTTTACATATTGTAATTGAGAAAGGGCATGAAGAGAATGAAGCGGGCACATCCATTGATAAGATTACTCCCTTTTGGCGAGTAATAGATGAAAAGAGTCCGATTCTAAAAAAGCTTTCCTTTGATGCTAAAAGTTATTTGAACTTACAGTAATGAAAGAATTTATATCACACTCGGCTACTATTTTCCCTGTAGAAAACCCCTTGGCTTCTGCTCAGTATTACGAGGACAAATTGGGTTTTCAAATAACTTTTCAATGGGAAAATCCCCCCACATATATAGTTACCAAACTTGGTGATAACGTGAGCATACATTTCGTTAATCAGGAAGATGATAGGAAGCCTTCAAAAACCCATGTAGCCATGACGATATTTACGCATGATATAGATAAAGTTTACGAACAGCTAAAAAAGAGGGGAGTGGAGATAATTAACCCTATCGATAACAGGGACTATCATATGCGTGACTTTGATATCAGAGATCCGGATGGGTATATCCTGAGTTTTGGTCAGGGAATAGAATGACGGTGAACTTCCGCAGCTTTCAACTAACTACGGAAGTTCATAAACAATTTAAGCGTTATAGTAAAAACGCTCATGTTTCACTTGATCACCCTCCCACTGCTTAACAGTTACTTGCTCCATCTTAATAGGAGCATCCATTCCTTTAAACGTTACTTCCATCCATACCTCAGCCATCGTTGTAGCTTCTTCTTCATTTGAAGTTATTTTAGTTATACCAGCGCCGTGAAAGGCCTCTACCTTACCCAGGAATTCTATTTCATGCTCCCTAGCAGCATCTTTACCTTCAATTTTGTCACCTGTTGCTTCCACCATTACCACATCTGCCGCATAAAATTTTTCAAAAGCATCCATTAGCTGGCCGGTGTTAACCATAGTTTGCAACTCTGTTTCTTTTTCTAAGTAGCTCATAATATCAATCTTTAGGGTTTAAAACATTTGAAGATACTAACGGAATCTACAAATAGATGTTTAAACATCAATTGATTATTTTCAAATTAAAATGGTGGGCGCTCCGGCCTGTTCTCGAGCAGGGCATCAATCTTTTCCATGACTTCGTCTGTAAGCTGAGGTAGTACATCAAAAGCCTTTAAATTTTCCTCCAATTGACCCGTTTTAGAAGCGCCCAAAATCACTGTACTAACGTCCTCATTTTTCAAACACCACGCTATAGCCAATAGCGGCATACTTACTCCTAATTCATTGGCAAATTCACTGACTTTTTTTACCCGATTTAAATTTTCCTCTGCGAGCGTCCTGTCCTTTAGCCACTCCATACCCTCTATGCCCAGACGTGTTCCTTCGGGAAAGCCATCATTATATTTCCCTGATAATATCCCCGAGGCCAGAGGCGACCAAATGGTGGTACCCAATCCCACTGTTTTATAGATTTGACTGTATTCGACCTCTACCTTATCGCGTACCAACATGTTATATTGTGGCTGTTCCATCGTTGGCCCGATGAGGTTATATTGATCGGCCACTCGATGAGCCTCCATAATCTCCTGTGCACTCCACTCAGAAGTACCCCAATAAAGCGCCAACCCTTGCTGGATCAGATTATGCATGGACCATACTGTTTCTTCAATGGGTGTCTGCTTATCAGGCCTATGGCAAAAATACAAATCAAGATAATCCACTTGCAATCTTTTGAGCGCCTGATGGCAGGCCTCTACCACATGCTTTCTGCTCAGGCCTTTTTGAGTAGGCATCAAACCTCCCTTACCACCATCCGCGCCGAAGAAAACCTTACTTGACACAATATAGCTGTCCCTGCGCCATTCCATTTTCTTAAGCGCTTCGCCCATGACTTCTTCCGACTTACCTCCTGCATAGGCTTCTGCATTATCAAAAAAATTGATTCCACCATCGTAAGCTATTTTCATTAAGTCTTCAGCCGTAGTGTCTCCTATCTGCTTTCCAAAAGTCAGCCATGAACCAAATGAAAGCCTGCTTATTTGTAATCCTGATTTTCCTAGTCTGCTATATTCCATTTTTAGTTTCTTGTTTTGAGTTTAAAGTTGATAGTTCTTACAATTCTTATATTTAAGATCTTTTATTTCTGATTGGTTAAGGTACTTAATAAGTTCTGCCAGCATTTTACCTATTTCATCAGCCAGTTTGTAGGTATTGTTAAATTCATCTTGGTTGATATAATGTCTATCCAGTGCACGACAGAGCTAAGATCTAACCTCGGCTGCAGATGCCTTAGAAATAGTTAAGAAATGAATGAACTCTTTATTTCCTCCTATCAAAGCCTTCTGCAATATTATCCATGACTGAGCAACTACTACCAAGTATTTGATCTCTCAATTTAAAGTCCCTATCAAATGGGAGACCGTTGACTGAATTTATATATAATTTAGGCTAAGTCACGTACTTTTTGCCAAACCTGTATATCTTCAAATTTTTCTTTTTTAGCCATCCTTGAGTTTTGAAGGTAGCTACAAACTCAAAACTGTATACTTCTAACCCAAACTCAAGGGCTAATCAGACTAATTTTACTAGCCGTACTGTTCAAGTAATAGTAGCAAATCTTTCTTCGTATTCGCTTCTTCTTTTGGCTTATCTTTTCGCCATCTTTTTATCCGGGGAAATCGTAATGCTATTCCCGATTTATGCCGTGTGGATTTATTAATGCCCTCAAAAGCGATCTCGAATACCAGTTCCGGGGTAACACTCCTGACAGGCCCAAATCGGTCAATAGTATTCTTTTTAACAAACCGGTCCACTTCTCTGATCTCAGCATCTGTTAGTCCGGAGTATGCTTTGGTAAAAGGCACCAATTGATCGCCATCCCAAACGGCAAAAGTATAATCAGTGTAGAGATTTGCCCTGCGACCATGACCGCGCATGGCATAGATCATTACCGCATCAATGGTTAATGGCTCTATTTTCCATTTCCACCAATCGCCTTTTTTCCTTCCACTGCGGTATTCTGAGCTGCGCTTTTTCAACATCAAGCCTTCACTTCGATATTGTCTGGATAATTCCCTTTGCTCAATAAGCTCATCCCAATTTTTGAATATAACTTCCTCGGAGAGTTGTAGAAATGGATTATTAGCATATCGAACAACTTCAACTAACCTTTTTCTACGTTCTTCAAAAGCCGCTAGCCGCAAGTCCAGACCACCATCTTCCAAAAGGTCATAAGCACGAAAAACCACCGGTGTATTCTCCAGAATTTTTTTTGTAAGGTTTTTTCTACCTATTCTCGTCTGGAGAGCGCTGAATGACAGTACCTGACCAGCTTTAAAAGGTAATATCTCTCCATCAATGACTGTGCCGTGAGTAAGCTCCTCCTTTAGAGAATAGTACTCGGGGTACTTATCCGTTACCAGCTCTTCACCTCGCGACCAGACGAAGATCTCACCATTTCTCACAATAATCTGCCCGCGGATGCCGTCCCACTTTCGCTCAGCTATCCACTCTTTTGGGGATCCCAGAGCCGTTATGTCATCCTCCAACGCATATGCCAAATAGAATGGATAAGGTTTTGAATTATCTTCCCCGCCTTTATCAGAAAGCAATAGTTCATTGAAAGTAGTATTATCAGGACTCCAATTTCCCATGAGTTTGTGAGCAAGCACATTCTCGTCTTTCCCTGTATGTTTTGAAAGTGCGCGCGTCATTAGCTTTTGGGAAACTCCCATTCTAAAGCCTCCCGTAAGGAGTTTATTAAAAACGAATCGCTCTGATGTGCTTAACGATGACCACGCCCAATTCATCAGTTCCTGCTTTTCAAGCTCTTCACGGGCGGCAAGGGACTTAATGAAATCTATCCACCAGGCCAAACCATGCTCGTTGTTAGCCTTTTGATCCGGTAAAATCAACGCAATAGTCTCTGCCAAATCTCCAACTACGTGATAGGATTCTTCGAAAAGCCAGAACGGTACTTTACCATACTCGGCAGCCCATTGCTTAATCAGCGTACTGTTCACAGGCCTCTTCGGTCTTCTATGGGAAAGAATGGCAATTGTCCACAATTTGTCGTGGTTATTCACTTTAGAAAAGTAGTCTGCTAAGGCCTCAACCTTTACTAGAGTCTTAGTGGTTTGGTCTAATCGTCTGAATAGTTCAGCAAATTCTCTCACTCTTCTTCCTTTGTTGTTCCTTCACCAATCTCCATAAGCTCGCCTTCAAACTGAGTTTCCACTACAGCGGCATCAAGACCTTTCTCGCTGAGCCACTTTGAGAAAATATTGGTATAGCCATGAGTTACAAAAACGCGCTCAGCTTCGCTTTCTTCTATGGCTTTATTTAAACCGTCCCAATCCGCATGATCAGAAAGAACAAAGCCTCTTTCTACGCCCCTCCTTCGTCTGGCGCCCCTGAGATTCATCCACCCGGAAGCTGCGCCAACAGAAACGTTCCCAAATTTCTTTATCCAGGAAGACCCTACCCCCGATGGCGTTGCAATGACGATACTACCGGCAAAATCATTCTTCGTCATGTCCTGAACAACCCGCTTTGTGGGTTTTAGATCAATACCTTGACTACGAATTACTTCATTTACGTTTTCAATGGCTCCATGAGTGAAAATTGTACCAATAGAGTCATCCAAGTTTTGAATGATCCGCTGTGCCTTACCTAAAGCATAACCGGTTAACACTGTGACTTTCCCCTCCTCTTTATTCGTTTTCCACCAGGAATTAATTCCGCGAAAAACCTCCATTTGACCTTTCCACTTATACACAGGTAAACCAAAGGTAGATTCGGTAATGAATGTGTGACACTTCACAGGTTCAAAAACTTCCGTAATACCATCTTGTTCAAGCTTGTAATCACCTGAGACGACCCATACTTCCCCTTTATATTCTAACCTTATTTGTGCCGAACCAATGATATGCCCGGCGGGATGAAAAGAAATATTTACGCCGTTTAGGTTTATTTTTTCACCAAATTCAACAGTAGACAGATTGATGTCTCCTAACCGGTGACGAATAACAGGCGCAGCGCTTCTAGTACTCAGGTATTTTTTGTGACCCCATCGGCTGTGATCTGCATGACCATGGGTGATTAAAGCTTTATCGACCGGTTTCCATGGATCAATGAAAACATCCGCTTGTTGACAATAGATCCCTTTTTTCGTGAATGACAGCATTTCACCTTTCAACAGATCAACGATTCGAATGTTGTGTTAACCAATTAGAAAACTGAAGGTACACCGTAAGCAATTTGTATTACACTGGAATTGCCCTGGTTTAGTGTAATAATATAGAGATTGTCGTAATCCTTTTCATTTAATGGCTTGAACTTTTCATATCCTAAAAGAAGATTAGCCAGGATCGGAGTAGTGTTCGAATGCCCGGAAAATACCAATGTCTTTTTACCTGCTAACTTGACCTTTTCTGCTATGGCAGGTAAATCAAATGGGTTGTACTCTTGCACTTCCAGATCGAAGCGCTTCGCTAATGGCTCTACAGTCAGCCGTGTTCTGTTAAAAGGAGTGGTATAAATCTCATCAATCTCCGCATTTTCCAAGACTCTTAGTAGCTCTTGAGCTCGTGCCGTTCCTTCCTTTGTCAACCCCGGATCTTTTGAGTCATCCTGGATCTTCTCAGCGTGCCTGACTAGAATCACTGTTGTTTGAGCCCCACAGACAGTTGAACCCAGCATTAAGAGGGCAACAATTAGATATTTCATTTTTTTACTTTCTTAATATGATCCGGAATCACGCACCCTTCCTTTTTTCTCGTATCCGTCAGTTGAAATATTTCCCAACCGGTATTACCCTTAAACAGTTGAAAGGCATCGACACCACAGTGACTGAATTTATCATCCAGATAAAAAGCATATTTCGTCCATACTTGAGCCAGATTTCCATCAATCTGAACTTCAACATCCCAAATAGGTTCGTCCCAAATACCTTCGTGTGGAGTACCAACAGCAGTAAGAAAGCGCTGTAAAGAACCTTTTTTTAGGTTTGGAGTCCCGTCCTTATCAGTAAAAACAGTGTACATTTCAGCATCTTTTGTAAAAGCAGCGCTTACCATAGTACTGTCTCCTTGTCGCATCCCTTCAAATAGCTGATACACTACTTGTTTAACCGATTCCTCGTCTGCAGTCTGCGCGTTTAGACTAGTGGATAATAAAAATACTAAGAGAGAAAAAAGTGGTTTCATATCATCTGAATTAGCCGAATATAAAAAGTTGCATAGCCGGAAGGAATTTTTATTATGTAAACGGCTTTTGAATATTTCCGTACAAATGGGTGATTATGCTTACTTTCGTTTTAAATCTATAAATACATGATGAAGCATTTTCTCGGAATATGTTTATATGTGTTGGCTTTTGGCGCTTTAGCAAATCAGAATATTGACAGTCTCCAAAATGCTCTTAAAACAGTAAGCGGACGGTCAAAAGTAGATATTCTAAATAAAATCTATATCGGATATATTGAATCCGAACCCACCCGCGCTTTGGAATACTCAAAAGAGGCGCTTGAATTAGCCACTCTCATTGACTATCAAAAAGGACGAGCTGCTGCGCTTAACAATATTGGCGTAGTTTATAAAAACCAGGGCGTTTACGACAAAGCGCTGGATAACTACATCGAATCCATCAGGATAAGTACAAATCTGGATGACAAGCTTCTGTTAGCTTCTACAATGAACAATATAGGTACTGTTTACTCACTCAAAGAGACCTATGATAAAGCGCTGATCTATTACATAGAATCATATGAGACCTTTGTGAAGTTGGATAAAGAAGCACAGATGGTAGGAGCCCTGAATAATATCGGCAATGCCTATAGCGACATGGGTGATGACAACAAGGCTATGGAATATTTCGATAAAGCTATTGACCTCACAGATGACATAGGCGATAAACCAGGTTTTGATCCACTAAATAACTTGGGCAACATCTATTTCTACAAAAGGGACTACTCAAGGGCAATGTCGTACTATGAGAGATCGCTTCAAATTGCAATGGACGACGATAACTTCAGGGGCCAGGCGTATGCGTTGGCTAATATTGGTTCGGTGAATATGGAGTTGAAGCAATACAAAAACGCCAAAACGTACTTTAATAAGGCCATGAATATTGCTACAGAACTAAAAGAAAACCCAATATTAAAGCAGGTATACCAGGGGATTGCCACCATTGCCTTTGACCAAGGTGAGTTTAAAGAAGCCTATGAATCCAGACTTCTTTATGACAAGGTCAAGGATTATGTTTATAATGAAGAAAGCAGCCGAAAACTGGCGAGGTTAGAAATGGCATATGAGTTCCAACAGAAAGAAAAGGAACTGGAAATTTTGAAGAGAAATCAGGAAATAACGGATCTAAAACTAAAGAATAATAGGATTGTTATTTTACTTGGTCTTATGGGCACAATTATATTGCTTGCTGTTGGCTTTATAATTTTTAGATTAAAACGGATTAAAAGAATTTAATTTTAATATCCGGGATTTTGAAATAAATTTTCATTGATATCTATTGCAGACTGCGGAATAGGAAGTAAAAGTCGGAAATTTTCAATCGAGAGCTGAGTTTCAGCCAAATCAAATTGCCTTAGTATAAAAAAAATATTTCCTTCAAAATCCATTTCTGATTGCCACTGCTCAACCAACACCTCTGTTAATTCCGAAGGGCTTAGCCCGCTAGGTAATTCCGTATCACCGCTTCTATCACGAAGCGTATTAAGATCCACTCTTCCCGCTTCATCAAAGTTACCTATGTGAAACCTTGCACTTATCAAATAAGATTCAGTTAGTCGAACCAATGGCACGAAGTTTCCTTTGGGATAGTTTGATAAAAATGTATTTTCTCCTGTCTGCTGAAAACCCCAAATAATCTCCGGATCAGTCGATTCAAACATGTCTGGATCGGTGCCTAAAGAGAAACCCCCATTAAGCCTTAGTTCTGTACTCTCACCTAGCGCTCCAAAAAAATCAGCTTCACTGTTTAGCAAACGTACATTTAAGGCATCGGCGGTAAATGAAGTGACGTTATTAACATTATTGCCACTCCATGCATCCGGTAAAGTAATCGCAGCAGAACTTAAATCCGCCTTTATTAGATCAAAAACTTCACTCTTTTGCGCTGAAGAAGAATTAGCGCCTTCAATAGCTGTTTCTATCGGGATATTTTGAAACCATTCAGCAAGAGTAAGATATAGATGTGAGCGGATAACTAAAGCTTGTCCTGTTATCTGATCTTTCCCTTCCCCCGTTGGAAGTATTTGGTCAGCACTAATAATAACATTATTAAGTAAATAAATGAGCAAATAGGCGTCATCCCAAAGTTTTTTTACTTTTAAGTTGGATGATGTCAAAGTATGATTAAAAATGTCATCCCAATCTACCAATGGACTTGCTATAGTATTGGCATATATGGCATCAAATAAATAGGTATATTCAATGTAAGACTGCCATAGTGTATAGCTTTCTTGCAAACCTGCTCTTAATTGTTCTTCAGTTGTAAAAGTCTCAGGTGTTATATCATTTAAATTAACAGTAATTTTTGCCATTGAACTCAGGCTACCATCACTCACCTCGATTTGCAAGCTAAACACCGGGTTCATTTCAAAATCTAACGTTTCGGTAGTATTCACGGATAACTCACCAGAAGCAGTATTAATACTAAAGGCATCTCCCGTATTTCCCGAACCAATCGAAAAAAGCAATTCTGCTTGCTCATTATCCTGGGCTAATACTGTTCCAACTACTGTTCCATTTGGGCTGTTTTCATCTAAAGTGAAGCTTTGATCATTTATTACCGGGGCTGTATTTTCATTTACATCAGTTACTGATACGCTGATAATAGCAGATGAAACACTTCGTCCGTCAGTAACTTCTACAGAAAGTGAAAATGAGGTGGTAGTTTCAAAATCAAGTGATTCACTTGAACTTACAGTAAGCTCACCAGAGTTAGTCTCTAATAAGAAGGCATTGTCTGTATTTCCAGATTCAATGGCGAAAGCTAGATCATCATTCTCAGGGTCACTAGCTATAACAGTACCTACAACTGTACCAACAGCGCTATTTTCTAATACTGAAAAGCTTTGGTTTTCGATTGCAGGTGGCGTGTTAACATCATCTGAAGAATCATCTCCACAAGAAGCCATTGAAAACAATAATAGTATACAAAAAGACAGTTTGACCGTCTCTAACGTGAACTTATTCATAATCCAGATATAGTTTACTTAAAGTAATTCCGTAAGTATACAAAGTGTTGTATGCAATAATGCTTTACGATAAAAAAAGTTATTTTTTATCAAAATAATTAACGCAAAATGGATGATTATATTGACGGCTATTCCCTAGTTTTAGCTACCAAGTATTGGAAAAGATAGCGACAAGGCTTCGTTTTCAAAGAGATTTATTCAATATATATCAAAACGATACAGCTTTTCAATCAAAATATGATTTACTCCACTCGGGAATATCTTACCAGCTGTGGAAAGTAGTGTCAAAAAAATAGTATATCTCTAGCCCTAAAAGTTCTAAAAAATTAAATTTGCTATGTATAAAAGATTTTAAAATGGAGCAATACATAGGAGACGGAGCAAGTTTATTTATAACGATTGTAGCATGTCTCGCGGGTTTCGGAGCAGCTATTGGTTTATTGGATTTCCAAAAGACTAAGAAAGAAGGCGAAGAATCTGCCGAATAAAAAAAGCTATTCCAAAAGGAATGAATTATAGTTTGGGTATCTACTGAGTAAAAACCATACACAGAATTAGAGGCCGTTTAAATTATTTTGAAACGGCCCCTTTTTTATGATATCTCGACAAGCTCTATTTCAAAAATTAGATCCTTACCAGCTAACGAGTGATTAGCGTCTATCGTAATACCGTCCTCTCGAACCTGGGTCACCGTAACGGGAACAGACTGTCCGTTTGGTTGCTGCATAGCTAGTTGTTGCCCGATCTCGGGCACTAAATCCAATGGTAGTTGCGATCGATTGATATCAACAATCATTTCCTGATTCACATCTCCATAGGCCTCACTTGCAGAAATCTCAGCCACCTTTTTATCACCTACCTTCATCCCATTTACCGCAGCGTCAAAACCTGCGATCATCATTCCAGCTCCTACTTCGAATTCAAGAGGTGATTTGCCGACACTGGAGTCAAAAACTTCTCCATTATTTAATTTTCCGGTGTAGTGGACCTTAACCTTATCTCCTTTCTTTACTTCAGACATTACCTCGTTTTATTGATTATTTATGGGTTTTTCGAGCGTCAAAGGTAGGATTACTAGCATCACCAAAAAATTTATTGTGAAAAAGTGTACCCTTCACAAGTTCTTGCATTATGAAGTCACTTCATTTCCAATAACAATGAGAGATCTGCTGATGGCGGTCGGCAGACATTGTAAAGGCGGTAAATATCCGGTCGGCTGACCGAAGACGGCATGACCGGATATTTTTCTAAAATTAGAAAATGATTGTAACTTAAGCATATGCGCACAATGCATCAAGTTTTTAATACGTATCAAATCACTTTGTGGTGGATGATAAACGTCGTTCACAATATTTTAATATCTCCGGTTTTAGCTATCACAGCAGCTCTCTCATACCATAAGAGTGAAGCCGAAATTCTTGAAGAACATGACATTATCAAAAACGCTCAAAAGAATCCGGAGAACTTTGCTCCAATATATATGAAGTATTATGATCAACTATTCCTATTCATTCAAAAACGCGTTGATAACCTGGATGCAAGCGCAGATGTCACCTCCAGGGTTTTTCTGAAAAGTCTGAAAAATATTAATCGCTATAAATACCAGGGTGTGCCCTTCTCTGCCTGGCTATATAGAATAGCCATTAACGAAATTAACCTCTTTTTCAGAGAACAGGACAAAATGGATCGAATCGTAAACATTACCGATGATCACATTAATCTTATCATCTCTGAAATTGAATATACCGCACCGATTTTAGATCCCAGCATCCTTGTTCCCGTATTGCTAGAGCAATTAAATGAAGCCGAGATACAGCTCATAGAACTACGATTCTTTGAAGAGTTATCTTTTAGGGAAATTGGTTATTTACTTGGACTTACAGAAGTTAACGCCAAGGTAAAAACGTACAGAGTTATCGATAAGCTTAAGAAGATATCCAAGGAGATCAAATATCATGACTAAGATTAGGGTTAAAATAAATGCTCCCTCACCAAGCCTATCCACTGTTAGAAGCTATCGTGATTTTGACGGCTTTTTAAAACAGTACCAAAAGTACTACAGCACTTCTGGGATTCGCCAAATGCTTTATAACGACAAAAAAAAGTTAGTATATATTGTTATTATTATCTTGTTCTTGTTAATGCTTCTTTTTGTTGATGATATTAGCGCACAAACCTTTTCTAATGCATTTGATATTAAAGTGGAATAAGGTTATCACTTCATTTATATTCACCGGTTTTATAAGTTATAGCTTAACAGCACAAGATACCCTCCAAATCTACAGCACAAACGGAACCGATAGCGCTTTGACTGCGCAATTCGTCGAAGCTTTGTGCCAGTCTGTTATTACTAGAGCCAAATACAAAGGTGAATTTGAATTGGAAAATCTTATTGTAAAAGCATCTGCCAATGAAAGCCCCGATAGCCTAAAAATAGTCAAGTGGCATGGTAAATATGGCAATGAATGCATTTGTCCTGCTACAAAAGATTTCGAACAAATGAATTTTCTTAGGCTTATTGTACTCAGTAATTTTCGTGATTTTGCTAACCTCATTGGTCCAAGAAACCGGGTTCCTTTGGACTTCAATCTCCGGGATAGTTCGGATTCTCTGAATATTTACGACTTCGTAAATACATTAAGAAAATCAATTGAATTCAGTTACGATAATAAAAGGTTTGAATTTCAACAGGATGACCAATGGAAGAATGTGATGTTTTTCTATTTTCTTTTTTCAGAATTTTACCTGAAACAACACTAAATTGAAATTAAAGGCTGGATACAAATTCATCTTGCCAGTCTTTCCAAGAGGTATTTTTAAAATGATCCCCACCTATAAATTTGATCACTTTCTCAAACTGATCGGGCTTTTGGTAGCCAGGAAGCGGCTGGATCATAGCAAAGTTTTCATCCAGAAAAACTACTGTAGGATAACTTAACTTGTTGTTTAAAAGAGCAACAGCCAGTTGATGGTAACCTCTTCGGCCGGATGGGACAAACTTAAATGTAGAGCTATTGAATTCAATGTCTTCCTTTTGTTCAGCATTAAATTTTACAGGATAAAAATTCTTATTTAAGTATTGTGCTATCTCCGGATTGTTGAAAGTATTCTTGTCCATCACCTTGCACCAACCGCACCAGTCAGTATATACATCAATAAATATCTTACGTTTCTCAGACTTGGATTTCTCAACAGCTTCTTCGAAAGTGAGCCAGTTTACCTTAGATTCCGTTGGTTTGGTAAATCCAAAAGCAACAATGACCAATAGTGCAAGTAATGATGGTTTTAAGATTTTCATAATAATTCACCTCGGCTGATAAACAGCATCTAAGTTAAAATAATTTCACTTTTCGTGCCAAACATTAATTCTTTAGGGAAGTTTCAATAAAACTCCGGATCTGGCTAACCTCATTTGGATTAAACCAGCGGGTCTTTTCATTTTTCTTGAACCATGTTAATTGCCGTTTAGCATATCTCCTGGAGTTGCGTTTGAGTAGTCTTATGCATTCATCATAGTCATATTTACCTAACTTATGATTAAAAATCTCCTTGTATCCTACGGTTTGTAGCGGGTTCAAATCCTTAAATTGAAAAAGAGCATCGGCTTCATTAAATAATCCCTCGTCTATCATAACATCCATACGACGGTCTATTCTTTTGTAAAGTTCTTCCCTATCAAGCTCAAGACCAACTGAAATTATATCAAAATCCCTTTTGGCAGAATCCAAATTCCTCCAGAAGGAATAAGGTTTACCGGTACCCATAAAAACTTCTAGCGCTCTTATTATTCGCTGCGGGTTTTGCTTATCTACCAATTGTGCATATTCCGGGTCCATCGAATTCAGCGTATCAAATAAAGGTCCGAGACCATTAGAATTCAACTTATCAACAAGCTCCGTACGAATGCTCGTATTGATTTTTGGTATATTCGCTAATCCTTCAATAACCGCCTCTACGTAAAGACCTGAACCACCAACCATCACCACCGGATTAAGCTCTGCAAAAAGATCATCTAGCTTTGCCAAAGCTGCTTTTTCAAAAGCTCCGGCTGAAAAAAAATCATGAATTGAATGAGAATTAATAAAGTGGTGCTTTACAAGCCTTAGCTCATCCGCTGATGGTTTTGCTGTACCTATATTCATTTCGCGATAGCACTGCCGTGAATCTGCAGAGATGATCTCAGTTCCAAAGTATTGCGCAATCTCAATCGCCAATTTCGTTTTACCTACGGCTGTAGGTCCTACAACGGATATCAAAGTCTTTCTCATATCAATAAGGCCTAATTGAGTAATCGAAAATTCGTTTATTTACAGCAATGGAAACCTTTGAGTCCCTCAAATCTACTATTAAGCTCTTAAGGGAAGAACTGGCCCTTGAAAAATCAAGGAATATAGTCAACACTTCCGTTCTAGAAGGCAGCAATCTTATTGTTTGGTCTGTGAATATGGATTTTGAGCTAATTTCCTTTAACCAGAACTACTTTAGGGAGTTATTTTCAGATGAAAAAAATAGTAAAATAACGTTCTACGAAGGTGATGTAATCAAAACACAAAAAGCGCGCACATTCTGGAAAAATCGCTATCAACAAGCTGCAAAAGGAAACCTGTTGAACTTTGAATTACAGGTCACCAATCAGCCAGGCAACATTTGGAAAGGTGTTTTTTTGAATCCGACCTATGATAACTCAGGCAATATAATCGCTGTTTCAGGTGTGGCTTATGATATCACCGAAAAGATGCAATCACGTATAGACTTACAAAAGAGTGAGCGCAAATTTCGGACTATATTTGAATCATTTCAAGACCTGTATTTTCGATGTACACTGGATGGAATCATCACGATGCTCAGCCCTTCGGTTAAAGCTATCACCGGTTTTGAAAGTACGGAACTCATCAGTAAAAATATAACCAATTTTTACATCTACAACCAAAGAACCAAGTCTCTTCTTAAACAGTTAGCGCAAAACGGAAAAATACAAAACCTCGAGTTTGATTTAGTCCATAAATCAGGCGGTAAAATTCCTTGTAACTGTAATTTAAACCTGGTTTACGACGAACTTCAGCCTCGCTATATTGAAGGTGTAGCGCGTGATATAACGCTTTTAAAGAAGGCAAATTTAGAGCTTAAAGAATCAAAAGAAGAGCTAGAAAAATCATTGAAGATCAAGGAGCGTTTCCTTGCAAATATGAGTCACGAGATACGAACTCCCCTAAACGGAATCATGGGCATGGTTCATTTATTGAGTGAAACTAAAATTAACGATCAACAAACCAAGCACATAAATTCACTAAGGAGTTCTGCTGACATACTTTTAGATCTTTTAAATGATCTTCTAGACATATCCAAAATTGAGGCTGGAAAAATGGCGCTTAACCGTAAGAATATAAGCCTCCATGATTTGATGAATAAGTTAAAGCATTTGTATAGCGCACAGGCCCTGGACAATCAAGTTGACCTAGCGTTTACCATTGAAGAGGGTGTGCCAGATTTCATTACAACGGATGAGGTTAAATTACTACAGATTTTCTCCAACCTTTTGTCCAACGGCATCAAATTCACACAAATAGGAGGAAGAGTCACAACCTCAATCAGCGTAAAAAAAGTTAATAATAAGGTTTTTTGGTTAAAAGGCAGCGTAAGCGATAATGGCATTGGAATTTCCCAAAAGGATCAAAAGCGACTTTTTAAAAGCTTTTCTCAGCTCGATAGTTCTAAAAAAAAATCCTACGGAGGAACTGGGCTTGGGCTTCATCTATCGAAAAATTTGGTAAAGCTTTTTGGAGGCCAAATCCAAGTTGAATCGGAAAAAGGTCAGGGAAGCATCTTCTGGTTTACGTTCAAAACAAAACAAAGTAAGTCAAAAAATAATAAGAGCCCAAAGTCCTCACCTGGCCGTTTGAATACTTCCACAAAGATATTAGTAGTAGATGATAATAGCATTAATCTGCAATTGGCCTCTGAAATTTTGTCAAAGGCGGGCGCCGTAGTAGAAACAGCTAAAAGTGGATTTGAGGCATTAAGGCTTTGCAGTAAGGCAAATTTTGATGTAGTAATAATGGATATACAAATGCCAGGAATGAACGGTATAATTACTGCTACAAAGCTCCATGAACAATTGGATTCACCACCGCCAATAATTGCAATGACGGCTTATGGAAAGGCAGAAAGTTTTGATAAAAGTGTTTTTCAGGATTATATAGCTAAACCTATTGACCCGGTAAATTTAATACACAAAGTAGAAAACTGCTTCCTTGGTGGTTTTAAAAAAACGCAATCCTCCATAATTGAAAATACTTCCAAAAAGGAAGTTATGAATAAAAAGGTACTAAGTAAGCTAGCGTCTTATGGTGGAGAGGAAATGGTTCTAGAGGCATTGGGGGAGTTCTGCCAAGAGCTTGACCACCAAATACAAGAACTCGATTTGTTATTAAGAAGCGAAGAATACCAAGAAGCGTCAAATGTTTTGCATACCATTAAAGGTAATGCCGGAACGTTAGGAGCTGATAGAATAGCCAGATGGTCAGAGCATATGGAGAGTGTTACAAAAACAAAAAAATATCATACTTTTGATGCTGATTTAGAGAAGTTACGCCTACTTTTCGCTAGCTTTCAAAAAGAGGTGCAATCGTTTAAAGTTTAAGAATAATGGCCAAAAAGATCTTACTCGCAGATGACAGTCCTGTGATTCAAACACTTTCCAAGAAAATTTTTCAGGGTCAGGGTTATGAAATAAAAGGAACCAAAACAGGGATAAATGTGCTAGATGAAATTGAAAATAACGATTACGACGTTGTAATACTTGATATAATTTTACCTGGAGCCAATGGCATGGAGTTGGCAAGTCAAATCCGTAAAAATAAGGATTCAAAAAAAGCTAATGTACCCATTATCGCCATTTCAGGGAATTACAAGAACTATAGTAAAGAGGACTTTGATGAGATTGGTATTAACGATTATCTGATCAAACCATTGGACTACGATGCGTTAGTTAATGCAGTCAAAAAATATACCTGATCCTCAGCATGGTAATTAAATACTCCAAGCATTTTTTAAACAAGCTTGAAGATCTGATTGCCGAATCCGAATACATATTAAGATATGAAAGGGGCAATTTTCAATCGGGATGGTGTCTCTTAAAGGATACAAAGGTCATAGTGATCAATAAGTTTTTCGCAACCGATGGCAAAATCAATTGTCTTTTGGATATAATTAAGTCTATAGCAATTGACGTGGACGGACTAGGTGAGAAAAACGCTAAATTATACTTAGAACTCTCCCAAACCGAACTTGAGCTTTGAAAGTGACTTTTCTTGGTACAGGCACTTCACAAGGCGTACCTGTTATAGCCTGTGATTGCCCGGTATGTTCATCTCTCGACTTTAGAAATAAACGGCTAAGAACATCTGTTCATGTGGAAGTGGATAATAAAAGCTTTGTAATTGATACAGGTCCTGACTTCAGACAACAGATGTTAAGAGAAAAGATAAAAACTTTGGATGCTGTCATTTTTACTCATGAGCATAAAGATCATACTGCCGGCCTGGATGATGTTCGAGCATTCAATTTTCGGCAGAAAAAAGACATGCCCGTTTATGCAAGACGCTTAGTACTGGATCAACTAAAGCGAGAATTTAGCTATGCTTTTGCTGAAAAGAAATACCCCGGTGTGCCGCAAATTGAAACTTATGAGCTTAATGGAGAAGCTGTTGACATAGCCGGTGTGAGGTTCATACCTATAGAGGTAATGCACTATAAATTACCTGTATACGGCTTCCGAATAGGCGATTTTACTTATATAACCGATGCAAATGCTATAGCCCCGGAACAGATTAAAAAAATCCTAGGTTCAAAAGTTTTGGTATTGAATTCACTACAGAAAGAGCCGCATATCTCTCATTTTAACCTGAATGAAGCTATAAAAATGGCAAAGCAAATTGGAGCGGAAAGGACCTATTTCACTCATATTAGTCATAAAATGGGGACCCATAAAAGCATCGAAGTTGATCTTCCTAATAACATATTTCTCGCATATGATGGACTCAGAGTTAGCATCTAAAATGAAAAGTGCATAACAATTATTATTTTCTTAAAAGACTTACACCGGTACTATCTGCTAAAATCAGGAGAGCGGCAATTTCAGAATGTTTCACACAAAACAAAAACGAGCTGATTATAATTTTTGATAACGAGTTCATTATCAAAGCTTACTTAGATCCAGCGTTTTGTTGTTTATCTTTTCCCTCCACTTTTCATCGGGCGAGGAAAAACAGCGTCGACCTATTTACGGATATCAAAAGTAAGGCGGTCCAAACAATTACGCAGTTTAAAAATGAGCGATGCTTTTCCATAGAATTTGACAATGGCTATCGGCTGCTATTCAAAATGCATGGAAATCGTTCCAATCTCATTCTATTTAAAAAGCTAAAAATAATTGAGGTTTTTAGAAAAAGCTTGAAGAACGATTTCGATATATCATTAGATACGCTTGATAGAGAAATTGACCAAACGTTCAAAGGCCTCGAAGCTGCACGAGGAGCGTACGCAAAACTATATCCTACTTTTGGGCCGAATTTGAAACAGTACCTTCTGCACGAGAGATACAATGAAAAAACCTTAGAAGAACAATGGAAACTTCTGGAAAAAACAGTCGATTTGCTAAAAGTAAGTGACTTTAATATTAGCAATAGCCGGGATTCAATAAGTTTTTCACTCTTAAACATTGGAACGGCGCTGGAGACATTTACTGATCCAATAGCTGCAATTACTTTTTTTTTCAACTCCAAAATTCAAGATGAGGCTTTTGATAAAGAAAAGACCAAAGGGCTGAAACTGATCGATAAGGCGCTTCAAAGAACCAAAAACTATATTAGCTCCAATACTAAAAAGCTTGAGTCCCTGAAAAGAGGAATAGATTATTCTCAAATCGCAGATATAATAATGGCTAATCTTCATCTGATACCTGTCGGTACTAAATCAATTGGGTTAGAGAACTTTTACGACCAAAATAAAAAAGTCTCCATTAGATTAAATACGACTTTAAGTCCTCAGAAAAATGCTGAAAACTACTATCGTAAATCAAAAAATCAATCAGTGGAAATATCTGTTTTAAAGCAAAATATTGAGCTTAAAAATATACGAAAACGTGAACTACAGTTGCAGCTGGATTTGGTTGATACTGCTTCAAGCTTAAAGGAACTAAGGCAGATAATAAAAAATGAGCCGGAAATAACCAAAAAGGAAGCAAGTAAGCCGTATTCTGAAATCAACTGTATGGGTTATCAAATTCTGGTTGGGAAAAATGCTAATGCCAATGACACTATTCTCCGATCTTTTACGCAAAAAAATGATCTATGGCTCCACGCCAAGGACGTTTCAGGTTCCCATGTCATTATAAAAGAAATTCCGGGAAGAAATTTTCCTAAACCGGTAATCGAAAAAGCCGCAGAACTCGCTGCTTATCATTCCAAAAAAAGAAATGAAACGACATGCCCGGTTATATATACTCCAAGAAAATATGTGAGAAAGCGAAAAGGCGATCCTCCTGGCATGGTTATAATTGATAAAGAGCAGGTGATTTTAGTTCGACCGAAAGCATAGATTAGGAGCTAATCTGTTACTATATTCAATTTTACAGTATTCGTCCTACCTTTTTCTTGTATTGGCATACTGGCAGTAGTGATAAGAACATCACCTCCTTTCACATGTTCACCACTTTTAAGAATCTGCTCAATATCAGCAAAGGTATCATCTGTACTTACCTCTTTATTATAATAAAAGCCCCTTACACCCCAAATCAAGTTAATAGTATTAAGAAGCGGTTCGTTACTGGTGAAAATAAAAATATTAGCTTTTGGGCGATGAGAAGCCAATTTAAAAGCGGTATATCCTGATTGCGTCATACCAACAATAGCACTTGCCCCCGATGCTTGTGCCAAACGGCAAGCATTTAAAACTATAGTATTGTTAAGGAACAAAGGATCTTCTGAATCTGGCATATCATGTTTAAAATAAACATCAGCTTGCTTCTCAACACTTGTAATTGTATTTACCATACTGCGGATTACTTCTACAGGGTACATGCCAGCGGCAGTTTCAGCTGAAAGCATCAGAGTATCCGCCCCATCCATTACTGCATTAGCTACGTCATTTGTTTCAGCACGAGTAGGTCTTGGGTTCTCTATCATGCTTTCCATCATCTGAGTAGCTATAATAACAGGTTTCGCCGCATGATTACACTTCCTCACGATCATTTTTTGAGCCATGGGTACTTCTTCCATGAAAATCTCTACTCCCAGATCTCCCCTCGCTACCATAATAGCATCCGTTTCACGTATTATGGCATCAATATTATTAATGGCCTCAGGCTTCTCTATCTTGGCAATTATCTTAGACCTCTTGTTTCGGCCTTGCACAATATCTCTCAAATCAATGATATCCTGGGCTTCCCGTACAAATGACAGCGCTATCCATTCTACATCATGATCCAAGCCAAATTGCAAATCTTTAAGATCCTTCTCCGTTAAACAAGGTGCAGACACTTTTGTGAAAGGAAGATTAATACCTTTTCTTGACTTCAGCTTGCCCCCATACCTTACTTCCGTGATTACGTCATTACCCCTGATTTCTTTAACGATGAGTTCAATTTTTCCGTCGTCTATAAGGATAGCATCTCCAGTATTAACATCCTTGGGCAAGTTAGTGTAAACTGTACTAGCCCTGTCACCATTTCCTATGATATCGTCTACAGTAATAATGAATTTATCCCCTCTATGGATCTTGGCGCCCTTTTCTACTTCTCCTAGTCTTATTTTAGGCCCTTGTAAATCTTGTAGTAGGCACACATGTGTACCTAGTTCCACATTTAACTCGCGCACATATTTTATGACACTCAGATGATCATTATGAGTGCCATGCGAGAAGTTAAGCCGAAAGACATCAACCCCCGCCTCGATTAGCTGTTTTAGCGTCTCCTTGTTGTTTGACGCGGGTCCTACAGTTGCAATGATCTTCGTCTTATTAAAATGTATATCCTGAGCCATCTTTATGTTAGAAAATTATCTTTTGATTTTAGGTTGTTTACTTCAAGGGCGGCAATATATTCAATACATTCCACATCCTTAAGTTCTTTTAAAATTTCTTCTTTCGAAAACGATTGCAATGAATAGTCCGCCTTCACGAGATAGTCGAAATGACTAAACTCCGGTAAAATATACACTCTCTCAGCGTCAAGGCTCTTATTTTTAAACAATTCAACGCTCCCGGTTTCTGTATCCCAGCGAAATAATCCAAAAGCAGTAGTTTTAGCATCTTTACCTACGATCAAATGGTCTGATTCACGAATTAATTGTAAACCCAGGAATTTGTTAATGGCCCAGGCCAGCTTAAAGAATTTAACTGAAGAGCTTATCCCGAAAACCCAGAAATCGTAAGTAAATTCAATATTTAGTCGTGTTTTCTTCATAGCGCTAACCCGCTCAAAATTAGACTCTTAAATGTGGTTTTAACCAGCATATTCGATCAAAATTAGCGTTTAATAACTTTATTTAAATTGTTTGGCAATGATGGGTATAATCCATTTCTTTGCAGATATTTTAACTAAATCATAATAAACATGTCTGAAATAGCACAAAAGGTTAAATCCATCATTATCGATAAGCTGGGGGTTGAAGAGTCTGAGGTAACTCCTGAAGCGAGCTTCACCAACGACTTGGGGGCTGACTCGTTAGATACTGTTGAATTAATCATGGAATTCGAGAAAGAATTCAATATTTCAATCCCTGATGATCAGGCAGAAAACATTGCCACTGTTGGACAGGCAATATCCTATCTAGAAGAAAACGTAAAGTAATATATACGCCCTATCTGATTTGTTTTTATGGCTCTTAGAAGAGTAGTAGTAACTGGCTTAGGCGCTCTAACCCCCATCGGTAATACCGCTGCAGAGTTTTGGCAGGGTCTTGTCAATGGTAAAAGCGGAGCCGCTCCCATCACACGTTTTGACGCCGGAAAATTCAGAACAAAGTTCGCTTGTGAGGTCAAGAATTTTAATGCCGAAGATCATTTTGATCGTAAAGAGGCGAGGAAGATGGACCCCTTCACACAATACGCGCTTGTAGTTGCTGATGAGGCTATTAAAGATTCTACTCTGGACCTGGAAAAGATTAACAGAGATAGGGCAGGTGTTATATGGGGCTCAGGAATAGGGGGCCTCAAAACTTTTCAAGATGAAGTAAGGAGTTATACTCTGGGGGACGGTACTCCCCGTTTTAACCCTTTCTTCATCCCTAAGATGATAGCTGATATTAGCGCAGGCTATATCTCCATCAAATACGGCTTTAGGGGACCTAACTTTGTTACGGTGTCTGCCTGTGCATCAGCGACTAACGCTATAATCGATGCCCTTAATTATATTCGCCTAGGACATATGGATATAGCTATGAGCGGTGGCAGCGAGGCGGCGGTTACCGAAGCTGGAATGGGTGGTTTTAACGCTATGAAAGCGCTTTCAGAAAGAAATGATTCTCCTGAAACCGCTTCAAGACCTTTTGATAAATACAGAGACGGATTTGTATTAGGAGAAGGTGCGGCAGCGATTATTTTGGAAGAATATGAGCATGCTAAAGCTCGTGGAGCGAAGATATATGCTGAATTAATTGGAGGTGGAATGTCGGCTGACGCCCATCACATTACAGCCCCTCACCCTGAAGGACTTGGGGCAACGAATGTAATGGTAAATGCCCTTGCCGATGCCAAAATTTCACCAGAAGAAGTAGATTATATAAATGTTCATGGTACCTCAACTCCGTTGGGAGATATTAGTGAAACATTAGCTATTAAAAAGGTATTTGGCGATCATGCCTACAACCTTAATATTAGTTCTACCAAGTCCATGACGGGCCATTTATTGGGAGCTGCCGGGGCCATTGAGGCTTCTGCCTGCTTAATGGCTTTAGAAAACGGCATGGCGCCACCCACTATCAATCATTTCACCGATGACGATCAGTTGGATAACAAATTAAATTTGACCTTCAACACTGCTCAAAAGCGTGATTTAAATGTCGTGCTGAGTAATACCTTTGGATTTGGCGGTCATAACACATCTATAATTTTCAAAAAATTAGCTGACTAGGGGTGTATTATGCTGCAAAGCGTTTCTTAAACACCTTCACCAAAAAATCAGATCGGGATAAGCGGCTTATCGCCGCCATTGAAACTATAGTCGGAAGTAAACCAAACAACTTATCAATCTATCGACTCGCCACCAAGCATTCTTCTATTGCTCAGACCAATAGCCGTGGGGTACGTGAATCAAACGAGCGCCTAGAGTACTTAGGAGACGCTATACTGGGAGCCGCCGTTGCTGACTTCTTATTTCGAAAATTTCCATACAAAGAGGAAGGTTTCTTAACTGAAATTCGGTCAAGAATAGTGAATAGAGAGTCCTTGAATAATTTAGGAAGAAAACTCGGATTAGAAGCTATAGTTGAGTATGACCAAACGAATAAGGGCAAACTTTCTCATAAATCACTTTACGGTGACACGTTAGAGGCTTTTATAGGCGCAGTATACCTTGATAAAGGTTATTTATTCTGCAAAAGGTTTATCTGGAAAAAACTCATTATACCCTTTTTCAATTTGGAGGAAATAATTCAATCAAACCATAACTACAAAAGCATGGTTATTGAATGGGGACAAAGGGAGAACAAGAAAATAAAATTTGATATTGTAGATGTAAAAAATCAGAAGCAATTCAAAGAATTTACAGCCATGGTTTATATCGACGGAGAGCCGTTTGGTTCAGGACAAGGGTTTAATAAGAAAAAGGCGGAGCAAGACGCCGCCCATAAGACATGTGAGATGTTGGATTTAATTCAGGAATAATAAAAACATAGATTATTTATGACTGAATTAAAAATTGGTGGGGCTTCTCTTAACCAGACTCCCCTTGATTGGCAAAATAACATACGCAATATAAAGCAAGCAATAGATCAAGGACGTGCGGAAAATATTGACTTGCTCTGTTTACCGGAACTTTGTATTACGGGTTACGGGTGCGAAGATATATTCCTCAGCGAGTGGGTTTACAAAAAATCAGCCGCGCTGCTATTGGAAATATGTGAATATACTTCTGATATTGCCATAATAGTAGGGCTTCCCTTTCAAGATGATGGCAAATTTTATAACTGTTGTGCATTTATACATAATAGAGATATAAAAGGCATCTATGCCAAGCAAAATATGGCCAGAGATGGTGTGCATTATGAACCTCGCTGGTTTATTCCTTGGAATAGGGATAGAGTAAAACAAATCTCAATTGGAAAACAAAAGACTTTCATAGGCGACCTCATTGTTGAGCATAAGGGTGTAAAAATTGGTTTTGAGATTTGTGAAGATGCCTGGCGAAAGGACCGTCCTGCCTGCTATTTAGTAAAGAAGGGCATTGATATCATAGTTAATCCCAGTGCCAGCCACTTTGCCTTTGGGAAGACGCTTGATCGTGAGGAGCTAGTTGTAGGCAGTTCAAAGAAATTCAACTGCACTTATCTCTACGCCAATTTACTTGGCAACGAAGCGGGACGCATGATTTACGATGGAGAGATCATGATTGCCAAAGAAGGACAACTCTTGGCAAGAAACAAATGGCTTTCGTTCCAGGACGTCGATCTTTTGCATGCGGACGTAAACTTTACCAAAGGTTCAGTGAATACAGCGGTACCAGAAGAGTTTACTCGGGACAAATTTCATGAATTTACTCAAGCTAGTGCGTTAGCGCTTTTTGATTACCTAAGAAAAAGTAATGCCAAAGGCTTTGTTCTTTCACTTAGTGGGGGAGCGGACTCATCAACCATTGCAGTGTTAGTCGCTGAGATGGTAAAGCGCGGCATTAATGAATTAGGTCTGGCGTCCTTTAAGGAAAAGCTTGGCATCGCAGAAATCAAAGAAGCAACCAATGAAAAAGCAATTATCAAACAATTGCTGATATGCGCCTATCAGAGTACCGTTAATTCCTCACATGACACTTATACATCAGCTAGCTGCCTGGGGCAAGAAATTGGCGCTACGTTTTATTCTTGGAATATTGATGATGAAGTACATTCTTATTCATCAAAGATTGAATCTGCCTTAAAGCGTGATCTAAGTTGGGAACAAGATGATATAGCTTTGCAGAATATTCAGGCCCGAAGCAGATCGCCTATCATTTGGATGTTAGCCAATATTAATAACGCTCTGCTCCTCACAACATCTAATAGAAGCGAGGGTGATGTGGGTTATACAACAATGGATGGCGATACCAGTGGCAGTTTAGCGCCAATAGCTGCGGTAGATAAGCATTTCATAAGAGAATGGCTAAAATGGGCCGAGAAAGATCTTGGTTACAACTCGCTAAGATCTGTGAATAATCTTCAACCAAGCGCAGAATTGAGACCTTTGGAAAGCATACAAACCGATGAAGATGACTTAATGCCTTATCATATTATGGTGGAGATCGAAACACTCGCCATCCGGGACCATAAGTCTCCAGTAGAAGTCTACTTAGTATTGGAGTCCAAAAAGCTTGAAGCGAATGAAAAGTTGAAGTTGCATATAAAAAAATTCTATCAACTTTGGAGCAGAAACCAGTGGAAAAGGGAGCGAATAGCTCCCGCTTTTCATCTGGATACCTTTAACGTAGACCCACGCACCTGGTGCAGGTTTCCCATTCTTTCCAGTGGTTTTTCTGAAGAACTCACTCAGCTTGATAAGCTTTGATATCTATTCAATAAGTAGCGAGTAATTTCATTAAGTTTGCCACATGGATTTGATGAGTTTCATTATTTGGAGCGCCGACCCGGATATGTTTGCTTTCCCGGATTGGATGCCTTGGATAGCAGGACGACCTGTTAGATGGTATGGCTTACTTTTTGCTCTAGGCTTTTTAATTAGCCAGCAGATCATGTTTTACATCTATCGCAAGGAAGGTAAACCTGAGAAAGATGTGGAAACGCTGACCGTATTTATGGTTATTGCTACCATTTTGGGAGCCAGGTTAGGCCACGTGTTCTTCTATGAACCGGATAAGTATCTGTCAAACCCTATTGATATAATTAAAATCTGGGAAGGTGGACTTGCCAGTCACGGTGCAGCATTTGGAATTTTGTTTGCCCTTTGGTTGTATACAAGATATGATGTGACGGTTAAGTTCTTCTACTTTCTTCCTTCAGGTTTAAAAGTAAAAAGGGTTAAAAGGCCTAATCAAAATTGGCTTCAGGTAGTAGATCGTATTGTGATCGTTGTTGCCTTGACCGGCTGCCTTATTAGAATGGGTAATTTCATGAACTCCGAGATTTATGGAATACCTACTGAATCAAATTCCGGCGTAGTTTTCGCCAAAAACATAGAAAAACCTCCATTCATAGCAGATACCAGTCCTATTGAGGAAATAGAAGTGGAAAAGGATGAAACGAGAGAGATTTCGGAAGGGAAAGTCCCACTTCTTATTAAGATGAAATTCAAAAATCAACCCGAGATCCTGAATGAGGAAAGTCTGGAAAGATACCTCAAAGGCCGGTTTGCCGGTTTATTAAACGGCGGGCGTTACTACATTAACGATCACATTACAGCTCCAACTGACATCAAGTACAAATTAACCAAAGAACCTGATGGTACTTATTTTGCTTCTGTTCAAGCGCAGGGCATTTCAAGGTACCCTACACAGTTGTATGAGGCTTCGACATCATTACTAATATTCATATTACTTTATTTTCTTTGGACCAGAACTAAAATCAACACCCCGGATGGACTTCTCTTGGGTTTATTCCTTATTTTGCTCTTCGGACTTCGTTTCGTGCATGAATTATTTAAAGAAAACCAAGTAGCGTTTGAAGATGACCTCAGTTATAACATGGGGCAAATATTAAGCATCCCTCTAATAATTGCAGGAATATTAATTTTTATTAGATCCTTAACATTAAGCAAAAATCAAATTTGACTTGAATTGTTTTATGCTTAACATTAACCTCCCTAATTTTATTAAAATGGCGTAGGAAGAAGATGTTGGTGGTACTTTTCTCTTTGTTTTCACTTTTCTCTCAATCACCCCAGAAAAAAGCTATCTCTATTATTGCTGACAAGAATATTGCAATTGCCGATACCACCCAACGGAACGTTCTTATTGACAACATTTTTATTATTGGAAACAAGGTAACCAAATCCAAGATCATCCTGAGAGAGGTAGACATAGAAATTGGGAAAAGCTATCGATATGATAAACTGCAAGATTTATTAAAAGTAGATAGAAACAGGATTCAAAATCTCCGGCTCTTTAACTCTGTGGAGATCTCTATTCTTGATCTATCCACTGAGAAGGTAGACATAGTTATTGTTGTCAAGGAGCGATGGTATACTTTCCCATCCCCTATTTTTGACTTAGCAGATAGAAACTTCAATGACTGGTTGCAGAACCGAGATGGCAGTTTTAGTAGAACAAACTTTGGAATAAAACTTAATAGAAATAATTTCCGAGGTCGTAATGAAGAACTCCGGCTAACTCTTCAGTTTGGGTTTACGAGGAAGTTTAACCTGGTGTACAGAATACCATATATTGATCAAACCCAACGTCATGGTATCTCATTCCTATTTGATTACTCAGAAAACAATAATATTGCTTTTCAAACTGAAGACCATATTCAGTCTTTTTATGATGCTGATGAATTACTTAGAACAGAACAGACCTATGGTGTAGGTTATACTTTTAGAAATTCATTCTATATATTTCACCGTGTTAATCTGAGCTTCAATTATAATACAGTACGGGATACAGTAGCTATTTTAAATCCTGAATATTACAAAAACAGCAATACCTCACAAAGATACTTTACCTTACGCTATGGCTTTACTTATGACAAACGAGATTTTAATCCCTATCCGCTAAAAGGACGTCGTTTTGATTTTGATATCCGCAAATTTGGCCTCAGCCTGTTTGATGATTTAGACCAATGGGAGATTAAACTGGGGTTATCGCAGCACTATGACCTTGGGAAGAAGTTCTTTTTTTCGAATTACACCTCTCTTTCATTTACATTTCCTTCAGATCAACCCTATTCAAATTTTAATGCCATGGGATTCAAAAAAGATGTTGTCAGAGGTTATGAACTATATCTAATTGAAGGACCAAGGTTCGGCCTTAGCAGAAGCACATTTAAAAGACGCATTTTGTCAACAAAAAAAAGAGTGGGCCTTATTCCACTTGAGCAGTTCCGGGAAATTCCACTAGATATTTATATAAAGACATATTTTGATATGGGATATGTGCACAATTATGATAATTACCGGATAAGCAGTCGCTTAGCTGATCGGTATATTTTCGGAACTGGCCTTGGAGTTGATTTTGTCACGTATTACGATACCGTAATTCGATTTGAGTATTCTGTTAATAGAGAAAACGAAGGCGGACTCTTTTTTCATCTGAAAAAGGAATTTTAGTATTTCCATGACTTTTTCTTCCCTCGTTTCGTTGCTCGAAACCACTCTCCCACCTTTTCTCCGCTTAAATACTCTCCCTCAAATTCAAGCTTTCCATCTGCAGAATAGAAAAACCACTTACCCGTTTCCTTTCCTGATTTATAAGATCCTCTCTGAATCACTATACCTTTATCATTATAATAAATCCATTCCCCATCTATCAAGCCATCTATATAATTGACCTGACGTTTCAATTGACCATTTTCATGATAAAACTTCCAAAGACCTGAATAAAGACTGTTTTGATACCGCCCAGATTTCTCAGTTTGTCCATTTTGGTGGTAATATGTAGCCAAACCTTCAAGGCTACCATTTTCCCAGTACTCGTTACCAATTAAATTGCCCTCAAAATCAAAGTATTTGGCGTTACCATGCAGTTGATCACGCCTGTAGCGCTCAATGCTACTGATCTGACCAGAGGGATAGTAAAAAACCCACTCCCCTTCCCTTAGGTTGTTCTCCCAAAGACCATTTGCCTTAATGGCTCCATCATCATAGTAGAGCTGACCAAAAAGTTTACTATCTACTGAGAGTCCGATTATTACCAGTAATTTAAATATGATATATCCTTTTTTGAATTTCATTTAATCAATTATATTCGGCGGTAAAGAAAAATTTGTTTGATTACATTTAAATTCATTGGCATACTAGCCATAATCTTATTTACTTACAAAAGTAACGCTCAAAACGGAATAGAGCTAGGCGCTCGCCCATTAGGGATGGGAAACACAAATTCTGCACTGGTTGGTAATTGGTCTGCATTTAATAACCCATCAGGTTTATCGGTTGTAAAGGAAACCACAGCATTAATTTCCGTACAAAATCAATATGGTATTCAAGAGCTATCTTCAATAGGAGCCGGAGCGGTTGTTCCTTTGAAATTAGGAACAGCTTCTTTCACAGTTTTTCGGTTTGGTGATGACTTATACCACCAACAAAATATTAGTTTATCGTACGCGAATGAATTCGGTATAGGGCAACTCGGTGTGCGGCTAAATTACTTCGAAACGGCTATTCAAGATTTTGGGAGTCAGTCAGTATTTACCGTTGATTTTGGTGGCACCGTCAGATTAAGTGATGAATTCTTGCTTGGTGCATTTATTCGTAATGTTAATCGGGCAAAACTCTCCGACCTGGAGGATGAAAGGCTACCCACCATTCTGAACGTAGGCGTCTCATACAGGGAGAATGATAAATTGATATTAAATGCAGATGTAGAAAAGGACATTGAATATGATCCACGGTTTAAACTTGGTATTGAGTATGTATTTCTCCCCAAGTTCTCCTTTCGCACTGGAATTAACACCGCTCCCTTTGTAAACTTTTTCGGTTTAGGCCTTAAGACCTGGAAGGTAGAAATTGACTATGCCATTAGAATTGACTATGTATTAGGTAATACTCACCAGTTAGCGTTAAACTACGTCTTATCAAAAAAGTGAGACGAAGTATACTCATTTTCGTTTGCATTGTAGGCTCCACTTGTATTTATGCTCAACATGAGGCCTCTCCAACCAATATTGAGAGGATCATTGAAGAGGTTTTTCAAGGACAAGATCAAGATATTAACTATGACGAGCTATATGAGGTTTTGCTACTCTTTTTAAGCAATCCTATTGATCTTAATCAAGCAACAGAACAGGATCTGGCATCTTTATACATTTTGTCAAATCGACAAGTCCAGGCTTTTTTTGATTATAAGAAAAGGTTTGGAGAACTGGTTTCAGTATACGAGCTTCAAGCCATTCCTGAATTTGATCTTAAGACGTTACGAAGGCTTAAGTCATTTATAAAAATAGATACCCGACAACCTCGAGGTTCACTGCAGGGATTACCGAAGCGTATTTGGAATGAATCAAACAATTACCTTATCCTTCGCTATGAAAGGACGCTAGAAACAAAGAATGGTTTCAAGACACCTGAAAATGATGAGTCGAGCAGATATGCAGGAAATTCCGACAAGCTTTATGGACGTTTTCGAACAAGTTATACTAAAGACTTTAGCCTAGGATTCACCGTAGAAAAAGATGCTGGTGAAGTTTTTGAATTCAACGGTAATCAGTTTGGCTTTGACTTTATCAGTTTCCACGGACAAGTACAGAATAAAGGCAAACTACAAAATCTAATTCTTGGCGACTTCCAAATGCAGTATGGACAAGGGCTGGTTTTTAGTTCAGGCTTCAGTATAGGCAAAGGAGCGGAAACAATCACAACGACCAGAAGAGTAAATCTAGGAGCGCTACCGTATACATCAGTGTCTGAAACGGGACATTTCAAAGGAGTTGTCAGTACCTTTCAAGTTAGAAAAAACCTTAGAATCACAGGGCTTTATTCATCTCTAAACCAGGATGGAAGAGTAATCAATGACAGCGCTTATGCAATGACCCCATTTGTACGATCTATACAAACTTCAGGACTCCACAGAACACAAAGTGAAAGAGCAAACAGAAATGCTGTCAGTGAAAAAAATTGGGGCGCCAATATTGATTATACGAAGCAAAATTTGAATGTAGGTATGAATTTTTTAAATACAGTATATTCAATGCCCATTATTCGGGACGAGGGTATAGAAAATATGTCGCGCTTTACCGGCCAAAATAATACTGTTTTCAGCGCCTATATAAATTATCGAAAGTATAACTATGCACTATTCGCTGAAATCGCCAGATCAAAATCCGGAGGTATTGGAAGTATAGCAGGGATTGTAAGCAACCTCAATAGCGACCTTGAAGGATCTATCGTAATAAGGAACTATGACAATAACTTTCATTCTTTTTACTCATCAGGTTTTGGAGAGTCTACCAGAAATATGGGTGAAAAAGGCATTTACTTAGGGTTAAAACATGCCATAAATCAAAAAATGAGTATTACTGCTTTTTTTGATGGCTTTGTATTTACCGATATAAGATCAAATATCAGCAAGCCCAGTTCTGGTTATGAATACCTTTCTCGATTCACATATAGTCCAAATAAACAAACGCTTTTGTATGCCCAGTTCAGACAGCAATCAAAAGCCGATAATATTAACAACTCAGAATTACCGGATAATTTAAAACTTGCTGATAATGCATTAAAACGTAGTTACCTAATTAACCTTGATCACAAAGTTTCTACCGTTTTAAGCATCAAATCAAGGCTACAAGGCAGTCATCAGAGTTTTAACGGTAAATCTACAACAGGCTTTGCCTTGGTTCAAGATGTTAACTTTAGCTATAGCAGATGGAGTTTAAGTGCGCGCATAGCTCTTTTTGACACAGATGATTTCGATAATCGTCAGTATATCTTCGAACGAGATGTCTTATATACCTTTTCTATTCCTGCACTAAGCGGAAGAGGCCTTAGAAATTATTTGGCGCTAAGGTTTAAGGCTAGTTCTAAACTAGACTTTTGGGCGAAATACGGACGTACAACTTTTATAGATCGCAAAACTGTAGGCAGCGGACTGGAAGAAATCGATGGCAATAGTAGGACTGTTTTAAGAGTCCAAACAAGAATTAGGTTCTAACCTGCTTTTAAATATTTTAACATCAGATCTGCCGTATTTTCACTAGCTGAACCAATATCAAGTGTTTTATACAAATCATCATATCGTGAGAGCATATCATTTCTATACTCGTCATTGTTCAAAAGCAAGTCCAACTCAGAAGCAATATTCTGTACATTAAACTCCTTTTGAATTAACTCCTTTACTACAGGCTTACCAACAATCAAATTCACAAGTGATATGTAATCTACTTTGATCAAATTCCTGGCGATAAGATAGCTTATTTGACTGGTTTCATATATTACTACCTGGGGAACTTTCCATAACGCAGCCTCAAGTGTTGCTGTACCCGAAGTCACTACAGCTGCTCTTGCATGGGCCAACAAATCATAGGTATGACCAAAATCAAGTACAACATTCGAAGCAGAACGGATTACATCGTAAACTGTTGCATCAACGTTATCAACGGCTGCAACTCGAAAAGTTACCTCCGGTACTTTCAGCGCCAGCTCAGTCAAAATGGGCAGACCATGCTTCAACTCTTGCGGTCTACTACCAGGAAGCAGCGCCACAAATTCGCCTGTTTCCATTGGATTTACCGCATATGATTTAACAGCATCAAGTACAGGGTTACCCACATAGTCTACTTTCCAACCGTATTTTCTAAAGAAGTCCATCTCAAATGGTAAAATGACAAACATTCTATCCACAGTAGCCTTGAGCTTAAGGGCGCGCTTAGTATTCCATGCCCATACCTTTGGCGATATATAATAAAAAGTACGAAACCCATTCTTCTTACAAAACCTAGCTATTTTCATATTGAAGCCGCCATAGTCAATTAATACTACCACATCAGGTTTTTGATTTAGGATATCCTGCTTACATTTTTGGATTAAACCACGGATTGTACCCAGGTTTTTCATGACTTCCAAGAAACCCATAAACGCCATCTTATTGTAGTGCTCAGAGAGTACCATGCCATTAGCGCTCATTTCGTTTCCACCAAAACCTATAAAGCTCGACTTAGTATCTCTTCGCTTAATCTGTTTTATAAGGTTCCCGCCGTGTAAATCTCCCGACCTCTCGCCAGCAATCAGGTAATATTTCATACTACCACATTAACCAAAATATTCAACAAAATTACGGGGAGTTTCATAGAGCTTAACACAATGAAGTCGCGCCGTTGAAGTTATATTAGGAAGCGTAGATTGAAGTATTTTCCAGATCTCGATAGCCATGTTCTCGGTGCTAGCCATCTTGCCCCGCATCACCTCCACATCAAGGTTTAAGTTTTTGTGGTCAAATACTTCTATCACCTCCTTACGAATTAACGTACTTAGCTTTTTTAAATCTACAACGAATCCGGTGTCTTGATTGGGCTCACCTTTAACCGTAACGATGAGGTCAAAGTTATGACCGTGCCAATTTTCGTTAGCACATGGGCCAAACACTTCTTCATTTTTCTCCTTTGTCCAGGATGAGTTATACAATTTGTGTGCAGCATTAAAATGCTCATGCCTACTCACATAAATCATTGGCGTCTAAAATTTATGCAAAGATAGCAATCTGAACATTTTTAAACTTGACTTCATATTGCTGAAATGATTTAACAACTTTACAAAAAAAAGACATGATTGTTGTTACCGGCGCCGCTGGATTTATAGGCAGTAGACTGATAAGAAAACTAAATAACGAGAATTTCAACTACATCGTTGCTGTAGACAAATTTGATAATCCTTTAAAAAACAAAAATCTAGAGGGTCTGAAGATCCTAGAACAAGTGGATAGAGGTGTTTTCATGCCCTGGATCGATATAAATCACGAGGAAATAGAGTTTATTTTTCATATCGGCGCTAAGACAGATACTACACTTTTTGACATTGAGCTCCTAACCCGTCTGAATACGGATTACACAAAAAACATTTGGAAAAAGTGTATAGAATATCAAATTCCTGTTGTTTATGCATCCAGTGCAGCAACATACGGATTGGGGGAAAACGGATATATGGATGACGAGAGTCAAATACCTGGATTGAAACCCTTAAATCCTTATGGCCAATCCAAGCAGGATTTTGACCTTTGGGCGCTTGAACAAAAAGAAAAACCATTTTTTTGGGTGGGTCTCAAATTCTTCAATGTCTATGGCCCTAATGAATACCACAAGGGGCGTATGGCATCCGTTGTATGGCATGCCTACAATCAAATCAAGGACACCGGTGAGATGAAGCTGTTTCGCTCGCATAATCCGGATTTCAAAGATGGAGAGCAAAAACGAGATTTTATTTATGTGGATGACGTTTTAGATGTATGTTATTGGTTAATGCATCACAGGAAAAATTCCGGAATCTACAACCTGGGAAGTGGAGAAGCCAGAACATTTTTAGATCTTACCAGAGCCGTCTTTCAGGCTATGGGTGTTCCTGAAAATATATCCTTTATTGATACTCCTGAAGATATTCGCGATAAATATCAGTACTACACAGAAGCGGATATGGATAAACTAAGATCAATTGGTTACTCAAAAAAATTCCTCAGCCTTGAGGAAGGAGTGAAGAAATACACTAACTCACTATTAATAGGATGATAGGAAAACTGTTAATTTATGCCAAGCGCCTCTCAAGATAATATATATCCAACTGAACTAACCGCTAATCAAACTGAGTACTTCATCGAAAACGTAATTAATAAAAGCATGCCTCATTTACAAAGAGTAGCTAAAGGAAGACCTAAAAGACAGCCGCTGTGAATTGTACTGGCAATGGCTTACATTTCTCGGTCCTTTTTTACTTACTTAATATCATTCGGTATGAAATTTGTGAACTTATCCGGGGTCTAATCTAACAAGAATATGTTCAAGAATATGATTCTTAATTATTCATTTAAAAAACAAAAAACCAAAATACTGGTACTAATTTTTATTGGCGCGGCGTTAACGATTCAAAAGTCATGGTCTCAGGTGAGAGATATAGCTCAAAACACAATAGGAGATATCATTGAGCAAAGCTTTGTAAACGACGACTTAAAAAAAACTAAAGTATTAGGCGTTGATGGGTCTCCATTTTTACAAGAATGGAGCAATAATGGCGAGATCCAGTCTCAGTACACTAGTTTTAAAAATCTAACTCTTAGATATAATGGTTACAATGACGAATTGTGGCTGAAAGAAGACGATATGACAGTTATTATTAATAGTGACATGGTCAAGATGTTTAAAATAGGTAACGATTCAGGAGAAAAAGTAGATTCTTTCATTAACTTACCAGATAAAGGTTATTATAGAATTCTGTTTGACGGTAAAAGAAAAGTATACATTAAAGAAAAAATTATTATTAAAGCAGGTCAGGCTCCCGACGGTTATAACACACGAAGCACTAAAGATCAATACGTATTAGCAAGGGAATATTATGTAAAAGAATCTAACAGTGATCTGTTACGCATCTCCCTTAAAAAGAAAAAAATTCTAACTTTTTTTGGAGACAGGTCTCAACAGATTGCACGTGATTTAAAAGAAAAAAATCTGACAATCGCTAGTGAAGAGGGCTTAAAAGAAGCTTTCATTGTTTACGAATCGTATGACAAATAAGGTCTGAGAAATTCAATTTAACGTCAGTTTATCAAAAGAATCAATGTATATGTAATAGTTTAAACTACTCAAGTTTAAAACAAGGATTCAATAAGAAGGAAAAGTGGTATAACCTTTAAGCTTTCTACTAGAGACATTTGATGAATTTCGAGATCTTTTGAAAGAAGGTACTTTAGTTGTGATCGAAATCACACCTCCAGCAGCTCTACTTCCATAAATAGTCGCGCTTGCACCGGTTAGAATTTCGATTTTCGAAACATCAAATACATTCATATTATTAACGGAAAAAAGATCTACAGGTACCGAATTCACAAGAAATAAAGGTATAGCCGCTCCTCCACCCCCTGGTAAACTTACTGGACCTCCAATTATAACATTATTAACCCTACCCCCTACATCATAAGAAACGCTTAAGTTCGGTACATTCCCTACCAAAAAACTAAGTAATCCCCCTTGCATTGAAGTATTTTGAAGTCGTGGATCATCTTCTTCAAAGTCAAAAGAATAGGTAGGTTCACCATGAAGAACAAAACCTCCTGCCTTTTGCAACTCGGACATTTTTTTTCGTTTTATTACTACTTCATCAAGAAGGACGCCGGATACATTACTGTAACCATCCGATGAAAAATACTTGACCATTTTTTCTGATTCTGAGTTCCTTACTCCAGAAAAGTAATCATCAGGTCGTTTATATTCATATTCAATACTGTCAATCCGGAGATCAAATTTATCAGTAACACCCTGCACACTAAATACTAACTCAGTTGTATCAGTAAAATTCAAATCTTTAAACTCGAAGTTGCCTTCATTATCAATTAAAGCGGAATGAAAGATCGGCTTTTCATCTTTGACCAGTACATTGATCGTTTTGTCGGATATTGGAATATCACTATTCATTTCGCTCACATTACCCGAAAACGAGATTCCTTGTTCAATCGCATATTTTTCTTCGGGATCGTTCTTACTTGCTATTTCAATCACAGGGACTGTCGACCAATTACTGGTCATTAGTAAAGAGTTTAGCGCAACTTTAGAATCTGAGCTATTTTGTAGATACTGATTGGCATTCGTGATCAATATGTGTTTAAGATCAGAATTCAGTAAGAAAAAATTTTCCCTGGTTTCATTGTCGCAGAGTTCAGAATCGTTTAGCTCATCAATACCATCATTTTTTTTGATATAAATAGCTCTTTTAACTTCTAAGTCAAAATTAAGATAGCTGTAACTTATGACAGAAATACCTTCGTCAAAAATATTATCAGTAATTGCGACCACCTCCCTACTACTCTCAGGCAATACAGGAGTTAAGTATTTGATTTCTCCTCTGGATTGAACTATAAGATAACCTCGAGCTTTCTCTTGAGAAAGATTAAGGTAATTAACTTCTACAACAATATTTTTTTCATCTCTTGAGACAGTCAAAGAGACACCCGTATTTGCCACTTTCGGCAAAAAAAACGTCTCATCAACATTTCGCAACTTTACATAATACGTATATTGGCGCTTAAGCTTAAAATTACTTATTGTAGTCCACCCTAAGTAGTTCGTTTTAAAACTATCAATTATCCTATTGTTTTCATCATACAATGTGCCTGATATACGCTGACCAACACCGTGGGAATTCATAACTCTTAAAGCCATATTTGATTTAGTATTGTGTAATAACATCCCCGATTCAGGATAAAAGTTAACCGTCAGATTTTTAGGCTGAAAGGCTTGCTGACTTAAATAAACCGGTTTTAAGAAAAAAAAGTCTTCACTGAAATTTTTCATCCAAGATGTATAAGCTCGTATATAGCACTTATCTCCACTTAAATAATTAGGTAAAGTTATTATTCCACTTCCTTTACCGCCATCCAGCCGTACAACTATGTATTTTATCAGTTCAAAATCATCATTTATTAATTCTACATAAAGTGTTCGACTTAAATCACTTTCATTGAGTTCTGCCCCTTTTACTAACGTGGCATTAAACTTAATTGAATCGCCTGGCTTGCTCTGACATACACCTAAATCCAGAAACACTCTTTCCTTTGGAAAAATACTATTATGCTCAGGCAAATTTGTGCTCAAAGCTCTTACTATGTCCATCTCAGATTTTTCCTTGCTCACTTTTGAACCAATGGGCTCATAATCCAGAGGTAATGAAGTTCCAAATCGTTGATCAGCAAGTGCGCCATATTCAATTAATTCGAGCGGACGAACTACACCGCCGGCATCTGTAAATTCAACTGATTTTCGATTAATATTAATCCAGGAAGTCTCTGGAAAAACTACAAAATTACTTCCCATAACCTCAGTTGATGTTCTAGGTAAGTACTCAACCCGGATAAATCCGTCAAAGGTTAAATAATTGCGTCCGTTTTCTTCGGTATTTTTATTCTTTCTTGTAAAGATCTCACTGTTTATTGCTGTTAGATTCCTTTTTGGATACAGTTGGATATCAGAGAATTCTCCTTTCTCTTGGTAATAAACAAAATCACTTCCGTCAACATCGTCACGAACGATAGATCTCAACATATGCATAAGCGATCCTTGATATGCCTTAAGTCTTCTCAATTTTACACTCTTACTTGCGTGGATGCTCTCCAATTCTTCGTACCGAACATGACCTTTGTATATAATTCTTTCTAACTTTTTTATATATAAAAATGATAACAAATCGTAGCTAATTTTATAACCCAAATACTTGTTCTCTATAATCAATGGCCCTCTTGCGTAAGCTCTAAACGTTAGATCATTGTGATCGAAATAAAGAACCTCTGGATTGAGAATGTCACATTTTTGGCTAACCTTAGATTCCCCCAAAAAATACTGTTTAAATTTTTCTAAATCCTTTTTCCATTTCTTATCTCTCTTGGCCGTTATAACAACTTGATCTAATTGGTTAATGCGCTCAATTAACTTAAAGTTTATTGAATACGTCGAGTCAGATTTAAGGAAAATGTTTATCCGTGCCGGCTCATATCCGATATATGAGGCGATAAGCTCAAACCCCCCTTCATTATTGCATAATAGTTCAAAATTGCCGTTTTCGTCAGTCGAAACACCGATACTCGTTTTATCTAAGTAAACATTGGCAAAGGGCATACCGCTTTTAGTTTTAAAATTCGTAACCTTTCCTCTAATAATAGCTTGAGAATAAGCACCTATGGAAATCGTTGTCAGTATGGTTATTATAACGAGGGGGTATTTCATAACTACTTTAGTTACACATTGAAATATCTATGCGTTTCTGTACGTGCTTCAAGCATACTAGAATTATCAAAAGACTTGTTCATATTGTAAAAAAAAGAGATGACAGTTAATGTCATCTCTTTTTAACAAAACATTATTAAGATTTGATTTTATGGAGTACTTGACTCTAAGACTACGACAAACTCTATATCATCAGCCGAAATCTCATCATTTCCTGAAGTGTCATCCAAAGAAATAGTCATCACAAGATAAAGGTCATCATCTGTATTCTCATCTCCGTCACCTATAGGAAATGCCGATTCACTAAAATTAACAAACACACTTCCATCTTGCTGGTCCTCAGCGATTGTAGCAGTTTCACTACCAATATAAGATACACCTGAAGGAGCCATACCTGATCCATTAAATAACAATCTTGCAAAAACAAAATCCGGAGATTCCGTATCGGATGAAAAGACCCCTTCTACGGTTCCGGCTTCAGATACTACCAAAGTATCCCCATCACTTATAGCCGCCCCAGCCAAACTACTAATTGTTATCTCCGATAGATTGTCAACAATCTTATAGATTACACTGTTAGCCAAAGTGTCGATAATAGAACTTTCATCGGAGGCTGTTAGACCCGTCAGATTCAATTTAAGAAACCTATCAGCATCTATAACTTCGTTATCTAATAAATCTATTGAGAACTGAGGAACCTGAATTGAATCTTCAAATACGCTAAAAGTAGTACCGCCATCTATTTCGTAATCCGCACCCTCAACGGCGGTACTCATTGCGTCAACTTCATAGGTAAATTCAATATCTTCGTCCGATGACGCAGTAAGCGATTCAAGCATTACAACAAATGATTCATCATTTTCCATAACAGTCACTGTATCTGCTTCAGTTCCAGTACCTAAGCTATACTGTTGTAAATCATCAATAACGCTAAATGTAAATGAATCACCTCCATACTTTTCGGAAGTAACAGGAAATTCCGCATTTGATGAAGTTATCGTTAACGTGACCTCACGAGCCCCGTCAACTACAGTATTGTCAGCAAATGACAACACGATCTCGGCTTCCGATGTGCCTGCTGCGATTACCACACTACCTGACCTTACATCTGCGCCTGTTGTTGCGAAGTCGACAGTAATATCTTGTTCCGCAAGACGCCCAGAAAATAAACCAACAGAGGCAGTATAATCCGCGCCCTCTTCAACCGCATCAGATAATGTTGGTTCTATTAATGCTATAAGGGGAGGTAACGTAGACGACTCCAAGCTATCATCATCCTCACAACTCGACAAAATCAATACTGTCGCCAGTAGAAGAAGGAATATATTAAAATTTAAATATTTCATAATCAATTATTTATATAAATAGCTAACTTATTTAAACTAAATAAATTAAAATCCTGGGTTTTGAACTAAAACGCCCTCGCTCAAATCAACCTGATCCTGAGGGATACCTATAATGACTTTATCATCTCCCGGACTAGATATACCAACACCTGTAGGCTGACTGGCAGGTAAATTACCTGTTGTTCTTAATGGAAGCCCTCTTCTTAACAAATCCATGCGTCTGTGACCTTCAAAACATAGTTCCTTCCGCCGCTCTACAGCAATGGCATCAATTAATTCTGAGTTCGTAGCAGGCGCTAAATCCTCTAACCCCGCCCTTGTTCGGAGCGTATTTATTAAATCCAAGGCTTCTGTATTAGGTGAACCACTACCGGTAATCATAGCTAAAGCTTCAGCTCTATTCAAGTAAATTTCGGTCACTCTTATGATAGGTGCATCGGAGTCGTCGTTTAACGCATCGTCATACTTTGTAGTAAACATGCTCATAATATTAGCTGCGTCAAGACCAGATTTCTTTAGCACAAATCGTAAATCACCAGGTTCCTCCTCGAAAGCGCTAATCAAACTTTGAGAAAAAGTACCATCTCCTCTACCATTTTGTTCAGAAGGCTCATAATAGTTATCCCAACCGCCACTACCAGTAGCGCCATTATCCTGTACCGTGTTAACAATGGTAAAAACATCCTCAGCCGTCAATCCATCATAGAAGGTATAATCTGGCGCTAAAGTATAGATCGATGACTGGATGACTTGATTAGCGAAGTCAGCCGCCTCTGTCCATTCTTCTCGATATAAATGAAGCCTTGACAAAAGCGCTCTGGCTGCCCCACTAGTAGCTCTGCCTCTTGTCTCGGTATCAGTACCATAACTATCAGGAAGGCCAGCAACCGCATCTAAAAGATCCTGTCTAATTTGCTGGTGTACCTCTTCAACGGTAGACCTGGGTAAATTTACAGATACCGGATCACCATTAAAAGCCTCAAGTATTAACGGTAATCCAAGGGACTGACCCCCATCAATCTGTACAGGCTGAGCGAAGAGATTTACCAAATGAAAATAAGTTAAAGCTCTTAAAAATTTTGCCTCCCCAATTAGGGCGGCTGCTTCCGCTTCACCAATATCGGGAACAGTAGGAACACCCTCTATAACCAAATTAGCGCTTGATATTAACTCGTATGCTTCCGACCACCAGGCTCCGGTACTCCCGTTATCCGCCAAATGTGTCAAACTATTTACATCTTGTAATGTAGGAAAGGTACCTACGAAGTTCACATTGTCAGCCATGTAGTCGCCAGCTAACTGTGGCATACTCCCGAAAACATCTAGATCCTGAGCTAGGTGATACACGCCAAATACAGTTCCTGTAGCGTTACCAACAGACGCGAAAGCAGTACTAGTCGATAATGATTGTTGAGGGTCTAATTCCAACTCATCTTCCAAGCAGGACGATACTAAAAACCCGGTTAGAAGTAGTATTATTAAATTTTTATTAATTCTCATATTTGATAAAATTTAAAAACCAATGTTTACACCTACCTGTATTGATCTCGCCTGAGGCAATGAGAAGAAAGTTTCTCCCTGCAGCTGTGCATTATCTCCAAACTGATTGACTTCCGGATCGATACCGGAATCTTCAGCCTCATCATTAAACCAGGTAGTTATATTATTGCCACTAACATAAATCCTCGCGGATCTCAAGAAGTTAGTTTTTTCCAAAATTGAACCAGGCAGGCTATACGACAAGGTAATATTTCTTAATCTGGCATGACTTCCAGAAACCAGTCGGTTCGTAGAAGGATTATCAAAAGTAGTCAGAAGCGGACTATCCAGTCGTGGGAAAAGCGCTACATCACCAGGCTGAGTCCAATAATTAAGCACTCTCGTGGAGTGGTTAAATCCACCTGAAGACGGGTTCTCTACAAAACCTAAATCATCATTCAAGATTTTATTCCCACTCACGAAAGATATGAAAACACTTGCGCTAAGACCTTTCCAAGTAAATGTGTTTGTGAATCCACCCGTGAAATCAGGAATAGCGCTTCCCGCGTATACACGATCAGCAGTACTTAATGTGCTCGTTCTTTCACCATCTCTTGTCAACCAAACAGGATCACCAGTTTCAGGATCGATTTCTAAGAATCTTGTTAAATAGAATTCATTTATAGAACCACCCACAACTGCCCTTTGGTTTCCGGAGGCAATGAATTCATTACCGTCCTCGTCAACAGCCGCTCCGGGAAGGGATAAAACTTCATTATCCAAGAAACCTACATTGAGATTAGTCTTCCACACAAAGTCACCCATCTTTAACGGAATCACATCTATGGAAAGGTCTACTCCGCGGTTTCTAATTTCTCCCGCGTTCAGATCGATACCATCAAAACCAGAGGTGACCAGAATCGGAACCTCTAATAATGCTTCCGTTGTTTTTTTCTCATAGTAACTCGCATCGATTCCCAATCTTCCATTAAAGAAATCCGCACGCAAAGAGATATCTAATTGACCCACTTGCTCCCAAGTAAGAACTGGATTAGCTGGCTGATTCACCTCTATACCTGAAAAACCTGCATAGTCGGCACCTGCACCAAATAAACCTAACGAAGCAAAATTACCGATACGATCGTTTCCAGTAGTACCATAACCTATACTAAGTCTTAAGAAATCAATAGCTTTTATGTCACTCAAGAAATCTTCTTGGCTTAATATCCATCCACCTTTAACCGCCCAAAAAGTTCCAAAACGTTCATCCTCCCCAAAACGAGAAGAACCATCTCTACGGACACTTGCCTCAAACAAGTATTTGGAATTATAATCATAATTAACTCTTGCAAAGGTACCTGCTAATCTATAACCTGTTTCAAATGAGCCTCCTCCATCTATATTAGCGGCATTATTTAATGTGGTCAAATTATCGGAAATAAAAGTGTTCCCAGTTACAAAAGTCTGAGTCTGAGTTTGACTCTCATAAGTAAAACCTATCAAAGCAGAAATATTATGATTCAAACCGAAGTTGGTAGCATATCTAGCCGTCGTTGTATTTAGCCATTTGTTAACCTGCTGAACATCTTTATCTCCAGTACCTGCCGGAGGAGCTAGTAGAGCCGGTGTTCTGCCTATCTCTTCTGATTGTTGAATATCTGCACCAAAATCCGTTCGTATAAACAGCTCAGGTATCGGTTCAAATTCAAAATAGGTGTTACCAATAACCCTTCTCGTGATTAGTTGAGACAAGTTCAATTCTTCAATAGCGATTACATTTTCGATAAATCCTGTTGACACAAAATCTCCATCCTCGTTCGTTGGTAAAACCCAAGGTAATTGCAAATTAGCCACTGTATAAGGAGAAAAAGTCGAATTCTCGGTATTGCTTCTATCTCCTTGCGTTCGTGCAATACTTATATTCCAACCTAATTTAAATTTATCAGATGCCTGATGACTAAAATTAAACCGTCCGTTATATCTTTCTAAATCATTACCAATCCAGTGATTTTCTTGATCGCTGTATGTCGCCCCAAAGAAATATTGTGTTTTTTCATTACCCCCTGAAGCAGAAAAATTATAGCTCTCCACTCTTCCAGTTTGAAGTGTAGCATCCAACCAATCAAAACTATCCTGAGGGAAATCCTCTGGTGTTGAGGGCGTAGAACCTCTGGCGGTATTAACCTCAGCTCTGAATTGCCTGAATTGATCCGCATTAAGCAAGTCTCTGGTAATTGTAGGCTCACTCCAACCGGTGTAATAGTCAAAACTGAAACGAGTCTTCCCAGATTGATCGCCACCTCTTTTAGTAGTAATGAGCACTACTCCATTAGCGCCTCTAGAACCGTATAAAGCTGTAGCAGAAGCATCTTTGAGTATGGTCATTGTCTCGATATCGTTTGAATTCAACTCCAACAAAGGATCCAAACCGCTAGCCCCACCATTTCCATCAGAAATATCAACATCATTTAAAGGCACGCCATCGACGACGTACAATGGTCTTGTACCAGATGTTATAGATGCAACACCTCTTATTTGAAGATTAGTTTCACCTCCAAGTATTCCTGTAGTACCGGTAAACCTAACTCCCGCTACTTTACCATTAAGCGCTTCTTGGGGTGTTATTGTCGGTATGTCCTGGATATCCTCGCCATCAACCTGAGCAATGGATTGTAGATTTTTCTTTCTACTCTGCTCTCCATATGCTTGGATAACAACTTCACTAAGTTGCGTTACATCAGGGGACATCTCTAGATCAATTACAGATCTTGCGCCTATGTCTATTTCTTCACTGGCCAGACCAATAAAAGAAAAAACTAAAATACCGCCATCTGAAGGAACAGAGAAACTATAATTTCCATCAATGTCAGTAACGGTACCAGCAGTGGTACCCTTAAGTACTACGTTTACACCAGGCAAGGCTGATCCATCATCCACTGATGTAACCTTACCAGATACTGTTCGGTCTTGAGCCCACAAATTGCTCGAAGCAAACATGAACATCAACATGAAACTAACCAGTAAAAACTTCCTCATATTGTTTTGTTTAGGGTTAAAAATTAACAATTGTAATATCTAAAATTAATAAGAAAATAATAAGTCGTTAAAAAATAGTTGTTGAAAATACCCTTAAATAGGGTAAATATCTTCAATTAAGATAGTACAGCTCAAAATTTATAACCCATTTTGGGGGATATTTTGAATTTGAAATCTCACTCTACAATTCGTTTACCGCCCTTCCGGCTTTGAGTTGTCACCCACAGGACGTTTTGGCATTATTCTTCAAATTTAAGCCTGTTCGAAGGCTCCAAAATCAGTAAGATAATTAACGCTCACTAAGCGCCATTCTTCGAAAGAAGAAGGTTATCCGAATCTGATACGATTTTGAATTAATAAAATATCTGATTTCTATAACAAAGGTCCAGGATTGGCTTTTCTCCTGTAGCGCTAAGCAGTTGGCGGCTAATTTAAATTTAGGGAAGCTTGGAATGGAGATAAAAATAGCTTCCGTCTTATTTGACTCGACTGAGTTACATTTTACCTAGTTGACTCGGATGGTTAGTTCGGAGAGGAGAGTACTCTTTTTTGCTACCGCAGCTGGATGATCCAGTAGTTCAATCTGATATATAGCGCCAACAATAATATGCCCACAGTACATTTATTGGTCTGGTGAAACATTAGTAGAGTTTTCATAACTTTCATAACTCGATCCAATAGAGATAATGATGGTGATCCAGGTCTCTCTTATCACTTTAGCCTTTGGTATGATAGGCGATAGCCAGGAAGCCACCGTACTTTTGACGACTATCCACAGCGTATACGGTAAATAGTCTGGGTTTGAAACTTAGTCACATTATTCCCAAAGGTATCGCAACACGGATGTAATCACCTGTCAGGTAAGCTATCCATCTACTATTTTTCTAAAAAACCTTAAAATGCCATTCTGAAAACTTGTGAGCGCTTTTTGATAAGTAACCTGTGGAGCTCAAAAAAATAAGGCTGTCTCGAAAGGTAGAAAACTAAATATTTTAAGTCATTCGGACGGAGGAAGAATCTCACTAAGTTTTTCATATAGTCACTTTAAGCTTAGTAAGATCCTTCGTAAACTCAGGATGACCTACCTTTTGAGACAGCCTCACAAAGATCCAAAATAAAAATTTAGCTACTCTCCTTTTTTATCAAAGTCTGATTTTCGAGTCTTAATTCCTGTCTCAAGATCATATATGTAAACAAAATCATCACGGGTTTTTCCTTGGGGCATTACGCCAGGTAAATAGAAAAGTTCGATTTGGTTATCACTAAACCAGGAAACGCTACCCGGTGAAATATAGTCAGAGTATATAATACTATCTTTTGCAGTGCAAAAAACAAAAAAATCAATGGCATTCTGAGGATTCTTAGTTGATCCCTTAGTTTCATTAATACATAATATCAGACTGTTATCACCATTTTTATGAAAAACTGTTCCTTCGCCGTATCTCTCGTAAGCCAGGCCTTCGTACTTGCGACCATTATTCAATGATTTACAAGAAAACGCCAGCATCAATATCAAAATTGAAAGCCTTGCCATTAGTAATTCAATTTCATTATTGACTTGGTGATAGATTCGGTACCTGTATCCAATTTAATGTAGTACATACCTGAACCATATTCCATCAAATCCACCTGAATAGCCATATTCTTGCTGTCCTTGTCATATATCTTATTTTCGATAACCGATCCTAGTGCATCTAGAACTATTACGTTCACCTGACCAATGTATGAATTATCCAAGGACACATTAACTCGGTCGCTAGTGGGGTTAGGGAAAATAGTAAACGTGGTATTCTGATTCAGCTCTTCTTCCGCGCCAACAACTACAAACTGATTGTCACTTTCAACCTGGCATCCATCTACGCCAACCACTACCGTATAGCCAATAAAGAAGTTAGTAACCTGAAATTGCCTTTCATTAGCTCCTTCAATTAAAAGTCCTCCCTCAAACCACTGATAGGAATCGCCCTCGGACGCTTCCAAAACAGTAATACCATTGTTGCTATTTACTACAAACGAAGGTTCATGCAATGGAGCTATATTGATTAGATCCACTTTTTCATTAACTTGAATTCCATTTTCAGGACTTGTTGACGTTAGTGTGACCGTATTTTTAACCACTTCTTCCGATTGATATGTCACTGTAAAAGGACCTGAGCCCGAGGCGCTTCTTGGGGTTGCATTTTCTCCAAAGTCCCATTCTAATTCGGAAATGCTACCTGATGACTGATTCACAAAAACAACTGTTTGGCCATTACAGCCGGTGGCATTCTCTACTCTGAATTCAGGAATTCCCGGACCAGAGGCAGGACCTGACACCGTTATATCATCTATCGCTCCGCCTTCTTCTTCAGTATTCGGATCTGTTCTGAAAGCAAATCTAAGTCCAACACTTTCGCTGCCTTCTAAAAAAGTTAAGTCAAATTTCTTCTCCACAAATTCTCCAGAGGTATTTTGGCTAAATAAAGGGTTAGCTGGAGCAAAGGCTATAGCGCCGTTTATAGCCGTTCGATTATACCAGTCAGCAGCTACGCTTGAGCCAAGCAGTTTCCAGGTTATGCCCCTATCTAAAGTATACTCAACCTGATATCCTTCCCAATCCGTTTCGAAGGCATACTTCGTTCTAAATGCCAATTCATATTCTCCAAGACTTGAAAAATCAAACAAGGGAGTATATAAGAAAGCCTCACTATTCGCTTGATAGTTCTCTTCAGTCAGACCCGTTACCCAGGCATTATCTCCACTAAAGGTACCATCTTTATTTTCAATGGTTGAAGACCCCAGTTCAAAACCCGTTCCAAATCGATTCAGCGCTCCAAAATTCAACGTATTCGATTCTAAGTCACCCCCGTTCTCAAGTGTAAACGGAATACTCAACATTGGTAAGACCTGAATTAAATCCGTTTTGGTAGTAGTATTCCCATTAACTTCAAGGCTAATCGTATACAAACCCGGTTCATCATAAGATTTGATAGGATCCAGCGAATTTGAAGAAGTACCATCGCCAAACGACCACGAAATTTGATCTGACGCTCCTGACAAATAGTTGAACTCAACGTTTTCACCAACATAAAAAATGTTTTTCTCAATATTGAACTCCGGCAGTGGGTTTGAAGTAATAATTTGAAAATCATCTACCATGAAACCATCTCTGTAGGCCGCATCTCCAAAATTGCTAACAACAGAAAGAACAATTCTAAACGCTACCTGCGAGTTGCCTGATAAAAACGATACATTGTACTCGGTTAATTCATTATCAAAATCCCCAATCCATCCCTTTTGATTCCCGATGACATTAGTGTTAATAGCTCCCGAAAATAAAGGATTCTTATTGTACCAATTTACTCCTTGAGGATCCCCAAATACTCTCTCGAAATCTCCAAGAGTAGTCCACCCAGAACCATTATCTAGGGTGTACTGGACTTGAACAGCATATGGACCTGTACTCCCTGGAGCTTCCATACTTTTTCTGAAGCTCAAAACATAATTTAATTCTTCATCAGACATATCGAAACTGGGGCTGTATAAAGCACATCTATAATCCGCTTTAAAAACGCTATCAGCAAGATTCGTTTTCCAGGCATTCACACCCGAGGAAACATTACTTAGCACGCCTTCAGGAATTCCTAACTCCCAGATATCTATTCCTCCAAAGAGATCGTCTGAAGCAAAGTCTTCCATGTTAGACTCAAAATCACCGCCATTTGCACTTAAGTATGGCGTATTAACATCAGGAAGAACAGTGATGAAAGCTTCTTTCGTAAGGGTTGAAGCGCTACCATTGATTGTCAAATTAACATCGTAATTACCTGAAGATGCATAGATATGATTCGGGTTTTCTAAAGTAGATGTACTACCATCTCCAAAATCCCATAACCATGAGTCAGCATTTAGCGATCCATCTGAGAAAATGAATTCTGAGCCAACATAACCGACGTTAGAATTCACATCAAAATTGGCGCTTACATTAGAAGAAAATACGTCGGAAGTAAACAATCCTCTCCCATACGTGGCTACTGCTACCTTTTGATCTGCATCCCGTATCTGTAACATATCGCATCTTACGTTTGCCAGACCGGACACGGATGGTTCCCATACCGGATTTTCGAGCGACAGATCATCTGTCGACCATACTCCTACTTCTGTCGCCAATAATACTTCATCTAAATTATTAGGATTGTATAAAGCCCACCTAATCGGTATATCTGGTAAGTTGCCCTCTTTAGAACTCCACACGCCCCCGCTATCCATTGTTTCCCAAACCGAGGTAACACCATAGTTAGAATGTGTTACTAATAACTGGTCCTCATTGGCGCCTATTTCTATACAAGAAACATAATTAGAGGGCAAATCACCCGTTATTTCCTCAACTACAGGAGATGCATTCGCATTAGTTACTTTAAAAAGTTGACCATTCCCTGTTCCCAAAAAGATAGTATTATCAGAATAAGGGCTAGCGCGAATGTGAGAAACCACTCCATTCATCCCCGATATAGATAAGTCAATAATAGAAGTACTCGTACCCAGATTCGAGTATCTTACTATATTGCCGGAACTTCCAGCCGCATACAGAATGTTAGCATCGTCGTCATAATCACTAGGGTTAATAAATCTACCCTGGCTCTGATCATTGCTTATATTAAAAAAAGATTGACCTCCATCAAGGGACAACCTGTAAGAGTTAAAAACAAAACTTGTGATCTGAATATTAGGATCATCCTGATCAATAAAACAAAATGCTCCGTCACCTCCTGTAACCTCGACTGTGTTGTTTATACCAGGTATTGTGAACTGCTGACTACCATTATCCTGTGCTCCGGCGAGATAATAATTACTTCCTGCTTCATTTTCCATAGCGCAGGCATAGAAGGTAGTAACATTAAACCCATTCTTTCTTGAATTTATTTGAGGATCGTCTGCGCTTGTCGCATTGCTTGAATAATAAACGCCGCCATCGTTACCGAAAACCCATTCATCTTCATAGCCAGGCCTGGAAATCATGGCATGTTGATCCGCATGAACTAAAATATCACATGCTCCGGTCCAATATGAGATCAACTCCCAATTCTCCCCGCCGTCTCTGGATCGGTGCAAATCGATTCCGCCAGCGATCAGAATATCAGGATCGCTATTATCTACACCTAAAATAAGATCGAAGAAAGCTTGCCCCCGTGTAAAATGATTGACCCGGTTTTGACAATTCTGCTCATAATATAAAGGAATAGTTATATCACTCCAATTTAAACCTCCATCGATGGATTTTTTAAACCATGCAACATCTTGGCTTCCTGAACCGCCATCCGCGACGGCGTATATTACCTCCGGATTTGATGGCGCCACGGCAAGCTCTATCCTGGTGGCTGGATCAGTAGGAGAAATATCTTCCCAAGTGAGTCCATTATCAGAAGATTTATGGATCTCTCCGCTGCCATTTCCAAATCCTACGGTAGCGTATATCACTCCATCTGTAGCAATTTCTATATCGGCTCCCCTTTTACCTAAAACTTTGGACCAGGTTTGTCCGTCATCAGCAGACCTCCAGATACCTCCACTTTCTTCTGCATTACCAGGCGGGCCAAAAACTCTCGCCGCAGCCAAAACAATTCCGTCCTCGGTAACGGCAATCTTTTGGATAGACTCAAAATCCTCCGTACTAGTACTTGATAAAAGCGACCATGAAAAACCTCCATCTGTGGACTTAAAAATACCCACTCCTCTTATATCACCTGTAAAACCTAGACCAGTACCTAAATACATGTTCATGGTATTTGACGGGTCATAGGCAATTGAACTAATAGCAATATTAGCCAGGAAATCATCTACCGCAACCCATGGACTATTTTCATCAGTGATATCGTCGTTAACCCATAGGCCACCACCTATACCTCCGGCAAAAAGTCTCTTCGCGTCAACGTCATTTGGATCAAACAATAAAGCTCTGGTCCTTCCCGACACATTATTTGGCCCTCTTTCTACCCAGTCAACACCTTCGATAGCCTTACCATTTTTCTTACCAAGCCTTTTTTGCGACTTTATAAACTCATAGGCCGGCACTAAGCGCCTGACCGGGGGATAACCTAAGGCCGGATCTTTTGTCATCTCAAAGTTTTGAGCTGCGGCCAAATCCGGTCGGTCCTTCTCCTCAAAAACTTTCTCCGACGTATTAGAATATAAAAGATAACCTATAGCCAAAAAAACAACAGCTATGCAAACGAATATTAACTGAACCTTCTTCACAAAATCACTTATTTAGGTACAAAAAAACTTTTATCAAATCGTACTCGTCGCGTAACTTGGTTCGATTTGATTTCAAAAACTCACCAATCCCCTCTTCATATTGTTTCATTTCTGCTGCAAACTTCTTTTTATTCAAGTTAATTGGCTGAAGCTGCCCATCAATTAGGGAAAAATAATTTATTTTCTTAACCACTTCGTCATTTCTACTTCCAACATCAATTCCCGGGACATAGTCAGGTCGTTTTAATGTGACTGTAGTCTGTTTCAAAAGTGAAATTTTATCTTCAACCAAGATCTCAAACAGCTGATTTTTAATGCTTTTAAACTTTTTCATCTCAGAAGTTGCTGCATAAAGAATCATCTGATTTATTGATGTGGCGTTAAGGACTTTGATATCATTCTTAAACTTAATTTCCACTTGGTCATTTCTAAGGTCGTATCGAATAGGTACATTTTCAATAATTCTGTCGGGTTTGATTTGAAGATCTCCCTGCATCCAGTCTTCGAATAATAAAAACGAGCCTTCAGTTTTGCGCTCAGTGAATGGAATTTGCTCCAAAGAATTGCCATTATAAGGGGTACCCCTTACCAAACCTGCTTGTCTCTGAACTTGAGCAGAACTGAAGGTAACACTGAAAAAAAATACTATAAAATGGTACCCAACAATCTTCAACTTCATCATAAAATTTATTTAGTATAATCTACAATTATAGCACAAATGAACACATCAAAAAAAAAAGCCATTCACTATGAATGGCTTTTTTTTTTATAGATTCTTCTACTCCACTTTTACTAATTTGATTACTGTCTGAGTTGAAGGTCCGCAGTCGCCATTTACATCTTCTGTAAATGTCACCTCAATCTCAGTATCATCAAAAGGATCAAAAGCACTATGAACATCAGCAGGACCGAATACAATTCCATCAACGCACTGTAAACCTGAATTTTGACCGGCCAAGAATTTCACTTCCTCACACTCCAACTTGAATGTAAAAGTTTCCGGACCGTTACCTATAGCAAAGGTCGGAAGGTAAATTGCATCAAAAGACCTATCAAAATCACCTGCCTCGGACAATTCGACAATACCCGTTCCAAAGGTTGTTGCGTTGCCGACTCCACTTAATGTGATATCTTCAATCTCATACATCCCTGTGAAATCCGCCGATAGCGGGCAAGAAAAAGGAACTGAGTGAGTGTAGACAATATTTAAAACATTTCCATCCGTTTCTACTATTTCGAAACTAAATTCAAATGCATCACCAGGTTCTAAATCATTCTCATCAAGCACTTCGCCCCCTACAGGTACGTCAGCAAATAGTTCCGTTTCAGTTTGAGAGACGGTAAACGGCGCGCTAGCAAATGTTCCTACAAAAACAACATCTGAACTTTCACCGCTGGCTTCCAAGCTTTTAAAAACCCTTATTTCAGAGAAAGTACCTTTACCGGTAACATCTTTTTCAAATGATACACCAGTTTCAGCAGTAGGATCCAAGAAAAAGGGAGTTGATCCCGGTCTGTCAATATTGACAGCATCTCTACCTACGTCTATTGGATCAGCGTCTTCAACGATGCAGCCGCTTACTAACATACTTACAACAGCAAGCACACTTGCAACTTTATATATATTCATTTTCATGGTTTAAATATTTTTTTATAAAGATTATTGGAACGCCCAAATATCATCATCTAACAAATGTCCCCCTTGCCTATCAATGGCGGCTTGTCGACTAACATCATTAAATTGCCTTTCTGATATAGGATAAAGGAACCGCCTTGGCACAATGCCCGAAGGATTAACACCATTAGCTCCACCTGCTGTTGGCGTTAAAGCGGGATATCCCGTTCTCCTGTAATCTACCCAAATCTCATTTTCACCTTGGCAATAGAGCGCTTTATACTTCTCGTTAATAATAACCTCAACCTGAGCATCAGTACCGGAAGCGGCACCAAAGGCCGTAGATACAATATTTAGATATGCCGAATAATCGTCCTCTTCTACTCCAAGTTGTTCCATGTTAGCCACAACAGCGGCCAATAACGTATCACCAGCATTGTCTGTCTGACCCAATCTGGCGAATGCTTCAGCTTCTAAAAATAACTGCTCAGTAAAGGAAATCAAGGGAAGGGGTGAAGTGTTAGTAGACCAGAATAAATCAGTCTCCAGCGGATCTGTATCCTCAAAAAACAGCCATTCATCACCATCTTCAACCATGTACAAATCCCTTCGTGGATCATCAGTCATGATAGCCTCAAATCTAGCATCAACAATCATTGTTTTTGGACGTTGAGTACCAAACTGGGCATAGGGATTTGCCCCAGTCTCAGCGGCATCAAAAACCACGTAAGGGATCTCATCGTTAGAATTCATGGCACCGGCAGCCAATGCATTTAGCGCATTTTGTGCCGCATTATTATTACGCTTGCTCAAGTGCATATGATAACGCGCTTTCATTGCATTTGCCACACGTATCCAAGATGGTGCATCACCCCCGAATATAATATCACCACTCGTCAAAGCATCACCGGTATTGCCTAACGCTGTAATAGCCTCGTCCAAATTCGTCTGAATAGCCGCATAAATGCTCTCCTGTGAATCGTATGCCGGAGTAAGATTCTCTAATCCCTGAAATGCTTCAGTTAGCGGGATCTCACCCCAAAATGAAGTAGCAAGACCGAGATTATGCGCCAGCAAAACCTTACCTACGCCTATGTAAAAATTGTTTTCAGCTTCTATCCCATTATTGATAATGATATCAGCATCTCTCATACCTGCGGCATATAAACCTGTCTGCCATAAATTGTTCAGGTCGGACTCCTCGATTACATAGGCCGTGTAAGCTACTTGTTGGGCATCGAATCCCTGAAAATGTTGCATAACTATACCTGGCATTCTGCCGCCAAGAGCTCCTATGTTGAATACTGCTTGGGCTTGAGCTGCAGGAAGTATAAGATCGTTCGTGATTAGTCCGGGATTCGGATTATTCGGATCCACATTCGTATCATCAAACTCACATGATACGAATCCAAATGACATCAATGCTATAATTATATATTTATAATATTTTTTCATCATGTAATCTTTCAGTTATTAAAAGGTAACTTTTAAAGTACCGCCGAAGCTTCTGGTATTAGGCATATTAAAATAATTCAGGCCAAATCCGTTGCCATTACCAGTTAAATTAGTTTCTGGATCAATACCGGTAAATTCTGTCCAGAGCGCCAAGTTTCGTCCGGTAAATGATACTGATATTCCTTCAATGAAACTATCGGCAAATAGTTTGCTAGGTAGTGTATAACTCAATGTTACTTCCCGAAGTCGCACCCAGGACGCGTCTTCTATGGACTCTTCAGAAACTCCTCCGAAACCGTACCTTACCCATCTGTTAGCTCCCACGCCAAGGGCAGGATTTGCAAAATCCACTGGTGTATTATTTTCTTCATAAATTGGATTACCATCGCCATCAGTACCAGTTTGAACAACTCCGTCATACAAAAATCCAGCAGTTTCACGAAGGTCTGCAGTTTCTTGAGCCGTTCCGAAATATTTGATTATACCTAAAGTACCATTCCACATGTCTCCTCCTTCGCGAATGTCAAGCAATGCACTTAAACTTATTCCTTTATAGCTAAAAGTATTCCGCACACCAGCAGTCCAATCCGGATTTGGATCTCCGATTACATCCTGCTCAGGGTTTACTAATGGCCATCCATCACTACCGACAATAAATCTTCCTTCCTCATTTCTTTGGAAAGAATTACCCACGATTACGCCATACGGCTCGCCTCTTCTCACTCTAGATGACGTAGACGTAAAACCGGCTAAAAAGATATCTTCTACTTCCAACTCTTCAACTACACTTTCATAATGCGTGAAATTCACATCTACATCCCAGACAAAATCATTATTTTCAATAACTCGGGCAGTTAAAACAGCTTCAAGGCCTTCATTTGTTATTACACCGGCATTTGCAACTCTTGAAGAGAATCCGGTAGCTCTGGAGATGGTGAGAGGTATTATTTGATCCTCAGTTTCAGAATCATAATACGTCAAATCTAATCCAATTCTACCGTTTAGCAACTTCAGATCTAAACCAAATTCTATGGTTGTTGTTGTTTCAGGCTTTAATACACTATTACCCAATTGCGCACCTCGTTCAAATGCATTTGCACCCAGCGCAGGGAAGGTTACACCGTTAATAAAACCATCACCGCCCACAAATGCCTGGGTATAAACGTTTGTAGTCGAATATATGGGTGCATCGTTTCCAACCTGCCCCCAGCTGGCTCTGACCTTAGCGTATGGTATAGTACTGTTGTTAGCTATTCCAAAGGCCTCGGTTACATCAAATCCTAAACTGGCCGAAGGGTAGAAAAATGAGTTATCATCCTCTGGTAATGTAGAAGACCAGTCATTACGACCTGTTAAATTTAAGAATAACATCTCTTTGTACGATAGTTTGATATCGCCAAAAACGCCGTGCAATTTTCTCTTACTTTCATCTTTTGCGGCAATAACATCCGTTGTGTTGCTAATATCGTAGAAACCTGGTATGGCCATGGTCGTACCTTGATAACTATCTATAGATTGAATTCTTTCATAATAGTTGTGACCGATAGTGGCATTCAAGTATATATCCTCATTGATCTCTTTATTCATCAAAAGAAGAGCGTCGGTATTTACTACGGATACACTATTAACACTGTAATCCACCTGACCGGCAGGCTGGGTCGCAGAATTAATATCGAACGCCGAGTTTCTCTTATCAGTAAATTGATCAATTCCGACTTTAACACTAGCCTTCATCCAAGGTAAAATCTCATATGTAGGGTTGATAAAACCGATAATTCTATCTACGTCGTCCACAAAAGGGTTTTTATTTGCAGTCCATAATGGGTTATCATATATACCCGCTCTATAACTCCTTTGGGTTCCATCAGGAAGTAGATAAGTTGATGGATCATCGGCTGCATCTTGACCATCAGTAATACCATTACCGTTATCAAAGGTTGGCGTAGTTCTTAATAAGCCTAACATTACACCGGAGATATTTGAACCTCTTTGGATTCTGTTTCCGCCAGAATTGGAGTAAGTACCTGAAATTGTTACGTCAAGTTTATCTGTCAAACTTGCCGTAATAGTCGCCTTGGCTGAAGTTCTAGCAAAGGTAGCGTTAGGAACTACGCCGGTTGTGTATAACCTGCCGGCGCTCATGAAATACTTTAACTTTTCAGACCCACCACTTACAGAGATGTTATTATCCCAAGTGTAACCATTTACAAAAAAGTTATCTAAGTTATCATAAGCTCGAGCAGGAACTCCGTTACCGGTTCCTGTGGGAACTAATCTACCGCCATTGTCATAGGGGTAAGTCTCATCTCCATCAAATTCTAATTCAGAAATACGCGGACCCCAGCTAAAACCTTCGCCTGTTTCAGGTCCACGCCATATATTTTCACCCCCTGAAGGCCTACCTTGTGCAAAGGTACTTTGCAGGTCATAATTTCTATTTACCTGATCCACGGTGTAAGCCATATTATATGTAATCCTTGGCTTGCCGGTTTCGCCTCTTTTGGTAGTAATAATAATGGCGCCGTTAGCAGCCCTGATACCATAAAGAGCAGTCGCTGCCGGCCCTTTCAAAACGGTCATAGAAGCAATGTCATTAGGGTTAACATCAATTAATCTATTTCCATTATCAACACCAGCTACGCCATTGCCAGAAGCACTATTATCGACCGGTACGCCATCAACAACAAATAGAGGCTCGTTACTCCCTGTAATTGAGGTCTGGCCCCTTATTGTAATTCTTGCAGAAGCTCCTGGAGAACCGGACGCGCTTACAACGTTAACACCAGCGATTTTTGAATTTAAGGCCGATACCAAATTCGTCTCACGAGCATTCACAATTTCTTCCGCATCGACATTTTGCACTGAATATCCAAGGGCTCTTTTGTTTGTCTCAATTCCCACAGCTGTAATTACCACTTCCGATAATTGCTCGACATCGGGCGACATTTGTAAATCAATGACTGAACGAGCGCCAATTTCTATCTCTTCGGTAGCTAAACCAATGAAAGAAAAAATCAACGTACCCCCTTCGGAAGGTACCGATAAGTTGTAATTTCCATCGATATCCGTGACGGTTCCAGTAGACGTACCCTTGAGTACGACATTAACTCCCGGTAAAGCCGATCCATCTTCTATAGAGGAGACCTTACCCGAAATAGTTCTTTCTTGAGCCCACGTTTCACTAAAAGCAAAAGCGAACATCAACATGAAACTAAGTAGTAAAAACTTCTTCATATTGTTTTGTTTAGGTTAAAAATGTGTTAAAAGTTTAAAATCAAACTTATGTAGAAAATTTTGAATACGTAAGATTTTGCGAAACTTTTTAACACAATTTACGTGAAGTAAAGTCTTTTCATTGGAATAGGTTAATATTTATTAACCCATTTTGGGGGATATCATAAAATTTGAAACTCAATTCGTCGATTATTCTGCCTCCCTTCAGGTCTTGAGTTGTCATCTATTGGACGTTTTGAACCATACCCTTCAAATTTTAACCTGTCAGAAGGTATTCCCGAATCAATAAGGTAGTTAAATACCGACTTAGCACGATCTTTCGACAGACGGAGGTTGTAATCAGCGCTTCCGATATTGTCAGTATGACCACTAATTTCAATTCGTACTAAAGGGTTCCCGTTTAGAAATCGAATAACCTTATAAAGCTCCGTTTTCGATTGGGGACGGAGGTCGTAGCTGTCCGTGTCAAAGAATATGTTATTTAATATAGTAGAAGCTCCAAGCTCTATGGGGTTTAAAGTAATATCTTTTTCTATCGGCTCCGGATTATCCCTGGTATAATCAAAGCTAAGGCTACTAAAAAGATAGCCCACTTTATTAATATATAAAGCATATTCAGACCCCTCGGTTAAAACCATCAAATATTTTCCATTAATAGAGTCCGACTGAACTATCCCAACTTTTTTATCTTCTTTCAAGTCAAATAATTCAATTTTTGCCTTGACCGGTAGCTGGGTTTTTGCGTCGGTTACAACTCCATAAACATAACCGGATCGATATTTTATTTTTGCTGATTCGGGAACATCAAATTCATATAACCTACCTTTTCTGCCTACGTCTTTATTATCCTCATGTGAATAGTAACCTTTATTGCCGTCTGACGATATGAAAAGCGAAACCTGATCTTCTCCCGTATTAATAGGAAACCCCAAATTTTTGGGTTCTTCCCAACTTTCTCCATTTAAGTCAGAAAAATAAATATCGAATCCACCAAAACCGGTTAACCCATTTGAGGCAAAATACAACACTCTGTTATTAGGGTGTATAAAGGGTGAAACTTCATCGTTAACCGTGTTGATTGTTCTTCCCACATTTCTGGGCTTTTGCCAAACGTTATCATCGCTAATCTCGCTCACCCATATATCACGCTTTCCGACACCATCTTGCCTATTCGAAATAAAATATAGCGTTCTTCCGTCTGAAGACAGGGAGGGCTGTGACTCCCACGCAGATGTATTAACGTTTGGCCCGAGATTAACAGGGTAAGACCAGTCCTCTCCTGTTTTTGTACTTATATATAAGTCGCAACTTCCGTAACCTTTCCTGCCATAACATGAAGTAAATATCAATGTCCTTCCGTCACCGGAGATGGTACAGGTTCCCTCATTAAACTCTGAATTTATATTTTCTGATATAGTTTCAGGCAACCCCCATTGTCCATTTGGCAGTTTCGTGGAAATAACCAAGTCTTCATCATACTGCGTGGTTGTACCTAACCTTCTTGTAAAAATGAGTGACTTTTGATCCACAGTTAAAATTGGGAAGTATTGCATGGGAAAAGCATTAACCGTATCACTCAAAGGGCGTGGATTATATTGTGAAGCAAGGTCTGCATTTTCCAATCCAAATTGTGCATTTCTCCTGAACTGCTCAGCTTCTTCAACCCTCCGACTATTTCTAGACCCTGACAGCAAAAATTTGTCTGCATTTTCCAGGGCTTTACCGTACTCATTCTTTTGAAGATACAATTCTGATAATTCAAAATAACTTGGGGCATTATTATCATCATTGAGCTGTATTACCTTTTGAAACGATGCCTCTGCTTCATCGAGTTCACCTTTCGCTTTTTGGATGACGGCTATTCTAAAATGAGCCTCATGGAAGTTTTTGTCTTTCTGAATAGCCTGCTTAAGCAGGTCTAGCGCCATTCTATACTGACCCCTAACCCGATAATTATCTGCCTGGTAGTAGAGTTCAGTTGCCTTCTTTGATTTAGTACTTAACTGACGCTGTCCGTGAACGGGAAACCAGATTATAAGCACACATAGACAAATGGATACTCTCATATACTGAAGCATAATTAAACATATGCATCAGAAACGACATTTCCCAACATGAAGTACTATGACTGATGCCTTTGCCTGCTGGCTTTTAACGTGTTTAATAGAAGAGAGGCTATAGTCATCGGACCTACACCACCGGGAACAGGGGTAATGTATGAGGCTTTAGGCTTAACCTCTTCGAACTCCACGTCCCCTTTTAAGACGTATCCTCTTTCGTTGTCAGCTTCAATTCTTGAGATGCCGACATCAACGACCACCGCGCCCTCTTTTATCATATCCGCTTTAATTAATCCCGGTTTGCCTGTAGCTACAATTAGTATGTCAGCCAGGCGCGTAAAGGAGGCTAGATCCTCAGTATAGATATGGCAAATGGTTACTGTGGCATTTTCATGGAAGGACATAATAGAGCTCATTGGCGCTCCGACGGTTCTACTATTTCCTACGATAACACAGTGTTTACCTTTAATCTGAATCTTGTAACGCTTCAAAAGTTCTTGGATGCCAAATGGCGTTGCGGGCATTATGCCAGGTCGCTTAGATGTTATGGCTCCGTAATTCTCGTTGGTAAAGCCATCTACATCCTTGGATGATGAAATATGTTCAATAACTTTTACTCCGGAAATATGATCAGGTAGTGGCAGCTGGACGATGAGACCGTCCACATCTTCATCTTCGTTTATTCGGTCTACCGCTGCCAATAACTTCGCTTCGGTTATTGATTCAGGATATTGGAGCAAGCTATATTCAAAACCTACATTCTTACAGGCTTTGATCTTATTTTTGACATAGGTCTGACTAGCCCCATCGTCTCCCACTAAGATTGCCGCCAGGTGCGGGACCTTAAACCCTTGTTGTTTCAGGTTTTCAACTTCTGTCTTAATTTCGGCTTGTATATCGCCGGCTACTTTGCGGCCATCAAGAATCATAGGTTCACTTTTCATCCTATTAAGTATTTAAAAGAGTTCCAGACAAATTTTATTTTCATTTGCAATGAAGCGTTGAACAACTAGAATATTCTCTTGTAACAACTTTGCAATATTTCTGGTAGACGAGTTTCCTGTTCTTATCCAAATGATTTTTGGGGGAATACCTTTAACTAGAGCCAAATCGTAAAGATCTGAATCCTGAGTTACTATGGTGAAATCATTTTCCTTGGCGAACTCATATATTTTTAAATCATCAACTTCATGTAAATCGTGGAACTTTACATGGCTCGAATTTTGGAAAGTATTTTGAAAAGTCTCTGCAAGTCGGAAAGATAGATTTTGATCAAAAAGAAGCTTCATGAAGCAATTACAGTAGCCTTTGCCTCACGTTCAGAGGCGAACTTTAGTGCAGCGGTAATATCTTCATTGGTTAATTCAGGGAAGTCCTCAAGTATTTTTGATCTGTCCATGCCAGAAGCCAACCACCGTAAAACATCATATACAGTGATCCGCATATTTCTTATACAAGGCTTACCGCCTCTTTTACCAGGTTCTATAGTGATAATTTTCTTATAATCTATTTCTTCCACTAGTTAAAGTTACAAATTATTGACTAATCCAGTTTAAGCACCGCCATAAACGCTTCCTGAGGAATTTCTACGTTACCTACCTGGCGCATTCTCT